>Ga0209700_107311_pt1 | contig 15796 bp, 9 predicted proteins | sample SiratroredBW_FD_187528 | JGI IMG/M metagenome (GOLD analysis project Ga0209700, IMG submission 187528) | Root nodule microbial communities of legume samples collected from California, USA - Siratro red BW (SPAdes) (version 2) | ecosystem: Host-associated > Plants > Roots > Nodule | place: USA...
TAGCAGGGCCTTCCTCAACACCTAGCAACTCCACCAACAGAGCACGTGCTTCATTGTTGTCTACCTCATCAAAGATTGGAAACTGACCAACAATAGGCAGATGAAGAAGAGAGGATACGTCGTCCAATGTTATGGACATCTCACCAAATGGCAAATGGAATGTATTGGTGTCCCTATGCCATCTCTCAACAAATCCACATAAGAGAACCTTGTCCGCGATCTCGTAGCAAATGTTGCATAGAGGCAACAATCCACAGTGGACAATCAAAGCAAACACCTCACTACGAGGAAGACCAAATTGATTAACCTTTTTTCCATAGGAGACCAATTTTAGGACTCCCCGATCCTAACCAAAAAAGAACAAACGATATCAAAAACTTTATATATGAAAAGTAACATAGAAATAAGAAATACAAATAATAAATTCTTACCGCTCCCTGCCACAATCTAAGTGCTACGTGGTGATTATAATTAACTAAAAGGGAGACATCAGATGGTCCCCTAGGATAACCTACAACGTCACCTGCACCAGGAAAACCAACAGGAACATCACGAGCATCAGGAGCATCAGCATTAGGAGAATCAGCACCACCAGCAGGAGCACTAGATGAAGCACTATGATCACCTCTCCGAACAGATGCTGTAGGCCTTCTTCGGCCTTCATACTGCGAACTAGCTCCTCTTGTCCTAGTCATAACTGAAAGAGTGCAATTACACTTAAAAAATTAAACCTTAAAAAATAAAAAACTGAATCGGATGCCCTGCATCCTATTTACAATTTCGAAATAAATTGTAAATTGGATGGGAGGCCATCCGATTCACGTTTCCAATTGAAAATGTGAATCGGATGGCACCCCATCCGATTTACAATTTATTTCGAAATTGTAAATCGGATGGGGTGCCATCTGATTCACATTTTCTATTGGAAACGTGAATCGGATGACCTCTCATCCGATTTACAATTTCGAAATAAATTGTAAATCGGATGCGTGACATTTGATTCATACCCATATCGTCTTCTTCGACAAAACTTCACCCCCGACGACCACCCAAACACCAAATTACCTACTTTAATTATCAATACTACTCACACATTACTAATAAACATCAAAAATTTCTTACCTTTCACTTGTTTGAACCTTCTATTGATATCTTTGCCTTCTCTCCTCCACTGTTTTTCCACACAATGCAATTCGGACACGCACAGGCACAATGTTCACTGAAGTTGAAGGTGTGACGATGGTGAACAAGTAAAAAAGATGAATTGGATGTTGCAACAATAAACAATGGAGCAATGGATGAACTGTGAAGGAAGAAACACGAAATAGATGAACAAGAATGACACTGCCAGTAGTAGGTTAAGGAGGTGAAGGAGGTGAAAGGCATTTACGTATTTTCCTATTTTTCAATTAGGGGTATATTGGTATTTTTCTATGGCTTATGGAGGTGCAGGAAGAGTGTATTGGGGTGCATAAGGAATTTGTCGCGAGTCTGGTGTTAGAGGCAGACTTCTTAGCCGGTTTTACAAAGACGGATTCTTCCTGCACCTCTATAATTTTAAATCTTACAATTTTAATCATGAGGAAAAGACCAAAATACCCTTAGTGTTAATGAAATAGGTTAAAGGTTCAGTAGAGGTTCAACGGATTGTGCAATACGCAATGATAGAATTTTTTAATTGAATTACGGAATGTACAATCCATAAGTCTAAAATCAAATATTCCAAAGTTGCAGATTGTACAATCCACAATATTTTTTCCTACACCTTTACCATTACGGACTGTACAATTCACAGTTATTGAATTTTTTTCAATGAATTGCGGATCGTACAATCCGCAAGTCAGAAATTAGAATTTCATGACTTAAGGAATGTACAATCCGCGCGGATTGTAAAATCCGCACAAGGTAGTTAAAATTGAGATTTTAAGTATGATCGTTAAGAGTTCACAAGATTGTAAACCGTGAAATCGTAACACGAATTGTAGTTCTTACTTTTTTTAAATATATATATATATATATATAATAACAATTTTGTCAAAAAAATAAATGAGTTATAGAGTGTAAGATTTTTCTGGCTAATGAGAAGTGGAAGAAAATCTTGTGAATGTATGCTCTAATGACTTTGGATGTGTGTTTGAGATTTTAAAATTTGATAGGAAGAGATAGTTAAAAGTCTCTTAATTAAATTAATTTAATTTAATTTTAATTGAATTTGAAATGAAATGAAATCAAGAAAGATGATTGGTATAGAAGAGCAGAATAAACTCTTCATTTAAAATGGGATCTTGGAATGAGAATAAGTAGAACAGAAGAGACAATTTAATTTTAATTACATGATTGGTGGTGTTACTCTGACAACACATATAACAAAGTCAGACTTTAATTGCATTGAATAAGATTAGGTTTGTACAGATAGAGAAGGAGAACAGTTGCGAATAAGTTGCAGATTGTACAAATTTAAATGAATTGCTTTACACAATCCACAATTTATTTTTGAAATTAAAATAATTTGCGGATTGTGTAACCCGCAATGCATTCAAAATTTCGAATGACTTGCCGATTACCTAATCCATAACTTATTATAATTTCAAAAATAAATTACGGATTGGATAATTCGCAACTCATTAAAAAATTCGAATGCATTATGAGTTATAAAATTCGCAACGACGAACAACACATACATAAAAAAAAATAGCCATGAAGGTGAAGGGTAGGGTTGAGTTAAATTATATTTTTGAAAGGATAAATTTATAATTTCATCTTGACCATGGAGGTACAGAAATGCAAGAAGAACCCGTCTTTTACAAAAGGAGACAAGACAATAATGTAAGGGTTTGAAGCTCCTAGATAATAATTTCTCTTTTGCACCCCGAATAATTTTCTTTTTCAGTTCATAAATATGAAATTTTTCATTGTCTTTCTTATTTATGAAAAAAGACTTTCAATGAATTTTTCTTTTTAACTTGTATATTGTATAATTTGAAAGTCATTTTTTACTTTTAAATTACACAATCTAAATCTTTTTTTCATGAAAAAAACCTTTTTAAGTTACACCATTTAAAAATCATCTTTTACTTTCAAATTATACAATACAAAAAAGAATTTACTTTTAAATGGTATAATCTAATCTAAAAGTCACTTTTTACATTTGAAAGTCACTTTTTTAAAAATTATTTCTAAATTGTGTAATCCAAAAATCTTTCCGATTTTACAATTCTAAACTTTCTTATAAAAAAATACTTTCATCCGAAACACTTTCTTCCAGAAGTCCATATATGTATGACACAAGACAAGAAATAGACAAAGGAACAGTTTGATCTTTTTATTACTCCCATAGGACCGAAGAAAGAAATAATCGTATTCTAGAGACTTGCAAGTGGATCTTCTAGTCCATCTTTGTCCTCCTGCCTTGTCCATGTCTTACGGGCAAAAATGAGGCAATATGATAAGACAGATCAACACTCTGAATTTGTCATCACTATAGCAGGTCAGTTCAACCTCATCAAGTTATAGCAGACCAAAAGTAAGGCAAACTTAAATTAGCTAGACTTAGTTATTTTGCTACCCCTATCTAGATTATCGAAACATCATGCCAATGTGGGTACGTATCTGTTTTTGAATGATAATCACCTCAGTGATGAAAATAACCGAATTCAAATTTATTCAATAGTTAAAATGTACATCACTATCACTTGAAATTTAAACAAAAAGGAAAATTTAAAAGAAAACATTGACACATTACAATAGGACCAAAGGCCTAAACCAAATTCCATCATTAAAGAACTCTCCAGTATTTACAATTTAATTGCTCAAACTTCAGTTCTTTGAAGTAAACAGTTGTTTGATAGAAACTTTCCACTGTACGAGGTTATTGACTAGTAACATAGATTGAGGCAAGATCCCCGTTCTGATGAACAACCTGTTTCCATTATGGCATAGGTGGGAGAAAAGTAACATGACTACTACAAACTCACGGAGCTCTAACAAGTGAGACTGAAATATGCAAGAATACCTCGAAAAGATTGGTCGAATACGCTTCTAGAATCCTGCAAAAGTTAGGGAAACAAGAGTTAGAGATAGCAGGGCAAAGTACAAGTTTGAGCAGAAAAAAAATAGCCATTCAATTTATTTAAGGCAGATACTTTAATTAAAATTTGAAGAGTGGATACATCCTTACTTTCTCATTTTACATGCTAATTCATTTAAGGAGTCAAATCTATAACGTAAAGTAACAATACTTGGTCTATCCAATTTTCAAGCTATAAGGCTATGACATACCCTCTTACAGTAAATGGAAACTCCCAATACTCAAATTAAAATCTCAGAGTTGACCAGGGCTTCTGCTCAGAGAGTGGTTGCGAAAGAGTTTTTTCCCAGGTGCTTGCTGGTCATTCTGCTGGAAGAGATTCAAGCCACACAACATTCACACAATTAATTCAACGTAAGGCATAGAGTACAAACATTAATATTTTAATTGAATTATAAAAACAAAAATCAGATGAAGAAGTTTATTATAGGCAAATACGTTCAATTTCATAGTATCTTCTCTATCAAACAACTTCGAAAATATCACCAACTTTTTCTAGAAGTTAATTTAGAAGCGAAAAATAACAATAATTTGTCCAAAGAACAAAATTAAATTTCTAGATGTTGAAAATTAAATATTCATCAAAGAATGGGACAGGTCTGCAGTATCCTAAGCAAGCCCCTAAGACATTTTTCAAACGTATTGTCCAATGTTTTTGAAAGGAAAATATTGGAGGAAGAACCAAAACTTATCCAAAGGAGCAAACAGGGACCTATACCCTACACATATATGACTAAAGAACTAATAGAAACACGTAATTACAAAACTACATGATATACTTCAAGTATTGGACTTCATGTAGACTTGTGGATCAGCACACAATCATTCTCAGCTTATCAAGACTTTCAAACTTCTAGATATAACAAGGCTCCTAAACGAATTCATCCTATATAATTAGAAATATTGCTACAATTAAGAAATATCTAGATTATATATATATATATATATATATATATATATATATTTTTATTATTAAAAATATTTTATTTATTCCCATCTCATATCTTTATTATTAGAGGATGTCAAATCTCCTCTTTATTATACATTCATTTTTCTCAATATAAATAAAGCAATTGTGTTGTCTCGAAAACACAATTTCAGCTCAATATTTCTCTTTCATAGAATTTAATATGGTATCAGGGCCTTTCTTAAAACCGTGTTAGCTCAGTAGACCCACGGTTTCAGGAGGATTTTCAATTTTTGTTGCGAACCTTTCTCCTAGGTTTGCTTTCACTATTCCAGTGCTCTCTCCTTAGGATGTCTTCCAACACCACATCAACCTTGAGAAGAGATTCTCTCATCTTTTCTAACCATATTGTTAGGTATTGAGAAAATGGACAAGTCTAACTATTCCACTCGTGCTTCAGAATTGAAATCGAGTTATGGTTAAGCAGGTAGAGCTACAAATCCCATCTCATTACCACTATTGAATTTGTTCCTACATAACATCGTGAACAATGGATAGGGATAGATGCTCAACTCAATAGTGTCATTACACCTCACTAAGACCTATTTTTCGTCTCCATGAGATGTGTGAATTAGTTTGGAGTGAGGCTCAAGCCCTTTATACCAATGACACACAACGTCTGTACAGCAAGTGTCAAGATATTTCAACTCTTCTTGCTCCATGATGTTGAGGGTCCTATGTATGCTTATCTTGAGCGGCTGCATGTTGCCTTACACTATTTTAATGAGATCCTTCCACCATTTGCAAATGTCAAAAAGGACATAGGAAGTACAGTATGTTGTTTATGACCTTGGGCTCGATGACTTCTCACAAGAGCATGCTCCTACCTAAGATCAGATTTTGGGATCGCCAATAAATCCTATTATAACTTTCCTATTATTTCATCTCCTTTGTATTCCTCAAAATACAAACACAGACACTTACTTTGCCACGAGGTGAAAACACTGCAATTGCGTCACAGAGGAAGCTTATGCGAGAGGAAGCTTTATTCAGATTAAGTAAATTGAATTTTCAGATTGACACCCCAATTATATTGATATTTGTTATTTTACTTTATTTTTGTTTTCTATACCATGGCAGATCAGTTGATTTACTGATCTGTATAAGCAGCATGATACTAACGGTTATTCTACAAATCAGATATAACATTGTTAGATATATTTTACTATAAGGGCCTGGGCCCATATGCATGTAATCCAATGTATATTCTATGTATAATATGTTCCTTTGTTGTGCTTGTGACACATAAAGACTCCATCATATGATTATCTATCATTTATTTCTACTAGTATCCAGGCCTAGTAGAATTCCTTACCCTTCTAATAGACCCACTGTTCATAAGTGCCACTTTTTTTTTTTTTTTTTTTCGAAAAATCATGTTTTGTTCCGATTTCTAATATCCTGTAATTGTCGTGCCTTTCCAGCCATTCACGCTGCTGCCATCCGTAAGCGCTGCTGTCAGCTTTCCGACCAGCAACCCCACCATCAGAGTTACCTTGCCCAAGAAACTATTGTGCTCCTGAACAGGCGACCATCAAAGTAGCAGCACACCCTCACACACCCCTAGAAGTAGGTGCACTTCTCTCTCCATCAGTCACCGTAAGCCACGCCCGGCAGTGCATCCAGCCACCATTTCGGCCAAGCTCACAAATGCTAGAATCACCCCGCTCTACTCCGCTCTAGTCTTGGTTTTGTGGTTGGGACTTGTTTTAGATATCCCCTCTCTTTCGGGAACGTTTCTTCTCTCTCCAATTATTGTTTTCTCTTTCCGAAACTTTGATTAACCACCAATGCCAAATCATCTAAGATGTGTCACTCTTAGATAAACAAAGAAAGGAGTGGCTCTTCATTTGATATGACACACTCAAGATAAGAAATCACATTTTCATTCAAAGTTATCAAACATTAGCTCTCCTTATATAGAGTGTGGTGGGAACGGATTAAACAAACACTTCCTTTCTCTAGCCTTATGTCCAAACAAAACATAGAATAGACTAATATTAGGGATACTAAACAAAGGAAAAAATACACATTTATTTTTGTTTTGATGATCGCATCAAAGGGTCTAGGTCCATCTCTATGCAATGCAATATACATTCTATATATAATATGTTCCTTTGTAGTGCTTGTGACACATGGATTCCATATGATTATCATTTATTTCTATAACATCCATCCTACTTAATTTTTTAATGTGCTTAATTTTTGTCTTTTGTGAGCAGTTTCCACTACCAAACGTACAGAAAGGAAGTCTGAGCCTTGCAAAATTTCGTTCACTAAACCAATCAAATTAACTACTAATTTTTCAACAAATTGTGTTATAATAGTTTTAAATTTTGAAAAATATTAATGTCCAAGAAAAACAAACAAACAACTCTACAAAATTCTTCTCCATACGCATTACGCAGGTTCACATTCTAGTAAAATGAACTAAATTCATGCTCCCGTCATGCTTCAAGCCTTATTGCTCACCTAAACAAATTACAATCAGAATAATGGAGAAAACAAATGAGGAGTGAGATAGAAAAACCTTGTACAAGGATGCAGCAGACTCAGACGGTACAGTTGGAATTGCATTGTTCTCCAGTGATTGCAAAGTATCCAAAGCATCTAAAGTCAGCTGCCAACCGGAAAGGGCAATTGCATCACTGCTTGTTCTTGTAACAGAACTAGCACAGCCAGCCGCAGCAACATTGCCATTTACCCAAGGGCAACATTGATTGTGATAGGCAATAGGATCAAACTCTGCAGCTTCATAATTACTCTCTCCTTTCGGAGGGCCTAAAGAATTGCATAATGTCAGTGGCTATGCTCCAAAAATATGAACCAATGAAGTGCAAAAGGACCATAAATGATTAGTTTTTCCATTTTCATTTTGATGCTTGATGAAAAGCAGCAAGAACATTATCAATCTTGGAAAGTAGCTCCTAGCAGCTAACCCTGAAAATGCTAGTGCAATAGCAAGAAGCGGGACAACTACTTTTTTAAATATTATACAAGCTAAATAATTTATACTAAAGATAACTAAAAAGGCATTAAAGAAACTAATGATAAATAATTCGTCTCAATTTGCACACACAAACACCATCAATATAGGAGCAATATTAACATAGTAATAAAGTAAAATAAAATGAAAGACGATGGTGAAATATATAGAAAAATAACATAAAAGTAGATAAAAATGAGATGGTAGTAAGTATTGTGCAATACGTGATACGAATCGTACTATAAAACACGATTCTTCTCTCTCATGATATGAATCGTCAAAACACTCGCTTTTACTCCTTAATCACTCTTGTATCATGCAAATTGTTACCAAAATTGCATGAATCACAATTCTTGTTTGTATCAGCACAAACTAAGTGGAAAATTTTGTATAGAAATTTGCATGAATTGAACAAAAATAGGTGTTCCTCTGCTTTCCCTCCAACCATCAGCACAAACTAAGCGGAAAAGTGGTACCAATGGAACAAAATGACCAGCGCGACCAATGGAACAGCAGGAAGAGCGAAAGGGCTAAACAATAGAACAGCGGAAGACTATGAATAGTGGAGCAAGGGAACAGTGGAACGGAACAAGTGAATGAATAGCCCCTTCGACTCTTCAACAACACATGTTGGTGCAATGATGTTGCTTCTTTAAAGCTAGTCCCTTCCCTTGCTTTACATGTGCTACTGCTACCGAGTGAGTGTCCGGCTGGACTCTTTTCAAAAATGAGTAAATCAGAAAAAGGGAATCTCATATTACTTGGAACCATTGTGAAAGTCTTCCTACAAATAGACTACAAGTAAAATATAAATTTTGTTTATGTGCTTGTTGGATGGCATAGCAAGGATGAAGCATCATTTCATGTGACACACCGCAACAGCCAAGAAGTTCAGGGGCAAAACATAGAAATTAGCCCTTTCAAATATACATAAAGGAGAGGAAAGAAAAATAACTGAAGAGTGGTAAGAGCACCGTGACTTTAGGAGTTGGTTAGAGGAGAGAGAAATATAAAATAGAAAGTAAGTAGCACTTGGGAAGGGAAGAAAAATAGTGGAGTGAAAGTTGAGGAGAGAATTGGCCTCTTGAAAGCCAAATACACATTCTGTATTCTGTTCTTACATACACCATTTACTCAATATATACCTTACCTTTAGGCTCTTTTATATAATCTGATACAGCTAGGAACCCTACACATTGCTGGAATAAACAAAGATGTTATTCCTTGTTGTAGTATTCTAGATGAGGTGAAGAAAACATTTGTGAAGATGCTGAAAAGTAAAGAAAAAAAAAAAAGAGGAGAACAACTTTGATTGTGTAGAAGTTATAAAAGTAGCAAAAGGAAAGAATGATCTCCTTGCAAATGACAATCGATGCATCTTATAAGAATAAGAAGATGTAAATCAGGAAGTTTGCAACTACATTTATGGTAATGCATTGCCATTTACTCTTGTAAGGAGACCTCCTTTATCCAAGTGCTAAAGACTGTTGGAGAGTATGAAAAGGTTTAAAGTCTCCTTCTTATCACGAGGTAAGAGTTTCCTATTTGAAAAAGGTTGTTGATAAACGCACAAAAAATGTCTGGAAAAATATAGTAGTGATTGAGAGAAATCGTGATGCACATTCACGTGTTATGGTTGGACAGATGGGAAAGGAAGATCATTCACTAATTTTCTTGTTAACAGTCCAAGTGGGGGACTGTATTTTTTAAATCTATTAATATTAGTAATGGGACAAAAATGGGAAAAACAAAATGTATGAGTTATTGGACAGCATAGTGAATGAAATTGGAGATGAGCATGTTGTCTAAGTAGTTAGAGGTGGGGCTTCTAGCCTTGCCGCAGCTGGGAGAATGTTATTGGAAAAGAGAACCAAATTATTATGGTTCCCTTGTGCCGCTAGTTGTCTTCATCTAGTTCTTGAGGATATAGAAGAGCTTCTAGGATTTTACAATACCATTTCCAATGCAAAGAAAATCACTTACATATATAGGCACACATGGGTTCTTAATTTTGTATAGAAAGCACTCAAATGGAAGGGAATTAGCAAGACCAGCTGTCACAAGCTTTTGCTAATTCTTATCTTACACTAAATTGTATTAAGTAACAAAAAATGCTCTTAGATCAATGTTTGCTTCATAGGAATGAGCTACTATTCCACATGCTACTAAAACTGAGGCTAAGCAAGTGATGAATCTAGTGTTGAGTGATAGTGCATTTTCAAGATCAATTGCATATTGCCTAAAATGTGTGATTGCACTTGTAAAAGTGTTGAGGCTTGTAGATGGTGATGCAAAACCAGCAATGGCATATATTTATGAAGAAATAAGGAGCAAATTGCTGAAAATTTCCAAAAGCAAGAAACAAGGTACAAAAAAATGTGGAAAATTATTGACACTAGGAGGAATTTACAACTACTTAGGCCTCTCCATACAACACCCTATTATAATCCTAGGTAAGCTAATTACATCTAAAGTTGCCATACTAAGTAACACTATCTTCTTTGTTCTGATCAACTTATTTTTTATTTAGATATCAATATGACAAAAATTTCAATCCAGATAGTGAGGTGTTGGTTGGTTTATATGAAACATTTCTAAAAATGGTTTTGGATGCAAGAACAAGAGTTTCAATTGATCAACAACTTGAAAGGTTCAAGTAAGCAAAAGGGCTTTATGGAATGGACATGGCAATAGATATTAGAAATAGGAAACAACCCAACAATTAAATTACTCATTACCATTCTTATATGATTTATAAATTTTTAATTACATTAGAATTCAATACTTTTTTGTTTTGACAGCCTTTTGGTGGGAGAGTTATGGGGAAAAGATAGTAAAGAGCTACAAAAAGGTAGCCATGAAAATTTTGAGCCTCACATGTAGTGCAATAAGGTGTGAAAGGAATTGAAGCACATTTGATCAAGTGTATACAAAGAGAAGAAATAGATTGGAACATCAACGATTAAATGCTTGTGTGTGTGAAGTACAATCTTCAACTTGAGATAAGACCAAAGAGTAGAGAGGAGAAGGAAAAAACTTATGATCACATATGTTTGTCAGATATTGAATTGGATGATGAATGGATCACAAAAACAAAAAATCATTGTTTTCCTATTGATTCCTCGTGGATGGATGTACATGAGTGTTTTGATGTTAAAAAGGGAGCTACAAGCAAAAAAGGAAGAGATGTTAGAACTTGAAAGTTCAACAAAATAGAACTAACATTTATTTGTTTTTCCTTTGCTAATATAGGTCCTAGAAACTTAAATGCCAAGACCAATAAAAATGGAAAATCCATAGTAGATGAGAAGAAGTTGAGGAAATTGAAGGAGAAGAACTTTTAATAGAAAATGAAGATGAGTCGGGTGATGTAGATCTTGGAGAGAAAGAGGATGAAATATGAATGATTCCCATAGATATTTTTTTTTGTTTTTGACATTGTTTAATATGTATAAGCAACAACCATAGTATGCATTAATTATGCAGTAGCAGCAACAACAGTTATTTTTCGGATGGCTATAGTGCAAAGTTTGTTTAGTAGCATATAGCCACGGTTATAGGAATCTTATGCACACTGTTTTTTTGGAAGTTGTGTTGCCGAAATTGTGTAGTAAATAAACATACATACAACCACTCTTTTTTACCATGAGGTTTTTTGTTATTAATTATATCTTTGCATGTTTATATATATATATATATATATATATATATATATATATATATATATATATATATATATATATATATATATATATATATGTGTGTGTGTGTTAGAATCTGTTTTATTAGCTGTATTTTTAGCATACTATAATTATAGTGAATGATGGTATCCCACAATCATAGGGATTTGGGTGATTAGGTGGTTTTATTATACTTTCTAAAATAGTTTTCTAGTCTTGTATATATGAATTGTAATCTTAGCATGATATGAATAAGAGTGATATTTTTTCTACCCTAAATTATAACATGGTATCAGTCGTAAACAATCCTGGAAGCAGCCTCTGACTGCGCTCACCCAAACCCTAGACGGCAGCCTTCATTGTTGTTGCAAACAAAACCTTAGCGCCGCCTCTGCCTCCGCTTGACCAAACCCTAGACAGCAGTTCCTATTGTTGTCCATCATCTCTTTTAGGACAGCCTTCATTGCTGTCAACGTTTTTCTTTGCCTTCTCAGCCTTGGTATTGTTCCTTGTTGTCATATTTTGTTCACTACATGGAACTCCCAGTCCCAATTGTTGGAGTGATGACCAATCAAGAACAACTACAAAACCTCAACACTACCTACCGATTGACCGGAAAAAATTATTTGAAATGGGCCCAGCTTGTTAGCAGAACTTTGAAAGGTAAAGGAAAAGCTCACCACTTGACTGACGACGCTCCTTCTGCAGATGATCCCAAATTTCCAAAATGGGATTAAGAGGATTCTATGATCATGGCATGGCTATGGAACTCCATGATCCCAAAAATCACTGTTACTTGCATGTTTCTTAATTCTGCAAAGGAGATTTGGAATGCCATGGAGCAAACATATTCCAAGGCTAAAGATGCTGCTCAAATATATGATGTGAAGGTCAAAACTGTTGCTGCCAAACAAGGAAATAAAACTGTTACAGAGTATGCTAATCACCTCAAATCCTTATGGATGGAATCAGATCATTACAGGGTCATCCAAGCCAAGTGCTCCGATGATTCAGCTGTGCTCAAAGAATTTATTGAGCAAGATCGAGTCTATGACTTCCTGGTGGGACTTAATTCTGATTTTGATCAAGTACGAATCCAGATCCTTGACAAAGAAAAGATTCCAGGGATTAATGAAGTGGTCGCCATAGTTAGAAGTGAAGAAAGCAGAAGGGGGATCATGCTAGAAAACCCAACCATGGAAAATTCTGCCATGGTTGCCTCCGGATCGGCTATGATGGTTGATCCGAAAAGGGGAGGAATAGCCAATATGGAGAAGAAAGGTGAAGGCGTTTGGTGTACATTCTGTAACAAGCCTCGCCACACTCGTGATAGATGTTGGAAGTTGCATGGAAAGCCACCGAGTAGAGATTGGGGATCCCAAGGTCGTGACAAGGAGTGGGGAAAAAGGGGAGACACCACTAGAAAGGGCGGACAAGCACACATCGGTGTTGCAACAAGTGAAGAACACAAAGGAGGAATGAGTCCACTTAACCAAAATGAAGTAGAGCAGATGAGATCATTTCTCAACAAGCTGGATAAATCACCAGGTAGTTGTTCTCTAGCACATTCAGGTATGTTTGGTAAGGTTCCTTTTTTTGGACTTAATGTCTCATATCAAAGCTATAACCCATATTGGATACTAGATTTTGGGGCTACCGACCACATGACACCTCTACCTAACCATTTCTCTTCTTACACACCTTGCCCTAGTAACAAGAAAATATCTACAGCTGATGGCTCTCTGATGACTGCAGCAGGTCAAGGAGAAGTCCAAATAAGCCTGTCCATTACCCTTAAAAATGTCCTTCATATTCCAAAATTGTTTGTCAATTTGATTTCCATAAAAAAAACTCATCCAAGATTTATCATGTAATGCTATTTTTTATGACAATATGTGTTCTACAGGACAAGTACTCGGGGAGGACGATTGGACATGCTAGACAATGGAATGGCTTGTATTACTTGGAACATCCAAATCTGCCACCAGACCTGCAAAATATCAATGCTTTTTTCTCTGATTCCATTACTACCAATAGGGAGAAGGTTTTCCTACATCACTATCGCCTTGGCCATCCCTCCTTTAGGGTCATAAAATTGTTATTCCCTTCCCTTTTTACTAAATTAGATGTGACAAGTCTCAATTGTGAAGTGTGCGAGCTTGCTAAACACAAACGTGTTCCTTTTCCGGTTAGTAATAATATGAGCACTTCTCCTTTCTATTTGGTTCATACTGATGTGTGGGGTCCCTCCACTGTCCCAAATGTTTCTAGTGCCCGTTGGTTTCTTACATTTATAGATGATTGTACTCGTGTCACCTGGGTTTTCTTACTAAAACATAAAACTGAAGTCATCCATGTCTTTCAACGTTTTTTCTCCATGGTAAAAAATCAGTTTGATATTACAATTAAGAGGATTCGATCTAATAATGCAAAAGATTACTTTAATCATGACTTTATTTCTTTTTGTCAAAAAGAAGGTATCATTCATGAGTCATCTTGTGTTAAAACACCTCAGCAAAATAGAATTGCTGAGAGAAAAAATAGGCACCTTTTAGACCAAACTCGGGCTCTTCTCTTTCAACATAAGGTCCCTAAAAGTTTTTGGGGGGAAGATGTTCTCACTGCCTGTTATCTAATTAATAGGCTACCTTCTACTATTCTAGCTTCTAAAAGCCCTATGGACGTTCTGTCTTTTTTTTATCCTAATGTGTCTACATCCAACCAACTTGTTCCAAAAATATTCGGGTGTGTATCTTTTGTCCATGTTCCTGGTGGTGATAGAGGTAAGCTTGATCCTAGAGCCTTAAAATGTGTTTTCATAGGATACTCATCAACCCAAAAGGGATATAAATGTTATCACCCACCATCCAAAAAATTCTTTGTGTCTAAAGATGTCACCTTTTTTGACCACCAAAGTTACTTCCACCAAGATCATCTTCAGGGGGAGAATACCATAAATGAAGATGGTCTCCTTATGCTCCCTGACTTAAGTTTTGAACCAGAAGTAGGAACTGAAAGTGTGACCACAGAGAAGGAACCCACTAAATCCACTCAAGATCAGGCTGATGTAAGATTTGGAAAAAAACTGGTTTATACAAGGAAGACAAAGGCCATTCCAGAACCTGTCCATGTCCAACAATCCAACCCAACATTATTTGAGGTAACTACTTCTAATCCTGTAATATATACTGAATTAACCTCTGATTTTCCAAATACACATGTATAGGAACCTGAATTTAGTTCCACACATCCTTATGAGGACCTGGATATTCCAATTGCCATTAGAAAAGAGACTAGGAAATGTACCACCAAACCACTGTACCCTTTAGCCAATTACCTATCCTTTAAACACTTCTCACCTACCCATAAAGCTTTCCTCACAAGCCTAAACACTACAACCATGCCTACCACTTTATCTGAGGCATTGGGTGATAAAAAATGGAAACAAGCCATGGATGCCGAAATGGAAGCATTAGAAAAGAACGGTACTTGGGATTTGGTTAATTTCCCGAATGGAAAAAAACCAATAGGGTGTAAGTGGGTATACACCATAAAATACAAGGCTGATGGATCTATTGAGAGGTACAAAGCAAGGTTAGTAGCTAAGGGATTCACTCAAACCTATGGAGTGGATTACATGGAAACATTTGCTCCAGTTGCAAAAATGAATACAGTTAGGGTAATATTATCCCTAGCGGCTAATTATGGTTGAAACTTGCAACAATTTGATGTTAAAAATGCCTTCCTCCATGGAAAAATTGAAGAGGAGATCTACATGGAATTGCCCCCTAGATATGGTGAAAAAACAGCTACCAACATTGTTTGCAAGTTAAAAAAGGCGTTGTATGGGCTAAAACAATCACCACGAGCATGGTTTGGAAGGTTTACTAAAGTTATGATGAGTTTGGGCTTTAAACAAAGTCAAGGAGATCACACTCTGTTTATTAAACACTCTAAGTCAAGGGGAGTAACAGTGTTGCTAGTTTATGTAGATGATATTATAGTAACAGGTGATGATGAGGAGGAGCAAAAATTGTTAAGCCAACATCTGGCCAAGAACTTTGAAATTAAGACCT
>Ga0209700_107312_pt1 | contig 15796 bp, 2 predicted proteins | sample SiratroredBW_FD_187528 | JGI IMG/M metagenome (GOLD analysis project Ga0209700, IMG submission 187528) | Root nodule microbial communities of legume samples collected from California, USA - Siratro red BW (SPAdes) (version 2) | ecosystem: Host-associated > Plants > Roots > Nodule | place: USA...
TATATATATATATACGAATAAATAATCCTGAACTATATAGTTTCCATGAATATATAAATGACCTGTCATTAAATATTTTATAAATTAAAAATTTAGATATATTTCATGTAGATATTAGTTGAGACCTACGTAGGTGATAACTATGTTCCATCTAACAATTTTTTCTTATAAATTAAAAGAAAAATGTAACTATATGTTATACAGAGAGTAATGGAGACCATATAATATTTTCTAATGACAAGGAGACAAAGGGTTTCTCTTGCTCAAGTACTTAACAGCTGAGATGTGACTACACTAAAATACACTTTAATTTTCCCTCCTCTCTCCGCACAGACACAAGCAAAACTAGAGCCGAAGAAAACAACTGAAAACAAAATATTATGCTCATAAATTGTTGCCCTATTTTCATGTTCGGTTTATTCGTTTGAACTTGAAAGAAGTAGCAAAGATAACTCTGAACCCAAAGTAAAAATACTTCAAATTAAAAACATTTAAGAGTGAATTTGTGAAAAGAAGCTTAGGATTTAAATTGAAACAATCCCATAAAACTTATAACGAAATAAAAATACCTCTTGTATAATGTACTTTGTCTCCATGCTGAGAATAAATAAAAACTACTTAGCTAAACGTGATGAACCATGATAATATAAGTCAAGATGGCCGAGTTGGTCTAAGGCGCCAGTTTCAGGTACTGGTCCGAAAGGGCATGGGTTCGAATCCCATTCTTGACAAAAATTAATGTTTTATTTTTTATTTTGTTTTTTCTCTTAATTTTTTTATGTCTCTCTCCTTTTTATCTCTTTTGCTATGCTTCCGTGCATGTACCTTTGATAAGACTGGAGAGGTGTCTGTCTCAATTTTTGTGAGTGAGACATGAGAGGTCTCTACGGTTCCAACCATACCAATCCTCTACAGTTTCCATCTGAAGTATGTGTGGAATATCCCCATAGCATATATATTATCTATTGCAAAAACTGGTAATAAAAGGGAAAAGGATGATTAATGATGTGATGAAAAATGAAAGAGAGAAAAATAATACATGTAAAAAACTAGTATAAAAGAAATTAATGGGTTTGTATAGTAACACATGCCACAATATGAATGGTTTTTATCTAACTGTGTATGAATATATATATGTGATAACACTTATCTGTTCTCCTTAATTTCAACCCTAATGAAGAAACGTTGTACCCTATAGGCATCTCCAAACAATATCACTACAATATCTATCAAGTGACTACAAACTTGCTGCGTATTTTCTTTCCTCTTTTAGTTTCATGATTAGTTTGGAATACTGGAAAGTGGATGGATGGAACATGAATGAACAGAAAAACATACAAAAATAAATTCTCCTTCTTTTGTTTGGATTATGTCAAGAGGAAAGAATAAAAAGCCATGCGAATCCAGATTTAGAAGAAAGGAGATTATCAAAATACTCATTTTTTTTTTCCTCTTATCTTCGTATCTTTTTCATCATGTTTATCATTTTTTTCTTCCGTCAAATTCATCTAGTTGTAAATATTGCATGCGCAATTCAATTATTTCTTTTTATATATTCAATAATCTCATATTACTTAAAAAGATGAAATTAATATAAGTTTAAATACATTTTCCTCTCTTAATTTTTAAAGATTTCTTTTATAAATAAAACTATAATTAAATTCTCAATTTCAAAATAAATAATACTTTAAATGCTATGATTGGTCCTAAAAATATCATCTCAATGAACTTAACATGGGAACAATAGTTGTTATATCAAGCCTCATCACTAATCACATCATTTTGATAACATCAAAATCACTAATCAGATCATTTTGATAACATCAAAACTTTTTAGGTAACGATGTTGTGCGACCACAGTTTAAAGGGTTTGTATTTGTTTGAAGTTGTGACATTCCATTGACTCATTTTGCACTGTTGGCATTCCATGGCGCCGCGTTTTTGAACCTAAAACTAGATACCAAACTAAGCACTATGCAAAGAAGAAGGGAAAAACAAGTGCGTTTCGCCGCTGCTTGAAAAGTTTCAAAGAGTAATATCAAATGTTTGTGGCTCCTACAAAGTGAAGGCCACGTTGGTTAAAAAACAAAGGGCTCCACTTCCACATGCCTAGATGCTGTGTTATCCTATGCTACCACTTTTCTATCTCACTTTCATGGCTTTTTCGACTGCAATTCTAGCCGCGATTATTTCATCTCCATTCAAATTCATCTATTCCTCAATTGGCCAAACTATTTCCTACACACTTCATCACATTTTTAAAGTTACATAAACTAAGTTTGTATCATTTCATAGCATGATTGATTGAACTTTCTCCCAACATCTTAAAATTGATGTGTTTGGTTTTTGATAAAATATCGCAATGAGATATGTAATTGGTCTTGTGTGGGCCAAGAGTCGTCTTCTTCTTAGTTTTTCACAATGATCTCGTTAATTCACTTCCCATTCATTTATCTTAAGAAGGTGGTCCTACCTGAAAAATGTTATCTAACAGTCTCAAGTTAATTTTAATAGTTGAAAATAATAAATATTATGGAAAAGATAACTTTCAGAATCTCACTAGCTGGTGACCTGTTTATATATTTGTATTGAGTCTATACATAAATGATTCTAGATCAATACAAATATTATAATTAACTTTGTTTTAACTCTGATAATATAATCGGTTTAAAAAGTTAATTTAAGATTAACGTTAATTTAATTATGTCGTGTTGATTTAATTATGTCATTTTTGTCGATGTTTTGAAATATCTTCAACATTTATTCTTATACTATATTGATTAATTATGTTACTATCAACTAATCATGTAAAATGACATGTGATTTTCTGTGATATATGATCTGCAACAAATATATCACTATTGATAATAGTGAGATATTCATTATAATAATATATCACTATTATTAGTGATACTAATAAGATGCTTTATGTCCCTTAATTAACAATCATAACAATATATTTATTCATTATATTAGTGTAATGAAAGAATTTGTGAATTGATGGATTGGATTGGACTTTTATTAAATGGATCTTATTGTATAAAAGTTTTAATATATCAAAATACTTAAACAGACATTTTTAGTTGGTTTATATATTGTAACTAGAAATAAAATTTGTGTGATCTGTCTATTTGATACTTTCAATCTTAACCAAGTAGTTCAAGGTTTGATTTTTAGTAATGTAGCTTTGACTTTGAAATAAATTATGCTGGAAAAATAATACGCTCCTCCAATTAAGCAATTTAATCTTGAGTTTAAGTTGTTTGTGACTCAAATTGTGATAAAAGAAAAGATGAAAAAAAGGGATGAAAGAAAAAATTGTAATTTTATAGTTATTATTACTTTATGATGAACCCAGCAAAAGTTATTCTCTCTTTTTATCTCTAGATATTATATTTGGAATGTTCATTTTAATAAAAGAGCACTGAACATTGTTTGTGTTTGGTTTTTATATAGGTGATGCCCCACTTTAATTCTTCTGCCTATTGTGTCCAACTACACACACTTCTGCGTTTCATAGCATCCATCGTTCTCCTCAAAGAACATTAACTCAGAAACAAACAGAATCATATGCTACATCGAAACACAAAAGAAAAAGGTGGAAACAAGAAAGAAAAGAAAAGAAAGTTTGGCTAAGAGATAGAACGATTTCTTTTGTGTTAAGTGACATGCAGATATACCCTCTCTTTTTTTAACTCACGGACTGTGTTCAACAGAATGCAATTCCCATGCATGATTTCAATATAGCATTAGAAAAAGAATACGACAAAAAAACTATGTCTTTTCCTCTTTCTGTGGGGTTCTTATATATAGTTTCATCTTTTCACTTTTCACCATTACTAGTATTCAAGGTTTTAAATATTAGTCACAGTTTCATTCAACACCCTGAAAGCGTAATTAGTATGTGGAAGAAAAGAAAATGAAAAGCATGATCAGTAGCAAAATATGTGTATCAATATAAAGTCTAATAAGCCGGGAGATTCTTTCATTATGAAGAAAAAAAAAACAAAATTTTTATGAAAAGGAAACACTCATCTTCAGTGATCACATTCCGTGCTCTCACAAAACCACTGGAACATGAAATTGGAAAGGAAGAACAAAACTTTGTTCATTTGGGGTGTTATGGATCGATTAGCCTTCACTGAGTGGAAGAGGTTGATGAAGGGGTTGGTTGGGGTTGAGGTTGAGGTTGAGCACCACAAGTGCAGTAGACTGAAGAAGAAGAAGAAGAAGAAGAAGAAGAAGTGATTGGTTTGGCAAGGTATGTGGGGTTGTGATCGCCAGCCATAATGACAACAACCTCAGGCTCTGAGTTTGTGTATAGGATCTTGGTCATTGCCTGTGATTTCATGTCTTCTGCTTCAGAAGATGATGACTCAGAAGAAGAATCACGTTTTCTGTAGGAGCAAACAAGGATCACCAATGCCACAGAAATCAGAACCAGCATTACTGCTAAGCCTCCAAACAAGTAAGGAATTGGTGACTTCCATATTTTGATTCCAGTAACACTCACTGGTGATGTTGATGTTGAAGATGATACACTGTTTAATGGCCTCATCTTTCTCTTTTCTCTCTCTGTTACTCTGTCTCTCTGTGGATGGCAGTGAAATGAAGTGAGGTGGTGGTTCTGGAATTTATAGCAAAAATGAGAGATTTTGATTTACAAAAGTACCCTTTTGGCGTTGAGGAAGATTCCTTTTTGTGCTTGGTTAGATGCTTCATGGAGATGATGTGAGGAGTGAAATGATTACATTATTTGTTTGTGATATTATGGGATAACTACTAAGAGGGTATATTACTGTTCCTTTGTTTTTTTCAAATATTAACAGTGTTTTATTGCTTCATGTCAAACTTTGGTGTTGCCTATTGGATATGTCTGTGGTGGGTGCTAGCTTTTGATTAAACTTGTTTACAAAATCTTTTGATTTATGCTTCTTTTTGTGTTAAGTGAAATCATTATCATGTAAAATTTAGTATGCAAATACACTCTCAAATTCCTTCACAATTCTGAGAGCTGATATTGTATATTTAGAAATGTAAGGATTTTAGTATAGTGAGTAATAGTTAAACGAGTTTAACTAAATTAAAGAAAAGAAAGAGAGAAAGTAAAATTTGCCAAAAGCAATAGAATTTCACCACAATTTTTTTCCTCTTGTCTTTACCTACTCACATGCCAGCCATGTTTTCTTTTTCTCTAAATGGTTCAGAATGTAAAAAGAAAGCTTCTCTGGCCAAAAGATATGACAAGCATTAGAAGTAATCCTTGTGTACAGAGTTTTCACGGAGTAAACAAAGAGAAATTTGTTAGATATCTGCCCAGAAGTTTAAGCAAAAAATTACAAATTTAATATATTAAGATTTTGGATTGAAAATATTGTTATTTTTTTAACTATTTTATAAATAATTTATTTTAATGTTTGGATCAAAATAAAAAAAATAAAAATATTTTTATTTTTTAATGAGTAAACTTTTTTTCAGTTTATGTATTAAAATTCTTATTATGATTGAAATTGGGTTTGAGATTTTAATCCAACCCCAGTCTAAATCAGTGATATTCTGTGTACTGAAGGATGACACAAGCTTGGTTTGACGTAAACACAACATCCTCTTGAATTGATGGTGAATGTTTGTGTGGGTAATAATCATGCGAAAAATCGAAAAAAACAAGAAGGGTTCATGAATTTGGTAAAAACAAGGGCCAGAATGTGGTGCAAGTTACAAGAATTACCCTGTTTTGCTTCTTCCCTGAAGTTTCGTTATCGTGAAAATATTCCATTATCAACTTTAAACATAGGAACCATGTGATTCTTGATGGTGAAATAAAGCAAGTGTTTCCATTTGTAAATGAAAATGATGAAAGAAAGTAACATATTAAAGTATTGCCATGAATGGTTGTTTGATATAAATGTCACGCTTCATTAGATGAAAGGGTGCAGGAATTAGATACTTGCAATCTCTATTCCCTTCATAATTTGGATTTTCCTCACTTTTTTTTTAACTTTCTCTAAAATTCAGGTTTTGTTGATGAAGAATATTAGAGATGACGTTATATGCTTAAGCCTTTGCCTCCATTTCAACGTCTAAAGTCTAAATTAAAATAAAGGCTTCTTGTAGTGGACAATCCAATTTCAAACCAAAAATTAAATAAAATAAAAAAAATTATCGATCTAAGAAAAGGAAATTCCTGTTCCTTTGCTTGTAACTGTAGAAATTGGCCCACCATTAGATATAAGGATATTCTTTTATAAAAAAAATGGTAATTTATATCTCTTAGAATAATAATATAACATTTCCTCCATTACTTATTCTTGTGTTCTATACTCTTTTTATGTGTATCATATAGTTTTATCGTTTGATTAATTTTTAAATTTGAATTTTTGTTCAGCATAACTTGCGAATTATACAAATTTTATCTGTAAATTGTATGGGTTATTTGTGACGTCCAACTTAAAATTTAGTTTTTATTTTTTTATTAGTTATGCATTATTTAATGAATTAAATAAATGATTATTATCTTAATGAATAACTTGCGCAGTTGTTTTTCAACAATAAGTTATTTACTGAATTTTACGATTCATTTTGTAATTAAGAAAGATTATTAAATAATATTTTAATTGTCTACTCAAACGCATTCTGAACAAGGTTTTACCCGAATTTCCTGAGATATTCGTAGTTACATACTTTGAAAACAAAATTTATGTTGTCTTTCATAAAAAAGAAAAAAAAAAGTCAATTTCAAGAAGTTTGTTTCTCCTCTAAATTTTACTTAACATGATTATGAAAAAAAGGTATATAAGAAAATAAAATGAATGAATCTTAATCGCTTACTTTTTGTTTGTGAAATGGTATTGATCAATGTCAAAACCTAGAAATATATTATTTTCTTCTTCTTTTTCTCTCTCTTACTTCTTTCTATGAAACTTCCTACTATTCATATTTGAAGATAATGGATTAGGGTTCTTGCAGCCATAAATATTGAGAGTTGGGTGGCCACAATGAAATTAAAAGCTTGCACAGAGAAATGTCACCCTCTCACAGAAGCATGAATCAACTAGCCCATTGATCTCTATAGAAAGTTGGATAACATTTTCTATGTTGTAACCTAATTCCCAAGCTTCCATATTAAATATTATATACATGTGTATCAAAGTTTTCTTTCCAACCCCAACACCATCATTAGTGGAAATTTTTTTATCCTTATTTGTTGAAGAAAAGGGTGAAGAAAATCGTGTTCTAATTGCCTCCACTTCATTTCTGACTCATTAATGCTCCATAATTGTATTAAAAAACAAAAGTAATATCATCTTTACGTTTCCCATTTGTCGCGTCCACCAACCCACAGATACCAAATAGGAACAAAATTCAATTGCTTTTCTGAGACTGATGGAACATGGATTACATAAGTGGTTAATTAGGAGTGTGCTCATTAATCACAAAAACTTTTTGAGCTTGTTGTACACACATGTGATGTTCTTGGATACAGACAAAGTGTAAAATAAATAGATCAATTATTAATTTGAGTGCAAAACTAATTTTGAAATATAAAGTTTATGTAATTTAATACGAATAATAATGTACACAGATATATAAGTTTGACTAATTGAAATGCTCTGATACCTACCACCTAACTAGAAAGGAACCAACATATATGATGGCTATGTGAGCATATTCTGACTTCTTCCATTGATTAATTAATTACAGAAATATGATTGTGGGAGAGTAAGTATAAATGAGAACTTTCGTGTTCAATAAAAAAAAATGAGTAATATAAAAGTGAAAAATACTTTAAATTTTGCTTTTAATTGTAGTCTCAAACTTATTTGTATAATTCCTTGGCACGTGATTTAAATATAAACTTTTCTATCACATTGGGATTTTCCAGTAAGTGATATAAATTTGATAGTTCGGTTGGTGGTTAAGATGTGAATATGAACCCTCCCGTTAGGTGAGAATAAGTAAATTGAGAAAATAAGGGTAAAAAATTAGTTTGATGTCAAATTCATTTACGTGATAGACTCAATTGACTAACAAACATCTTCCAGTATTTCTTTTTATTACATTCGTATATCAGAATCAATTAAAAGTTTTAATATATCTTATTTAGTTTAATAATTATACATGTTTTTTTTTATACATTTTGAGTTAATTATTAGCATATGTTTACATTTTTATTACTGTAGAGTATATTATTCTATTTCGTTTTCTATGATAGTTTTTCTATTTTGTGCTTATGTGTTTGTTATTTCTAAGTGGATTTCAGACTTGTAATATTTTAGGGTTGACCTATCGTTGAGCGAAATCAAACATAATTATGTCCATGTGCAATTGAATAAAGAGGTAAGACCTTTAGATTTAGGTTCTCTTTAAATTGTTTCAATTGTTTGAAGTTGTAGTGTTTATATCGTAATTTTAGTTATTTTTTTCATACATATATATGTTTTTATACCTATTTTTGTTTTGCATTGTGTTACTATTTCTATGCAATGTTTGTTTATTATTTTTCCCTTCGTATTTGCTTTATATTACAATTTTTTATGTCATTCTTTACCTTAAGCTAATTATGTTGAGCAGCATTTTTTATTTCACGTTTTTGTTTTTGTGCATCCATTTTGTATGTCATAGTTTACCTTAAGTTAATTATGTTGATCTGCATCATTTTGTTTCCATGTTTTAAATATGTTTCAGAAAATGATTGTGGTCACTGTGTCTTTAAGTTGGTGGACTGATTACATAAATATGCTTCTGTGTAAAATTTGACATTGTATGTATAATCACAAATTTATATACAAATACTCAAATTATAGATATTTAAACAAAATTTTTGGTTTTTTTTCGTTATTAAATACTGAAAGATATAATAATTAATCTATATTTATCAACTAGCATTTTCACAATTGCCAATCACTAAAAAGATAGTAGAAAAAGAGAAAATTAAAGTTTTGTGATGTGCTATTTAGGTTTCATAATTGTTTATATTTTTAAATTGTGGGAATTGTATTCAATGTACTCTATACACAAAAAAAAGAGAGAGCCAAAATTACTATATATATATATATATATAATTGCATGTAAAGTGATGTATGCAAAGTATACTATATTGAAAATGTTATAATCCTAATTTTAAGGACAATTTACTAATTTTTATATTCATATTTATTGACTAAAGATGAAAAAAAAAAGAGAGACTATGATATTTAACAATACTTGTAAAAGAGAAACAAAATTTTACATAAAAACTAAATTTAAAAAAGAATATATATTTCTAAACTTGAATAAACCAAATTATAAACACTCAAACTTTATTTTTAAAAATATATGGTTTTAAAAACAGAGTAATGCAATCCAATTATTTGGATTTATATCTATAAAATTAAAAATAGTTTTTTTTTTTACAAAATATGGATTTGTATTTAATTTCAATTCATTTTTTTAGATATGAACTGGATTTGAATTTAATTCAATTTCAAAATGTTTAGATTTGGATAAGATTTTTTGAAATCAAATTCATGTATGTCTTAACCATATTAAACGTAAATGATGAAATTGTATAAAATATTAGTACACTTTAAGAAAATATCATAATTTATTTGTACTTTTATTTCTACAAATATGACTCAATATTTGACACTTCACCTATGGAATTAAAGCAAGTAATAAAATTATTAGTCAGAATTTATCCTCTTAAATATTTAAATTTATTTATTCAATATAGCACTTAAGTTAATTTTGTAAACAATGATACATATTTTAGTACAAAATAATTTATTATTATTATTATTATTATTATTATTATTATTATTATTATTAAATTACACAAGAAAAGGATAAATAAAAAATATAGAATAACAAAGTACACTTCTAAAGCCCATAACATGCAGCCATCTCAAAATATTAATATGTTATTATCATAAATACATACAATACGCATACACATAGTAGTTTATTAAAGAAAATACTAAAATATAGAAATTAGTAAGAATTTCTAAAGTAATTATGATGCTATCCTTTTTAGGTACAAAAATATAGTATTCATAATTAATTTTTTCAATCAAACTTTTAATTATATTTTCAAATACAATATAAAAAATTAAATTTTACAATTTAGTTTTTATCAAAATTATTTCTTATACTATATATACCATTAATTAAAATATATTATTAATAATATTAATGATAATACATAAAATAAATTCTAAAATAATTTATTAATAATATAATAAATATAAATCAAATATTTTTTAATATAACAAAAAAACAAAACAAAAACACCCGTTCCTACTCACGGGTTTCAAACTAGTATTTACTAAAAATAATAATAACATATATTTTTAGTTCATACATATTCTCATTCTAAACGAAAAATTACAAGTACCAATATGAAGTTAATTAATATAACTAAAAACACTTATGTATTTCAATTTTAATTTATTACCCTCTGATTTTTTTTTTCTTCTATATAAATTTGTACTATAAAATTCATTCAAATAGAACCTTAGTTAGATATACTTGACTAATGATGGAGCCTACCAATTGTTTGTCCTAATGTTATAGATAATATATATATATATATATAGTTAAATTATAGTTGTTTTAAAAAGGTAAGTTTGATAAATATTTTGTGTAACATCTATTGAAATGAAGTCATTATAAAAGTGCAGTTTAAAAACATTAACCATGCTAAATTCTATATAATTAACTGTTTCAAAATAAGTATTTTTTGTGGTAATAACAACACCTTAACAAAAGTCATCGATCCTAGTGAGCATTTCAAGTGGACATGACAGAAGCAACTGTTAATTTACTGTCACTGTCAATGTGAAAAATCCAGGATAATGCAGTTGACTCTTACGTTATTAAATTCAAAGTTATTTTTATTACTTTATGTTTGACAAAGTTTCTAGCTATCAATCATAACCATTTTACCTAGTCTGTTTTGTTAGATTTGTCCCGAGGTGGAAATATATGTTATGCTTGGTTATATTAGGGTTTAGCTTTGAGTTAAAATTTCTTGATGGTTTGAATTTTAACTTCATTTATTAAAAATTTTACATGAATCAGAGAAAAAGATAAACACCATACATGAGTGAATGAGTGAAGAAAATCTTTATTTTAAAAATTAATTTTGTAAGACTTGATTAGGTATAAATTTATTTTATAATATTATATTAGAATTTATCATAACGAAGTTTGATAGGTTTATTGGATCACCATTCACAATTATTTAGTCTCCATACATAAGTTTGATAATCTCAATATAAAAGAATGTGATTGAGATCTCACATCAACTAAAAATAAGATCAATTTATGATATATAAATAAATACAATTCTCAACTTATAAAACAGATTTACAAATTTTAATTAAATTTAAACTCATAAAATGGATTTATAAATTTTAATTAAATTTAAACTCATTTGTATCCATCATAACTTATTTTTAAAATTTCAATTGATCATTACTATCATGATTTATCATTAAAATAAACTTGAAAAATAAGTATATTGAGTTTTATACATATTAACCCAACTTGCTTTTGTAATATACGAACATTTTTTTAAGGTTTGATTGAACATTTTTTTTTTCTAAATATGTGTTATGATAAGATCTCTAAACAAAACATTTTTTCTCAAAAAACTTATAAATAACATAGGTTAACATTCTTAATAATTAAAAGATAAATAAATATATTATTTTCATATATTATAAAAAATTAATATAATGACAATAATAAATTATTTTTTATTCATTTATCTACTAATCGTCGTGCATGATTAAGGCAAAGCTAATCAATTTAGTTATATATATATATATATATATATATATATATATATATATATATATATATATATATATATAATGATACGAAAGTTTCATTCCTTAACCAGTTAGAATTTGATGTTTAAGGCCAAATCCATCCCTTTTCGAGTAATTATTTAAAAGAATATATATTTCATCCTTTACCTTAGAGATGTACTTGAACAAACACATAAATGGAATAAATCCCTTAAATATGCCATGTGAAAGTTTACCTTTAAACTTAATCTTATGGGGGGACAAATTAAAAACATATCTTTTTATTATAAAAATACAAAAACAATTCCTTATGTATTTTTAAATTATTATAAATATTAATCAATGTTATTTAAGACGTGTTGACGGACATATATATTAAAAAACATAATGTGATATTTTAACCAAAAAAAAAAAAAAAACCGTGGGCAAAGATAACTTCTAATACACGCATACACATATCCTTTTACGAGGGGTATCATACCTTTAAGAAATCCTATTACAAGTTTAAACGCATATTTACTTAGTTTAAACATACCATTAGTGCTAGAAAAAAAAATGATACTTATAAAGGAATATTTGAGACGTGGACGAGCCTCGACCACATTTGTCTCTATAATTTTTTCCAATTTTCGGTATTTACTTTACATTTTTATAGAATAATTTTCTCATGATATTTTTTTTATTTACAAATTTGTCTCCAAATAACTTTAAATAATGTGAGGAGACCTAGTCTGATTGACACGTGTGGCTATTTATTTTGGCACGTTTAACTTTGTGGTGGTGGGGAAATTAACATGGAGACATATTTTTGACATAGAATTGATATATGGAGACCTAGTGGCCACATATGATAAACATTGGTTATATTCCTAAACTCATGTTCATGTGGATGGTTGAAACATTGATTGATACGTGTGCTTCTGTTTCATGTGCAAAATTCAGACACATTGGTAGGTCAAATAGTTGGAGCTCTTAAAACTTTACGAAGCTAAAAGTCAAAATGATTCTTCCCCACCAAAATTTCCCATCATTTTTTATAAAGCGTTTCTCCTAAAATAATTATCATTCTCATTTCCACATATATACTTAAACAATTAATTTTCTATCAGAGTGATGTTATTTTCCCTGCAATTGATTAATATCCTTGACCTGAATGTTTTCATTTGCTTCTGTTGCAATGCTTGTTTCACAATCATATTTACGGACTTATATATAACTTTTTTTAAAAAAAAAATATGTGCACTCTTATGACAATCGGAATAAATTAAAATATACTTGATGCAGATGTCTTATTTTTTATTTTTTGGAGTAAGTGTACATGCTATAGAAAACCTTTTACAAATAGTAAAGTATCATTTATTGTTTTAAATTATAAAATTGAATAAATGCTTTAATTTTAAAAAAATAAATACAAATAAAATTATAAAAGTACGATATTTTTTTAGCACTGAAACAATCTTTACATATATGATGTGACGACGTGGAGGTATAAGATAAGGTATTGAAAGAATGTATCTTTTATCATAATAACATCATCTTCTTAAGATGCAATATCTTATTTCCTTTTATTTTAAACAGATTTACATGATATGAAAAGTTTTTAAAAGATTGTTTTTTTTGTATATTTTGTAAGATATGGTTGTTTACTAATAAACAAATATTTAAAACAAAAATTGCATTATTATTTTAATTTGAATATATATATATATAATAAATATAATTCACACAGTACAAGGTTATATAATGTGAATGAACACGTTTTCGATGTGAATGTTATAAGTGTTTATCAAACATGTGATTTGATAAAATAAATTTTTACTACTTTTTTATTATGTAAATATTTTAATTACTAAATTACTCTTTGTTGTATGGTTTATGTTGTGATTTGGTCATGTTCTTATATTAAAGCAAATGATATAAAAAGGAAAAAGGTTACGTAGAAAATGGGATAGCATAAGAGAAAGATACTTTATATATATATCTTAATAAAAAAAGATTGTCATATATGTCAATCTTTAATAGAAAGATAATTAAATTATTTTAAATATGAAGTATATATTATAAATGTAACTATTTTTTGAAATATTAGAAGTGTCCTTAAAGATTGTAATTATCTCTATCTATTAATCTGGTCCATTTATATAGAGAGAGGGGGAAGAGGATGGAAGTGTTTAAATAATAAAAGGATAAAACAAATATGGACCAAACAACAATAGGCAAATAATTAGAATGAAAGCAATACAATGCTCTTTAAATAATCACATCATTTTGTGATGTAGTATTGGCTTTTTAAGATTTAATACTATAATATTGGCTGTTTAAGATTTAAAAAATATTAAATAGATAATATGCTGTGAAATTTTATATAATAATAATTTTAATTATATCTCATTTTCATAAATAAATTAATAAATTTGTATGATTAAAAATAATAATAATAATATAATTTTTTATCTTATTTAAATTATTATAATATATTATAAATAAAATATAATTAAGTAATAAAACAACTTTTCGATAATACTTTATAAAAAATTATTTTTATTGTTATTTTTAATATATATTTCTTACATCTAATTTAAATTACCGATTTTTCAGTAAAAATCTGTTCACTTTTATCTAGTATTTTTAAATTTTAAGATATTAATTATATTTTAAACTTAGTTAACATGGAAGTAAAAATAATCATGATAATCAATAAACAAAATATAATAACACAGTCAATATCTGTTGAAATAACTGTAATAAGTACTCAATTAAGATGGTAATAAAAATATAAATAAATAAATTGTTTCATTGGCTTGATATGGAAAAAAGAATCATCAACAACTGTTTTAAAATAATTTAAAAATTATATTATTAGACCTTAATCTATAGCAATTGTATAGATGGAGTTAAATTTTAGTCATATAATGATTGCAATTTAAAGTTTTTCATATAAACTAAGAGCAACAATAACATGCTACTTTTTGAATGAACTTTTAAAAAGTTTTTACCTTTTTAATATTTTTTGTCTATTTGAGCAAAGAGCAATTTGATAGGATGAGAAGAAAAAAAAATACAATACTAAGTTACGAGCTTCAACCAATTTTAATAAAAAAGAAACTAAAATGGCAGCCTTACGGAACAAAACGAGGAAGCTATAAATGGTAACAAATAAATAAGCGGTAAAATAAATTATAATCAATTAACAAACCACAAACTATAAATCATAAATGATGAGTTAATAAACCATAAATGATAATTAATAAACAAGTAATAAAGTAAATCACGCAACATTTCACATGGTATCTGATGTGTTTACACTTTTCTTTATCCGTTTCATAATTTTTTTTTAATCCGTTTCATAATTTCACATGATAATCCGTTTCATAATTATTGCATTTTCAAATTGTTCCTACACTATTTTTTTAAATAATGTTATTAGAAACACGTTACATTTTTAAAATAAACGCATTATTTTCCTGAGATAAAGAAAAATAGTAATCAATTTAAACACAAAAATTAGAAAGAAAAAAAAAAGTCGATGTTTTACTGAAAAAATGAGAGAACATAAATCAAATCGATTTTTTCAAAAGATCAAAATTACTCTTATTATGAGACATAGGGAATAAATCAAATCAACTTCAATTATTCGAACAAAATAATATTTAAAATTTTTCATTTCATAATCAATAGTTAAATTTGTTCAATCCTCATGATGAATGTTAATTACTAAATATTTAAGTCATCATGATTAAAATATTTTAACTCTTTAGAATAATTTTTCAATTTTATTTATTATTATAAACATAATTAACTCAGGAAGTAATGAAGAAAATGAGCCTCCCCCAGTAACACCTCAAGAGTTTGACCTCATTGAACATCTATATAAGCACGTTCAGATGCAACAATGTTCAATCACTTAAAAAAAAGTAGAGAAAAATGACCAAGTTACAGAGCTGTGTTCTCATTGTGTTGGCTTTGTTTGCCCTCTTCAGCCAAACCTACGGTAACACTGTTAT
>Ga0209700_107313_pt1 | contig 15793 bp, 11 predicted proteins | sample SiratroredBW_FD_187528 | JGI IMG/M metagenome (GOLD analysis project Ga0209700, IMG submission 187528) | Root nodule microbial communities of legume samples collected from California, USA - Siratro red BW (SPAdes) (version 2) | ecosystem: Host-associated > Plants > Roots > Nodule | place: USA...
CATTTCTAGATCCTAGACTCAAGTCTTCAAACTTCAAGAAATCTTCATCCATCCTTCACATGATCTAGAGCATCTTCACTTGGTTGAATTCATCAAATCACTGCAGCAGTCCACTGGTGCTAACAATTATTAATAATGATATTAATAAGATTTCTTCATTAAATAAAAGTAATCATGGTTTTAATTAAAAACATAATAAATAAATAAATTCATGTGGGGGAAGAAGAGAAAGAAGAGAGAAGGAAGAGAGACGGGAGAGAGAAGGAAGAGAGAAGAAGGAATTAAGGAGAGAAAGAGAGAGGGGATTTAAAGTAAGGGAGCTCTTAGGAGCTCTTGAGCTCTTAGGAGCTCTTGAGCTCTTAGGAGCTCTTGAGCTCTTAGGAGCTCTTGAGCTCTTAGGAGCTCTTGAGCTCTTATAGCTCTATTCCTAGTGTATATCTTCATTTAAAGATAAGGGGAGAGTGATGTTAAGCTCTTTGCCCTTTTTATGTTAATCTTAATAACTTTATGTATAATTTCATAATCTTTTATTTATTTTCAACTATCTTGAACTATATATTATCTTACTTTCTTTATTTTCCTATTTATCTTATTTATTTTAACTTCAATTATGCACTAGTCTTATTTTTTTTATTTTATCTCCAATTACTTACCGGTTTTACTTATTTTATTTACTTTATCTCTAGTTACGCATTGATCCTATTTATTTTATTTACTTTATCTTCAGTTATGCATTGGTTCTATTTATTTTATCTCCAGTTATGCACTGGTTCTACTTATTTTAATTATTTTATCTCTAGTTACATATTGATCATACTCATTTTATTCATTTTATCTCCAATTACGCACCGATCATATTTATTTTATCCCCTAGTTACACACTAGTACTATTTATCAACTTATATTTATTTAAAGTTCTTACTTTAATTCTTAATAATTTAAATATCATTTTTATAAAAGAAATACATATAAAGTAAAGGTAAATATTTTGATGAACTTGGATAAAAGAAAATTAAATATATGCCCTGTTGTTATTTATTAGTTGCATCTGTTCGAATGATGTGTACAAATTATTAATTAAAATAAATATGTCAAGTCCTGATCATCATTATGTTATGTGATTATAAAAAAGTCCTAGGTTTCAAAGTGTTGAGACCAAGTTAATGTATGAGTATTTTATATTTGGAAAGTTACAGTTTGGTACACTAAGGGATGAAAGGCAGGGACTAAGTAGGTCTAAGAAAGTATTTAAAGTAGGTGAATATCTGGATAGTTGAGAACGGAAGATATTCCACATGCTAAACTTGGTACTATTCGATACCTGCTCAACATCACCAACATTAGATAGTTAGTATATATGTCTCTTTTATTAGCAAAAGACCATAATTCTCGATAAAAGTAATTGTGATTGTACCAATGTTTTTTTATGAGAAATACTCAATTACCTATCCGAAATAACTTTTGATGTTCATTAGGGATCACCAAAAGTAGAATATGGATCCATATGTCTTATAAATTGAGATTAATTCTTATAGTTGTAGATCAAGTCACAAGTCCATTGGTTTGTGGTTGTAGGCAAGGTTATTAGACTCGAGAGTCTACATAGACTCGTGAGAGATCTCTAAACTCGACTGTAGAGTCATAAGAGTCTACTTCATAGAAAAAATTAATAGAAAAGAAAAACATTCATGATACCAATTCCACAATATTAAAATAAATAAGTTCATACAATATACCAACAATAAGATAATAATTAGATAACAAAAAAAAATACAAATGTTATCAAGTTTAATCTCCTTCATCCAATCCTCTAATAAAATCATCTCCACCATATTCATCACCATCTTGATCACCATCTTCTTCATCACTATCAAGTTCTTTACCGAATGATTCATCAACATTGTCATAAAAAAATTATATTATCAAGATAAAGTGCATGTCCATCTAGAATTGGATCATTCAAACTTGTTTCAGATAAGTCAACATTTTGACCATCACCTTCAACTTGAGTTTGCTCAACCTCAAGATTATCTCCTTGTTTAGTTATCCATTCATTATTAGACTCAATTTCATCAAAAGGAAGAGCAACACTTTTTCTAATTTGTTTATTTTGCAACTTCAATTTATATATCACATAAACCAAGTCATTCATCTTTTTTTGTGCAAAAGATTCTCTTTTTTTGTATGAACCTATAATTAAATATTCTATGAACCTATAATTAAATATGAATTTTTAGTAAAATATAAATCAAATAAAGAAAATTAAAAACCTTAAATAACTTAATAAACTTGAATTACTAATTCAAATGAGTTTCAGTTATTATGCTCACATCCTGAAAAACATGTCAAACTCAAAACTCAATAATACACTTTTTTAATTCTGGAGTTCCATCCCCAAACATTTCCCATCATTCTACAGGGAGCACAACTTTCTTCAATTCTTTGCATCTTTCATAGAAAAAGTCTTCTAGTAAAATACAATTAAACAAGTTGCAAATTATTTTTCCCTTTTTGCAACATCACTAACCAATCTTTTCATGCATATATGCAATCCCTCTTTCACTTAAGGATGATCATTTCTAAAATTTCTTGTCAACTGTACATTCTCACGGATTCTTTATGTGAGATGAATGTAATTTGGTTTTATAATATTTCTTTTATAAACTAATATGAAAATAATTTTGTTAGTATTATAATAATTCACCCTAAAAATTGAATGAAAGATATAAAAAAATTTAAAAATTTTGTGGATATTTATTATTATTTTTGGTGAAATAAAATCTTGAAAGGATTTAAAAAGACACAATAGAAAATATAAAATGAATAAAAATTATAAAGTAGAAGAAAGAAATTATTATGTCAAAAAAATTTAAAATAATTAATTAAAAATGTTTATATTAAAATTTAATTAGTTTGAGAGAAGAAATAAAATAAAAAAGTAATTTAAGGTTAAAAATGTTAGTATTGTAATATTGGTTTCGTAGAAAATAATATGGAAATAAATTTGTTCTTATTATAATAGTTTGTATAAGATCGAATGAAAATATAGAAGAAGATTAAAATTTTTTCTGAATGTTTATTATAATTGTTATTAGTTTTGGTGAAATAAAATTTTGAAAGGATTTAAAAAATATAATAAAAATATAAAATGAGTTAAATATAAAGTGAGATTTTTATATTTATATTAAAGATAAAAATCGTGTATAAGAAAATTCAAAATAAATAATTAAAAAAATTTAGAAAAAATTTTAATTTGTTTGATAGAAAAAATAATTTAAGGTTAACATTTTTTGTTTTGTAATATAATTGAGAATTAAATGTGTTATTTTTTTTTTGAACAACTAAGAATAAAATGAATAAAAATGAGCATTTAAAGGGTGCACCAACCCTTTTACAAAATGATAAAACATAGAGCAAAGGTAGGACTACAAAGCAGTATCACTCTACAGAAAGAAACGATGACAAAAAAAGATAGAACACCTAGCGGTAATTATAAAAGGCCCACCTAATTGAATAGAAACTAAACTATTAACCAAACACAATAACCTCATTGTAAACCAGTCCCAATACAGTGGTATGCCTCTGACTATAGCCTCATATCTCAAAACAAACACCTGCACAACATAGAAAAACCAAAACTACTACACAAGAAAGTAAAAGTACTAACTCATTAGTACAACCTCACAAAACTCCTCTAAAACCTACACCTGAGCTAGTCCAGTATATCAAGACACTTAAGAGGAGCAAAGTGCCAATCCGAATAAGAGAATGCAACTCTCTTAAACTTATTCTTAAGCCAACACCAACTCTTGAGCTGAGCTAGAGTAAAAGTCTCTGTAGCATCTACTAATCCTCTGTTAAAAATCACCTTATTCCTATGGTTCACTATAGCTACCCACATCCCTTTCCAAGCTAAATTAACACACTATCGCCGACTTACAAGACCAAAACTCTAAAAGTGAATAGTGATAGACTCATGTTTGACATTGACATTTCCAACCCACCTCTCACACTGATCCCAAACATTATGGGCCATCTTGCACGTGGTGAACAAATGTTGTCCTGACTCTTCGCATTCTTGACACAGTGGGCAAGCCAAGTCCGTCAACTACATACCTCTTTTAGCTAAGTTAAGTTTCGTTGGTAGTCTATCTAACAGTAACCTCCAAGCACAAACCGCTGCCGATAGAACAATCTTAAGAGTCTATAACAACTGAAAGATCTCAGACACCTGCATTTGGTCCTCCTTGTTTAGCACACTATACCCGGATTTAGCAGTATACTCTTGATTGTTATCACTGTCTCTTACCCACACCAGCCTATCCTGATCACTTAAGTGCCAACGGACATTAGAAATCATAGCCAGCAGTTCTTCTTCTTCGAGCTTCTCCCAAACAAACCTCTCCCTGCGCCAATCTAAACACCACCTGGAGCACCCTTCGCTAGCAATGTTACCCACCACACTATCTAAACACTGAGGGATCGTAAACAATCTTGGAAACTTATCTTTCAAAACCTAACCGTCCACCAATCTATCTTTCCAGAAATTAACCCACCTACCATCCCCTAGAATCTACTGACATCGGTCGAACCAATTAAATGTGTTATTATTATAATGATTTGTAAAATATATGATATAATTATTATTATTATTATTATTATTATTATGTAAAAATATGAATGAAATATGGAAAAATAGTTAAAAAATTTAGAACATTATTATTATTATTATTATTATTATTATTATTATTATATAATTATTTTAAGTTATTTAAAAATGTAATTGGAAATATAAAATGCGTTAACAGGTAAAGTTTAATTATTAAATTTATAAAAAAATTTAAATCTTTATAAATATAATGTTAATGTAAGTAAACGTGAGAAAAGCATTGTAATTTAAATCCATTTCAATCTTAAAATTTCACTACAAAAACAAATTATATTCATCCTTACATAATTTTTTATTTTCTTTCCTCTCTCAAACCAATTAAAATTTATTCTCCTCACTTTTATTTAACTATTTACTTTTTCACTAAAATCAATTTTATTTTATTTTTTTCTCCTTTTATCTAAAAAATTCAAAAACTTTCTGAAATTCATCCCCAAAAAACTAAAATTCCTATGAAGTTTTAACCACCAAAAGCATGCAACCGGAGTTAGGAATTAGACTCTGCAAATATTGAATTCCAACCATAAACACGGTCTAGTCACGAAAATAAAGTGTTTATTTCTATTTGGGCCATTATTATTTTTTTTCTCAAAACGTGTTCTTTCTGTAAAAATTCTTGCCTAAACATTCATACAAGTGGGTCCACAAAACAAAAAGTCACAATCATCCGTTTTCCCATTTTCATCAAACAAACACAACGCCACTGCTTTGATCGAACCATTTCTCTCGCACCATCCAACAATCGGCAATAGTCAAAACCCTCTGAAAGACCACTTAACAGAACCAACATGACCGAAGAAGACAAGCCCAAAGCCTCCACCGTCGACCACCATCACCACCACCACCATCACCCTCCGCCGCAGCCACTACCCTCTCCACCTCCACAGTATGGCACCTTCCAAGGTGTCGCCAACTACCCTCCTCCGCCGGAGCCACACCCCGCTATCGGCTTTCCGCAACCCATTCCACCGCCTGGCGCCGTTGACTCCGCCCCTCTTCCGCCGTACTACCAGGGATACCAAGCAGTTCCCGGTAGGGCTCTGCCCTTTGATTCTTATTTTATTTTATTTAGTCTTCTGGGTTTGATTTGAGCTTGGAAATGAAAGGTGAGAAATTTCGTTTCCAAAATGATTATCCGTGTGATGGGTTGGTTCAAAGATTTGAACTTTCGAGATGGGTTTGGCTTTGGTTAGTTCTGCTTGGTTGGTGCTGCAGGAGAGTGTTAGGTCAACTGTTTGTTTGTGAAAATTTGGGGTTTGAGGAAAAGTTTCTGTTCTTGGGTTGACTTGGGTTTTGTGAGTGGGCCTTTTTATTTTTTTTTTCTTTATATTTTTGGTCAATGGAGGTTGATAGGGGTTGTGATTGTGGTGAATGGAGTGATTCGGAAAATGTTGTTGGAATTTGATGTTGTAGAATTCAATCGATTCGATGACTGTTGATGGTGGGTTTTTGCTTAATCACTGGTTTGACTGTGATCCTGGTGTTTGCTTATTCGATTTTGGCTATGTTAGAAGTTGTGGGAATAGGTTACAGGAAGATCTGGCAGGTTGATAGACTGCTAGAAGGACTAGATCTACTCTGTTTGATAATCTTACCATTATCATTAGGTCTTGTATACACTGAATCGCTCAAGAGTCATGTTTGTTGTGTGCAATCTGTGTTGTTGCATTAAATTGAATACTAAGAAATTGTGCAGCATTTGTCTGGTGAGAGCAAAGCTGGTTATGTTAGGAGACAACTATGTGCAGTTGGTTTTTATAATTGAGAATTTGATGTGTGGGAGTTTGATGATCATGTCTCTTTGTTGTGTTACAGGCTTAATTTTCCTGTCTGCTAGACTTTGATATGGTTTGCTCTGTGATATTGATTCAGGTTACGCAGTTGCTGAAGGAAGACCTGTAAGAGAACGGCGCCTCGGTTGCTGTGGCTTTGGTTGTGGCTGGTGTCTGTAAGTAAATTTATTGCTTAGTGGCGTACTACTTGTCAGCAATAACTTGGAGATAACTAGATTGAGGAATTAAGGATTTTGACTCGACCTTTTTGCACATGACATTTGAAGCTATGTATAATATAAATATAAACAACATACAATGCAAAGCAGCACTATAGTTCCTAGCCTATTCTGTTGGTGAAGATTGCTAAATCCATGTAGCAAAAGAAGTCCTCTTTTCTATTTGTTGTTGAGTATTTCATTACTAGTGTTTCTTTAGTTTATGTCAACTTCAATCTTTTGATTTTGGATAATTGTTTTAAGTTATCTTAATCTTCTATCACCAATCATCATTAACATTTTCATCAACAAAAGTTAATTTTATTTATTGCTGAAACTTCAATCTAAAACTTGTCTGTTCTGCTTGTGGAAAATGCTCTATTTGATTTCTAGTGTTATTTTTTATTTTTGACTTCATACCCCAGCACCAAGGGAATATTGAAATTTTAAGTGCATTCTTGTTTTGTTTACTGGGACTGGAATATCATAGTTCTCTCATTATGCTTGCATTTAAAGAGCTGGGGTATGAAGCTTATTACAACTTGAGAGGGAGAGAAGAGGGAATGGCATAGGATTTGCCATCTCATGAGACCCTTCTCAAACATCAACTCATTTGACATGTTTTGAACATGGTCACCTTCTGGACAAACTGCTTTGAATTTCCAGCAGTTTCTGTGTTGGTGTCTACACCTGTTGTTTATTATTGACACTCCCTTCCTACCTCTTCCACCCTTGCCAAGATGGTTGAAGCCATTATTTTGATAATTTTATGATCAGTTTGAACTCGTAGATATTTTCATTGATATTTCAAGGTATGGACAACATTATGCCATATCACACTGTACATATAAGTTGGCATACTGTATTCACAATGTAAGACGAGTAGGCTGCTCACACGATTAGCCATGCCTTTGTTTACTTTCTCACAGAAAATGTTCAATTTTCCTTGGCTAATAACATCTCAGAAAGTATTATATATTGCCTTGGTTAAAGAATTTTTTTAGTGCCAGTGAACTTGAACCTGGGGGATCATTTCAGTCTTAATCTGATTTCTGGCATGATGGAGATGGTTCATATATGATTTCATTTTCTTTTTTGTATCATCAATGCTAGAACCATTTAGGTTCAGCCCTTTCATATCAATTGTTAGTTCTCATATATTATTTTCCTTTCTGTTCCCATGTGTTGATACTTGATATTGGCTTGTTGATTTCCTACAAATTTTGCCTTTGTAAAAGGTTTATACTAGGCTTCTTTCTTGCTGCAATTCCGTGGTACGTTGGGACAATAATTATGCTTTGTTCCAGAGTAGACCATCGAGAGAAACCTGGATATATTGCTTGTGTAGTTGCTGTAAGTGATTCTATCCTTTCTTCTTTTTCACTTGGAGCCTCTTTCAGTTCTCTGAAGTTCTTGTATTCTTTTAGCTATTCCATTACTTGTGTGAATTTTGTGATATAGGATTTTTGCACTAAACCTCTTGGTTTTTATCTCATTACCAGAGCTTTTTGTCTTTTTAGTTGCATGTAGCATTAGAAGGTAACACAGCTTTGTGAAACTGCTTTTCGCAGGCTATTCTGGGTACAATTGCGATTATTCTTGGTGTGACAAAGGGAGCAGATGACTGGTAATCAATCTTCACGTCAAAAGCTGTAAAGTTTCCTAGACGAGTGTATGTAAAGTGAATCAGTTGCTTAATATTATGAGTGAGTGCAATTTATGTATTCAAAGAAAACTGCTACCATATGTAGTTTGTATTGTTTGATTTATTATTATAAGGTTCTTCTGGTCCTGACTTTTACATTTATGATCTAGCAAGACTTACGTACTTCATCGATATTTGTATGAAACACTTGTATACCTAGTTAACAATCATAAGTTATACGTATGAACATTTATCTTGTAATTAATCACTTTATATTAATACTTCATCTTTTTGTTTCTATAAGATCTATGTTAAAGAGTTGGACTGTATTTTATGCAAAGAAATTGACCCCTGTGAAGCTGTGATGGCCCACGACAGATCAAATTGTTCTGCAAAAGGAACTTGACAAAATTATACTGAAAGAGAATTTAAAAAATAAGAAAAAAACAAAAATTTTAAAAAATAGAGTAAAAATTGAAGCCATTTCAAGTAAACAGGTTTTTAACTCAAGATTAGCATACAATGAACAATAACAATTGGAGTCAGTAAAGGAACTAACAGAAGATAAAATTGTAGAAGTTGTATAAGAATATATTAATTCATATGCTTTTTAAAGCATATTTATACACTATTATATTATGAAATTGTTGAATTATACTAGCTAATATTATGTATGGCTTAGGAAAGAGTCGAGATATAAAAAAAAAGATGGAAGAACATTGAGGTATATTGTATTGAAAAAAATTTCCAAGTTTGTTCAATGAGTGTAATTATTAGAAGTTTCACCAGCACTTATGATCACTAATTACATCACTGGTCAAACCGACATAATGAAAACCATAAAGGTCTTTCTGCTATTTTCATTTGGAAGGTACAGTTTTAATACAGTTAACGTTTTCTCTGTTTATACACATTTTCCCAAGGGGGTTTCATTTATGATTTTATGTTCTGTTATCATTTTTAATTATAAAAGTATATTGTTTTTAAATATGTTATTTTTAAATATTTATGCTGAAAAAAAAAACAGAAAACAACTTTTTTTTTTCTTTATTTCCTACATACATATTTGAAAAACCAATCAAATTGCAACAAGATGACATTTTTTGCAATTAAAATGTAAAAGTAGAAAATAGAAAAGAAATAAAAGCGTAAGTAAATGCGCCTCCTATACTAGTTAAATCTTAGCACTTCATGTCGAAGTTAAATTAGAAATTATTATTTTTTTTCTAAATTCAACAGAGAAATTAAGTTAGAAAGGATTTTTTCGAAATATAATATAGAATATATTAAAAGCTAAAGATCATAGAACGTTTTATTCTACCCTTCAACATGTGAATTATTTGATATGGTTTTTCCAACTTCACTAGTAATTTTCGATTTGATTTTTTAATATACGTTAAATATCAAGAAGAGAAATTGTGATCCATAATAATTGGTTCGAACATGTGATGGGTAGGACAATCGCTTTTAGCATATCTATGATTTATCCCTACACCATAATATTATATCATTCTCCCCCACCTCTCTCTTTGCTTCCTTTGATCGAATTGGTTCACTATTGCCACTACCATCATTCTCGCTGCCACCGCTGTTGGCGCCACTATCCATTGTTTTCTACCACTCACTACCATTGGTGCTGTCGGTGTAATACAATTTTGTTTCATATTATTTTGCTCTTCACGGTTATGCTTTATGTACTCAACTTGATCCATGACTTTCTTGGATTGTGTAGTCTTCAAAGTTATTACTAATCTTGCAACTTTTACGGTTTCAACGCTTTTATATATATATATATATATATATATATATATATATATATATATATATATATATATATATATATATATATATATTCTAGATTTTATATACATTAATCTGAAATTTATTTTTCATAAATTAAATACATTAGGGATTTTTCAATCTCTAAGGCACTACTGTATCTTAGAAACGTATTCTAGATTCTAAAATTCAAAGCATTGTTTGTAAATTAAATGCATTTTAGATTGTGTAATCTAGAACATATTTTCAAATTTGAAAGTGTATTTTAGATTCAACAATGTGAAAGATAACTCAACTCTTAAAAATAACTTTTGTGATCTATTTAATGTATTATTTATTTTATAAATTATTTAGAACAGTCTATAATTTATTTTAATTTGCACATATGATTAGGACAGAAAGTGGTGTCAGGCGATAGTAGATATAAACCTATGATCTCGATTCGTAAAAATGACCTCGATTCGTAGAAGAGATCGGGTTCCAGTCTTTGATTGGTGTGGATGAATTTGTAGAATGACCTGATCATCAAGAGTGATATCTTGGTAGACTAATTGATACAACTCTTCTGTTTAGTTGCGCTTACCAAGAGACTATAAAATAATGAGGTAAGAAACAAAATTTAATTAATCATTAGAAGAACTATTGGCTCAATTCAACTCTCCTTTTAGAGCTAGTTATTCTTACAATTGGTATTAGATCTAACCTTAAGGATTAATTCTTCACAGAATTTAAGGCACGATTCTACAAAAACTCAATGGACGGAGACGAACTACACATAAGTCAACCACTCTTGTTCGAGGTCAAAATTATGAGCTTTAGAAGATGAGGATGATTGGTTCTTCCAATATAACGACATGGAGTTAATTAATATTATTGAAAATGATACACCTAGATTGATTCATAAATCAGGAGAATTACTTCATTTTGAATCTACGACCGAGGAGAAAAAGTACGTGTGTCCAAATAATACTAAAGCTTGACACCTTATAATATGTGCTTTATCTAAGGAAGAAATGTCAAAGGTGCATGTCTGATGATGAGATTTCCATCCTCACCAACAAGATCAAAAGGATATTCAGAAAGCGAGAGAGCAAGAGAAAAGGATAAAAGGTTCAGGACTAAAAATGGCAATGAACAATTGGGTGTCCTGACCAGGTTGAAGAAAAAGAATAAATTTTCCAAAATGAAGAGTCTTATGTTAACCTGGGAAGATTTGGACTAGTCCAGTTCTGATTATAATGAGGAGTAAAAAATAGGTTTCATGGTTGATGTGACAGGTAACTCCATGTCAGAGGACTCAGATAATGAGATAGATTTTATTTATATTGATAGTTTACGTTTAACTTATCAAGAAGTAATATCTAATAATGGTATAATTGATACGCACTGTCGAACGCGCACCAAATTATACTAGGAAGCTAAATTTGTAATATAGCTAACCTGGGTAATTCTTCCGAAAGACTACTCAGTCGTTCTCATAAAAGAATTTAGGAGTTTTAATTAAATAATTAAAATTAATAAAAAAATAGAATTTTAAACAAATTAGATAAATACAAGTAATAAAAACAACCCAACCTCTCTTCGTCACTCCCAAATCCCTCATTGGCTCTCAAAGAAAATTTGAATTACATGTGTGGGTTAATTAGACTGAGATCTCTACATCTATTAATATTCTGAACACCCCACAATCGTGGAGCATCTCTCCAAATATACAATATACTGAACAGCTGCAGTCGTCCACTGTTAACAACAATATTATTCCGACTTGAACATCAGTTCAGAAATTCCACAAAACAATCCAATCAGTATTGATTCAATTACACAATTAATCCAATTATTAAATCTAAAAATCAAATTAAAATAGTAATTGAGCATATAATTATGAAAAGAATTACAAAATATGAGCCTTAGAATTAAGAAACAGGAGAGCACTTGGAGATCGGATTGAAATGGGTTCTTTACAAGAAAGAATCACTTCTACCAAAGAAGGGTCCATAACTTCTATTCAAGCAGTTTATGTACCTGCAGACGATTTAACTGACCCTGCCCCTGCTACGACATTTGCACATTTGCTACTACTGTACTATCAAGAGGATTAGCCGCCAAAGGTATCTATCCAGCAGTAGATCCTTTAGATTCAACCTCAACTATGCTCCAACCTCGAATCGTTGGTGAAGAACATTATGAGACTGCGCAGCGAGTTAAACAAACTTTACAACGTTACAAAGAACTTCAAGACATTATAGCTATCCTTGGCTTGGACGAATTATCCGAAGAAGATCGCTTAACCGTAGCAAGAACAGAACAATTAGCCACTCATAATCGTTAAGGTGGAAAGATAAATGCAAAACGCACAAAAGAGAAAGAAAGGAAAAAGAAAAATTGTATTTAATCATCTACTGTCTATTATGATGTTTTTTGGCTCTACCAATAGAGTTGTATTTAAAAAAATTTAACCCAAAACATGAAATGACTAAATAACCCTCCATAACAAATCTACTCAAAATATCCAGGTGTCGTCTTGTTGTCTAATCTTTGTGTACCAACTTCAAGTCCAATTTTAACCACTTTTCAATTCGAATTTGATCTCGGCCCTTGAATAACATTTGTATATATTTAAGTTATCTATAAAACAAAACAAGAATCAAGTAAATTTGAGTTCTGTGGCAAAAGTTATGGACAAAATATTAAACACACTCAAATCTATTAAAATTGCAAAAATGGTGTGAAAATAATAACAAACTTTTAACTGAAGCCTAATTCGACAAATTACAGCAAAATAGTGTAAAACTCTAATAATTACTAATTGATTTATATTTATTGTTATCATTCTACAATCAGAAAGTGGTAAAAATAAATAACTATCAATAATTGCATCTACATATAAAACCATGAAAAGAAATTACAAAAAATGCTTGCAATGAAATTGAATGAATACAATAAGAGAGAGCAAGTCTAAATGATATTTCTCTAAAAAACACAAAACTTCTCCAAGAAAAAGAAAGATTGTGTAATGAAAATAGGAACCTTAAAAGGGACCTTGCAGTTTAGAACACAAGTATCAAAAACTTGGAAAAAGAACTAGTGTTAATTAGAGAAAAATTAGGAAAATGACCTATTGAATCAAATGAGATAAACATTAATGATATTATATTAAAAATCTAGCTCTTAGAAAAGAATTATCTCATTCAAAATAATACATCATCTAGTTCTTTCATTGTACATCCTATGTCTACTAATATTTCTGCAGGAACTTTCAAGAATAAATCTTGGGGGAAAGCTAACACAAAAGGACCCAAAACAGTTTGGGTAGCAAAAGAGAAAATTCTTCCTCTTGCAGATATATTAAATCCAAACAAGAAAACTCAAATCTCAGAATTGGGAAAGTGGATGTTCACTTTTCATAAAGGTAACAAAGTCAACATTCCCATAATTGAGAGATAAGAGACAGAGAGACATGAGACAAAGATGAACGAGATTTATTGGAATTGATTAGATAAACATGAGACATTCACATTTTACTAAAAAAGGTAAATCTAAAATTAGACTTTATGTCCCGTCTACAAGATAAGTATTTCTTTTTTCTTGTATTTGTTAGTCTAAATCTTTACACATTAGACAGTCTAATAGAGTTTACATGTATTAGATTATATGTGATTGTCTAGGCAATGTGTCATATTTTTTACATATTTTTCTTTTAAATTTGATTTAAACTTACTTGATTGCTTCAAATTTGTTATAAGAAATCATGTTATACCATTAATTTGTAATTTATCTCAACTGATAAACAATTAACAAATATTTTTACAAAACTCAATGTTGAAGAACTTTTTAATTGTTTAAGAGAACTTTTGGATATAATCTTGATTGAATTATGGGAAATATTAATTGGCTAAAACTCATTGGATAAAATAAATTTTATATTAAAAACTTTTACTTTATAAAATTTTCTAGTATTTCTTTTGTTCTGCATTCCTTCACGTTAACTTTTTAGTCTGCACTCTTTTATGTCCATTGTTTCATTATGCACCTATTAACAAATTCTCTTCATTTTGTTATTTTTTTAAAACAAATTTATGTAAATTGTTTTCGTTATGCATTTTTATCATTATTGTAACAGTCTAAAAATTCTATAACATTTGTCATTCTACTCTTATAGATAAACAAAGTATAATTTCAAACCATAAAACATTTATTACATAAAAAAGAAAAGAAGAAGAGTAGAAAAGAAGAAATAAAAAAAATTAGATTGAGCGAGAATCCCCCTCGCTTAAACGAAAATTCTCTCGCTTGAGCGAAAATGGTCCAGTGACCACTCTACTTCTAACGCTATTTTCGCTTGAGCGAGAATATCTTCACTTAGGCGAAATTCTCTTCTCGCTTGAACGAAAATCAACCCGAGAGCACCCCCTTTTTTGTACAAAGAGCTCGCTAAGGAGAGCTTCACCTTGTTCAAGTGAGACTTGCAAAGTGAATATTTTCTGCATACTTCGCTTGGGCAAGATTCCTTCACTTGAGCGAAAACATCAAAAAATGATTTTTCAAAACAACTAACTTTTATCTACTACCAAGTATTAACATGCATTAAAAGTTCAAAGTATAACATAAAGTATCTAAATACATCAAACTTATATACAATTGTCTACATCACAAAAGATAGACCATCATAAGGTCATAAAGTCTTTAAATACATCATACACATATAGTACAAAACAGTGATTCAGGAAGTCTTAACCACCCCAAGTTGGGATCATGAGAAAATGTTTGTAGTCCATGCTGGAAGAGGAAGCTAGATGACTTCCATATTGAACTTCCTGGTTGATGACGTGTTTCCTGAGGACCAGGCAAAGGCAAAAAGGGTAAGAAGGTAGGTCGCCTCATACACCGTCATAAATGGTGAGCTATTCAGGAGAGGGTACTTGATAGCAGTTAGTTATAAGGAATATTTTTAGGATTTTGTTAATGATTCTGTTTTAATTTAATATTTTATTTAACAGAATTTGTTTTAATTTAAGATTTTTTCAGTTATTTCGCATTTGATTAGTTTTGTTTTGCAAAGAGCGGATTTTGTGGAGAATTAGTTCAAAACTGACTGAAGAAAGAGAATGACGCAGAATTGAAGGAAAAGAGGCTAAGTGACTTTTCGCTTGAGCTAGGAAGATAGCTTGGGCTAAAATCCACTTAAATTCTGTTACAAGGAAGCCCTAATTCTGAGCGCAACTGTTGGGGAGCGAATCACAAAATAATAGCCCGAAGTAACTGATTGCTAGGGCGAATGTTATTAAAAGGACCACCAGGCTAAAGAAGGAGGCATCCATCACTTACGATCCATCTTTTGAAGCACTTTTGCAATCAAGATCTTTTCTTTTCATCTTGTTTTGTGATTTCATGGCTACCATGCGTAGCTAAGTTCTTTCTTCTTGGGATTGAATGTAAATTCTCTACTTTAATTGTACTTTTGATTAATATTTGATATTGCTTAATTCAATTCATCTTTGTTTAACGTTTTATATTAAATTGTCATACTTTAGATTTCTCATTGTGACTGAAAAGCATTTTTTGGAATTAGAACCAAACGTTAAAGCATTATGTTTATAAGTTCAGAAATGAATTATAGAGTAATGACTGCATATAGCAACTTATCTTAAAGCTGATTAAATTATCCTAATAACTAGACATAGAAGTTAGGAACTTTGGTTTATGAAATTCA
>Ga0209700_107314_pt1 | contig 15789 bp, 6 predicted proteins | sample SiratroredBW_FD_187528 | JGI IMG/M metagenome (GOLD analysis project Ga0209700, IMG submission 187528) | Root nodule microbial communities of legume samples collected from California, USA - Siratro red BW (SPAdes) (version 2) | ecosystem: Host-associated > Plants > Roots > Nodule | place: USA...
AAAAAAAAAAAAAAAAAAAAAGCAAAACATACCACAAGACTAAAAATTGAAAACAAAACAAAGTTGCACAATCTCGGTGCATATCTAATATGGAAACTTCCTTAAAACAATCATCAGCAGAACATTAAAAATTATGGAAAAAAGCACTATCTTTTAGAAAATTTTCTAATTCGAGGTCAGAAAAAATACAAGCTTGCATTTCTCTCAAATAGGGGAAGAACTTTGTGATTGCATTTAGAGTAATATTATTATAATTCAAGATCTTATTATAATCTGGGAGCAATAAGATTGCATTTAGAGTAATATTGCGAATTAAGACGTTAGATGTGCTTTACAAATATCTCAAGATAGAGAATAGAGAGAGTAAGATAAATAAGCTTGCTAATATAGAGAAAGAAAAACAAAAGATTTTGATCAAGATGTATCAAGGACGAAGGGAAAGTTCTGGTCACAGATCAAAAAAATCAAAGAGTGAAAATACAATTACTTTTGTAAGCTTTTCAACTATGGACAAAGATTGGCTTTAAAAATGAAGGACTAGAAATCCAAGAGGAAGAACAAAATTTGGCTTACTATTGTAGAAATCATATCAAATTTAACACGGACAAAGTATCTTTGACAATTTTTCATTCATACCAATAAAGACAGGCTTCCAAATTCACTGCATACAAACTCAAGTAGAGAAGCCAAGAAACTCTGTAGAAAGAGGGCAATAATTACAGTTCTTAACTTGATCAAAATTTGTGTAAAATGGTAGTGTTCTAAGATACTTTCGCATTATGCCCCAATATTTTTTCGTGAGACTCCACTAAAGTCTCAACAGAATCCAAAGTTTGCAAGTCCCTGATGAAGCTCTGTTTTTGCAAGTGAGACATATAGCTTTCCATAGAATTACAGCAGATAGTTTTGTCATCATTAGGAATTATCACCAAGTGATTAAAAGATACTCAATGAAATCAATTATAATAAACTAGAATCGTCATTCAATGATGATTGCAAATTTGAAAAGGGTTTTTATCTAGCTCAAGAACCACATACATGTTCTCAATCATTTCTTCTATAACTTATAACCATAACCTTCTTCATATGCAATGTAATGAAGAATAAACCTGAAAGTCTGATAAATAGCGAAACAAAATCAGAGTTATAACAAATACATATAATACATAATAGAACGTAAAATCAATTAAATGCTAACAGAGTTACCATATTTAGCCAAGAAGAGCCTTCCGAACAAGAAGATGGTTCACTATAGAAATTCAACTATCAGTATATACATTAATAACTGTATTCACCAAAGTAGCAAAAGCTCGATTTATCTTTCAAAATTAGCAACATCAGTTCAGCATTATACTTTCTGTTCCAATCTCATGATCAAAACCCTAAAACTAGTGTTAAAAATTTCCTGAAATTGAAAAAGAAGAAAAAATTAGGGTGAAAATTGAAACCCTAATCGAAAAATTCCTACCTGTTTGGAGCAGCGAACCTGTGAACGGTGATTCAAAGACTTGTAAATGGTGACGTAGAGACTTTTGACGGCGACGCCATGGCGTCAGAGCAAGCACAAGGTTTCTAAAATATCGATTAAGAACCATGACGGAGATTGAGTGAGCGGAGGAGTGGACAGAGTTAAGCGAGGACTAAATCTAAGCTTAAGTGGAGATGAGGGTGAGAGGAGCAGGAATGTGAATAGACTGTTTTGGTTAAGCGGGACATAAGAGTTTCAAATATTCAAAAATTTTGGAGAAGAAAGGTTAAAGTGGGATAAAGAGCTTCGGAACAAAATTTCGTTTTACACAAAAATAACAAGTTCTAATATTAATTTTAAAGTTACATTAAAGGTAATTTGATCACATCTATAAAAATGTCTATTAAAATATTCACATTTTTTAAAGTGTGGTCTAAATTGATATTTATCTATTTACATTTTTATAGGTGTTGTCTAAAATAAATAGGCAACACTTTTCTAGTGTGGTCATTTATGAAATAAATCTTATCTTTTAGGAAACTTATAAAATTCATTGCTTATTTTTATTTTAGACAAATTTTTTTTGGCCGTTGCAATATAAGTGTTGTCTAAATCTAAAAATAGTGTAGTGTTGTATTTTAGCCAAAAGTAATTGGATCTAAATAATACTTGTATTTTATAATGATAGTTTGTGTTAATGAAAACTTGATCAAGTTAATCTAGAACTAAACGTAGTATATATGTTTTAGATAAACCATTATATTTATAATTCTCTTTGTTCTTTATTTTTCATATTGCAAGTTATTAGTTGCAAATAACTTAAGGATGAGAGTTTTGTGTAAAAATATGTTTTTTAAAAATAAATTTTAGTAGTATTTGTCTTATTGAAGTTATATATGATAAGTTTTATTAAACACATTTTTCAAAAGAAACAACTATAAACTTCATTTGTTTGATAATGTTTTGGAAAAATTTTCAAAATTCTAAATATACAATTCAATCCTGATTGCCTATTTATTTAACATATTTTCATAATTAATTAAAAGTACACCATGAAAACTTATTAACATAAGTAAAGACATATTTAACAGACAATGTAACATTGAATCATTAGATATAGACTAGTCTAGATGACTCTATTAATAAACTATATCTACAATCATAAGACACTACCCTAGAAATAGTTCAATATACCTATATTTACATATTCAAATTTTTAACTAGTCAAAAGTTTCAGTTAATGATGATATTGGTTGCTGATAACAAATTATATGGCAACCAAACCCAAGGAAATATTTAAAAAACTCAACAATATTGATTCTTTTATTTACTTTTTATCTCGAAAGACTAAAGGTCTGTTTGTTTATGCGGATGAAAACTTTGCAAACAATGAAATATATGAAAAAATAAAAAAACGATACAAAATTACACAAAAAACGAAAAAAATTGGTACACACTTACTGTAAAGAAAGTTTATTCTTTTAATTAAAATATTTTTTATAAATAATTATAATACGTATAATCGATTATGTTATATATATTATACATATATAATCGATTACGTTAAAAACGTAATCGATTATACGTATTATTATAATATTTATAATTATATATTAATTTATTATATAATATATATTAATTATATTAATTATATATATATATTAATTTATTACATAGTAATTACTTAAATAAATTAATTAAATTTTATTTTTAATTTTAAGAAAAAATTTATAATTTCATAATTTACTATCTTAAAATATTATTATATCTATCACATCATTCACAAACTTTTCATTTAAATCTTATCATCTTTTCCTTAATCCAAGCAATAAAATTTTTAACATATTTTCATCTCAAATAATCTCAAATCCACTTCCCAATCCAAATCCTAAGGCTTTGTTTGGTTGAGGGAGTGGATTTGAGAGGATGAATTTGAAGGGGTTTGAGTGGATTATGTGTGGATGAGAGGATTGTTTGGATTAATGGATGGATGGTAAGATTTGAAGGGATTTGAGGGGATTGATTATGAAAGTTTGAAATTGATTTGATAGATGTTATAGATTTGTTTTTATTTTTTTAATTGATATATTTCTGAAATTACTAATTAATCCTTGTGACATAAAATGGTAAAAAATTAAAATAAATTAGATTAAACTGATTTTAATATAAAAAATATAGAAACTGAATTAACTAACTAGATATTTTTTTAGTAGGTTGATAATGATTTTAATTAATCCAACCTGTGAACCCCTTATTTTTGTGTGTTAATAATTTTATATTTAAAAGAAAATAAAACTGTTTTTAAAATGAATAAAAAATACTTTAAATAACATCTTCTCCCCTCAATTTCATCATATATATATTGAATCAAATAAGGAGACAAAAATATATTTTTTCTGATTTATTTCAATTAAACATTAAGTAAACATATTTTCATCGATAAAAAATAAAAAAGAAGAACAAATAGAAAACAATATAATATTTATAATATACTTTTATTATTTCTTTTATAAAGTAAATAGTTTTTAGTGATTTAATTATTTTAGGTCAATAATATAATTATGAATGGATAGATTGTATTGAGTATGGGTAGATTGAATGGAGATTAATTATATTATAGCTGTTTTGGAAAAAAGGAAAATATTATGAATGAAAAAAATATATATAATTATTGAAATCAATTATTTGAAGAATTAGGTATAAATCAGTTTATTTTTCATATATAATATATATATTGTTACAAACCCTAAACCCACTTAAAGGAGTGCTTTGTAATTTCTAAAGTCAAGGGTATTTCGTAATTTTCATTTCATTTACAAGGGTTATTTCGTAATTTCGCTCTTCATCCTCATCCATCCTCTCAAATCAGATCAACCAAACAACCTTCATCCCCTCAAATCCATCTTCTTGAACAGTAAATCTCCTCAAATCAGTCCAACCAAACACAACCTAAGGATCTATATAAAGAACAACTTTACAGTCATTTTATTATTTTCATCATTTTATATATAATCATTTCAAGCGTTGAAATCTTTTCTACATGTAGATCTAGATAGTTGATCGGAGAATTTTAACCTAATTCAAAGTTAATCTTCATGTTATTTATTAAGATATATTCCCTTAAAACACTCCAAATTTTATAAAAAAAATATTAAAAGACTAATATAATAGTTACGTTTATATGCCAACTAGCACACGTAAAATAAATTTAACTACTAAACTACAAATGCCAGATATTTATTGGGACTATTGGCCCCCTCAGACAATATTCTATGTTTTCATTTCCGGTTTTCAATAATAATTCAAAAATATCGACTTCCTATTATATATTTATAAAAAACTTATTGCTGGAAATAATGTTTCATTATTTTTATCATTTTCTATACAAATATTTGAGAATAAAAATAATATGAGATTTATACAATTATTAAAAGAAAAAACATTTTCTTAAACTTAATCGCCGTGAGTTTTCTATTGATTCTATTTGTATTTAAGTAAACTAGTACGATAATGAAAAACTCTATTAAAATGTCATATATAGCCAGTTTATAAATTTTTGCAATAATTATTGACAGTGACACTATTAATTTTGGCTTATGTTTCACAATTTTTATGCATCACCAAGTTGATCAAATTATTGTTAATTTCACAATTTGTCATGTTTCACGAATGCGTAACCAAGTTGATCAAATTAGTGTGATAAATTAACAGAAGGAAGAATTTTCTTTTTCTTTTTTAACTTTAAGGATATGAGATATTTAAAACATAAATGAAACCTAAATTTCAGACAAGGGAAAAAATTTCTATTTTATTCCAAAGTATATCTTATCCCTGTTAAACTCATTTTACATTCTAGTGCTGTATTTTCAAAACGGGAAAAAGGCTTAAATGTTTATATTCCCGTATGTATAGGCATCCTTTTGACCAAATCGGGTAGGAAAAAAGTGGATATCTACGTATCTCCTATTGCATATAGGGACAAACAAATGATGACACCTTTAAAAGCACCTCAGAGCTAGCATTCATCATCATAAGGCAAGCGGAAAGTAATCTTAGTTGTGATAAATGAGGCTATTTATGCATGGAGGATGGCCACAAAGATTCAGCAGAACACCTCCTTTGCTGTATTGGCAATAATGTTGTGGAATACAATGCCCCATTCTATTGGACCTAGTGCTTCTACAAAGGAAAATGCCATAAAATGCGTTAAGCAGTGTAGAGGGTGACCCATGTGACAAGTAGAACGCATGTGATATGCTGCATCAGCAATGAGTTTGTGTTGTGAGGGGGAAACTATTTGAAAATAAGGGTACCCAAAACATCCAAATAGAGTTTGCAGACGGGGGCCAATGAATGGGACAACGGACATAGAAAGCATTGTTATGCGTAAAAGAGCACATGCTCTGTCAAAGCACCATGTGATAGCTCAATGTCACTTGTCACCGTTTCAAATTTTAAGAATAAGTCACGCTTGTGTTAGTTCCTTTTGATTATGACCAAAGTAATCATTTCGGAGATAACAAAACCCCAAATAAATGGTAATTTCCACTTTCAACCCCTTTTCAACAAGACTAAATAAAAAGTGTAGAAACATTGCATCTTACTTTAACTAGGCAAAGTTGGTCTTGGAATTAGAGTTTCCATTACTTTTACATGACACGGCCTATCACATTGAGCTGATCATTAGGCTAGTTACCATGTGAATGCAAGGAGATTTAACAACCAAAAGACTGTACAGCATTATGCATGTGGGATCAATGATGTGAAAGAGGGAATGGAAAATTTTCTATGGCACATGCTGATGGTGTGGTGTAGATAATTTAACCATGAGGATATGAGCTGCAAAAATGTTGAAATGCACAACCCGGTTTCAATTTCACAAGTACAAATCAGGCTACTAATTTGAATAAACAACTGAATGTTCAGACAACAAATCCTTCAAATTGAAGGTTGCAGCTTTCCATCAGCAATCTTGAAGTGGATCCAATTTGTACAGGAGAGGTTCCTCTATCTATGCACCATTCATGGCAGAGTCTACATGGAGTGTATTGCCATCTTCCAAGATCTTGCCATTAACTTGAGTTCTCTGCCTCTGAGCAAATCAAAACAACCACGTTATGTCTAAATCAAAGACAAAGACATTACATTAAAGGAACAAAGGAAAGGACAAGTATATTCAAAATACCCAATCTAGGGGGTCTCCAGAATTCCCATTTAATAGCTTGGGATTCTCTTCTTTGGTCCTGCCATCTTTGTCTTTGATGCTCAACGGTAGCAAAGTTGCAGCTGCAATTGTCCTGTCTGGTAATTCTGCAGAGTAACTAAGTCAGAACAATAACAAATAGCAGCTAAGTAAAAGACAATAGCTATGTAATTATATACGTGTGACAAATTTTGCTAACCTGGCAATTTCTTGTCAATAAAAAATACTACCAAATTAACAGTGTACCTGCCAGCCATCGACAAAAAGATAAAAACTCATAAGGGACATAGGACCATATAGGCCTCAGTTTTCACGTTATACAGCAAAATATGCTACTTACCAGGCAACAACTACGTCGACTGTGTAATGTTTGCGTGATGCTACTATCAAAAGACTCTGAACCACAGCAAGCAACCACCCAAGCTGCTTTATTGACCTAGTGGTTGATCAATTTCAACAAATCAGAATGTAAACAGACATAACAAAACATGCAACATAAAAGACTTAAAATAAAATGAGTGTCACCAACACTGTTTCTAACATATTTTCTTGTTCATTAATTTATTGAAAATTACAGTGAGATTCAGTAAATAAGGTGTGACCTACATATTTTGTAATTCCAAATAATAGTAGAGGGTGTGTTAAAAAATGTTAAAGCATTTCTCGTAATAAATTAGCCAAACAAAAGTTACTGCTGTAAAAGCTTGTGACATACTTAATTCTTCAGCAAAAACAAAATGGAAAAACATAAGCCAGTTTAACCTGCGAGTGCCATATTTCTGATACGTGAGCACAAAAACAAGAGTAAAGATCATGTGCGATGAGAATATCAAATCACCACATCCATAGACCACGCCATGTGGAACTGCACATAATAATTGAAATGAGTCTCAAACAAACACAGAAAAATCAAATATAAACAACTTCAATACAATAATGTATACTAACAATTGATCAAGAGCACTTCAAAGACACTATCTGGACGAGGTAATGTGGCAAGATTAGACCCCTGCATGATAATCAAGAGAATAAAAGGGAAATGTATAAAAGACGTTGCACATATATGCTATTCACACGAGTTAAGAGAGGTAATCCTTAAGCACGTGACATATTTTACAAAGACAGTTTCAAATAATTATACCTCACGGCAGTGGTAGTTTGGACCAGGAAGTTGTGTAGAATAAAATGTTATTATGCGAAGAACTTGAGAAGCCTGCGGTACACATTATGCAAAGGTTAGATCAAGGTAGAAAACTAACACATTAATATATACAAAATAGTACTTAACTATATCTGAAACATTTAAAATGCCAAAAAAATATAGACTATGCTAACCATATAAGAGGAGTAAAGCAAGGCATGATGACATAACACAATAATCAACATTACTCATATGGCCAGCCTGCATTTATACTGTGACTCATCCTAATTCATCAATCTATCAAGCTAAGAACTCGTCTATTCAATTAATATTCCCAAAACATTAAACATTACTTTAATAAATATGAGAAGTGTGATCAGAACTAACAACTAAGAATGCCAAAACTCTGCACCATATGACAACTGTGTAGATCTTTCTGCTCTTGAATATGAAAGGATGAAATGTCCACTGCAAAATCACACGTCAAAGAATAAATTTCAAACTTCTGACAAAAAAAAAAAAAAAAAAAAAAAATTAAAAACTTAAAAAAAAAAAAAAAAAAAAAAAAGAATATGAAACTAGTTGAGATGAGAAATTCAGAAAAATAAGTCATACAAGCCAAAAAGGAAAATATGCAATAGGGAAATGTTATACTATATATGTCAAATCTTGCTGTAGTAGAATATCAAGCAAATATTTAACAGGAATAAAACCATTATAATCGAGTAAAATAATCCTTCACAGAAATTGGTGCTAAACTTCTATAGACAAAACTTCAAACCAAAATAAGAAACGATATATTTGATTTTATTTTATTTGTCATTCCTTTTATTCTCCAACAAATCATTCTCAACCCAACAGACAGTACAAACACCTCAAGATTAACTTTTCAAGCCTCTCAAAGCCACAGTGGTAAACAATTTATATAAGAGGCTTAATAATTTAGTATTCTGATCTCAATGAAACACCAGGGGGTGGCACTATTGCACATATTCATGATCAAGGCATATTTACCTTGAAAATAATCATTTTATCATAAAAAATAGATAAACTTCTTAATAAAATATAGAATTGTCCTTAACTCTTAATCAATTATGATGATGCCATAGGTAGGTAAAATATAAACTATCACAAGAGCCACCAACCAGATATTAAAATGGTGGGCGTAAAAAGTTCAATGCTGACACAACACACTCATACAGTTAATATATGAAACTGAAAAAAAGAGAGGGAAAGGGGAATTCATACCAGGACAAAGGATAAAAAGATAATGGAAAACAATGTTTCACTTATGTAAGCTTTGTCTGGTCCAAGCTCCTGTAACACCAAGATTAAAAATTACATGGGCATTCCTACTATTCTCTATACTGGATTCTCCAAGTAAGAGAGAGAAAGAACGATATGACAATTACAAACCGGAAGAAGGAAGAATCCAACATCTTGTAGAGTAGGTGCAGGCTTATGTAAATAATGAACTCCTCGGGCTGCCAAACCATGTATATACTGTAGAGGAACAGTTAAAATTATGACATCAGATATTGAAACAAATAGTATGTCAAGAAACCAAGGAAATCAAAGTACTATTCTGTTACACTTTATGCATACATAACATAGACAAGAATAGAAACACAAACATATACTTTACAAAAATTGGTCTGGTTTTTTCATTCTCAGAACGTTGTTCCTCAGTGCATATATGGATAACTATCAGAGTCAGTTTTGGTCCCTAACATCACATCAAAAAATTGAAAAAAATGGAAACAACCGCTTCTTTATTTGTCTTTTAATAAAATTGGAATCAATTATGGAAAAGCTGAATTTAATTTAAACATGCACTCAATATAACCTCAGCAGCTACTGCAAATTACTAAATTTTTTCAATGATGGAAATGAAACATTTGACCATCTTCCCAGAATCCAGAAGTGAGATAAATTTGTTCTTGAGAGGGTGCAAATAACTGATCATATAAAGCAGAATCATCATAGTTGCAGAATATGACAAAAGATGCTTCAAGCAATTACAAGTTCCTCAATTCCCTTCCCTCATTAAAACACTGATCCATCAAACTCTGACAGTTTATTATCGCTGACAAAATAAGCTTTACTGATTAAACCATGTGATAGTATTATACCTCGTTTATCCATTCTTAACCTCAACAACTACAGCAAACTACTAAATGTTTCCAATGATGGAAATGAAACATTTGACTATCTTCCCAGAATCCAGAGTGTCACAGAGAACCGAGGGTAAGTAAATTTGCTCTTAAAAGGGAACAAATAAATGATCATCTAAAGCAAAATCATCATAGTTGCAGAATATGACAAAAGATCCTTGAAGTAATTCCAAGTTCCAGAATTTCATCATTAAAACACTAAGCCATGAACTCTGACAGTTTATTATGGCTGACAGAATAAGCTTCACTGATTAAAACAAGTGAGAGTATTATATACCTCATTCATTCATTCATTCTTAACCAGAAACAAATAAAATAAACAAAAGCATGCAATTGTACCACTAATGATGCCGACAGACAACGTGAACATCTGAACTCAATGTAGCATGAAATTAGAGTTCAAATCAAACAAACGTGTACAAAAATTATTTTCCTATCCTCATCAAAGGAAAAGAAAAGAAGCCTTCTACACAAAGGGGAAAGCACAGCTTGAACAACTACACTCAATCCCTGCTTAAGATTGATCAAAACAGACAAAAAAAAAAAAAAAACCTGAAAAACAAGACCAGCGAGAAGGTACTTCCAATTCTCAGCAAGGAGGTTGATCTCCGTAGTTGTCTCTGCACAAATTCTCTTCCATAGCTACACAAACGCACACCAAATACCAAATAAACACTAACACATGAACACAGATAAGGGAAAAACAATACCACAAGAGGGGGGAAGAAATAAGCAACCTTAGAAGCCTCGCGACCAATGTAAAACGACATGTTATTGTCCTTGATGTTGTCGTTGATGGGTTATACGCGCAAGGAGCACTTCCATATTACTTCATAACCACACTGATGATACAGTCAACATTGATTGGCCAATATGAGCGAAACCCACATAGAATTAATCCCCTTTAAAACTTTCCCACCACCATGCAAAACCGAAACTTTAGCCAAAAGAGAAGACACCCTAGAAAAGGGAGACGCAACTATCCAAATCCGAATCGGGAATGGAAAAAAGATAGGAGTTTTGGGGTTGATCACAAACAGAACCGTACCCCAGAGAAGAGGAATGATCACAAGACGAAGACAAAAAATAAAAAACAGAAAAAAAAAGGCCTTCTTGACAGAATCAATAGGGAAAATGGAAACGGAGGCGCAATGGTCAAAAGGGGTTTTTCCTTTCCTCTCTGATTCTTCTTTTCTTTCTCGCAGTGACTGCTATGCACGCGAGATGAACACGGCGAGACAGTTGAGAAGAGAGTAGAAAATTATAAGAAATAAAATAAATACCAAATCGGTCATGTGCTAACTGATACTATACCTATTAAAATTTTCATATAAATAATTTCCGAAAGATTAGTCATTATTAAATATAAAGATGCATTTTTGTTTATTTATGAAATGTTTTTAAAAGATTCATACTTAAACAGACATGAATTTTTTAAAAAAATTATGAAAATTTTAATTAGTCATTATCAATCACACTTTCATTATTCAAATATTAATTTAATTATTAATTCAAAATTATAAAAAAAGTGTTCCTGTCTTTTATATTTCCAATCCACACTACTTTAATAAATACATATATTTTTCGTTTATTTTCAAAAATTATTATTAAACATATAATTATTTTTAAATTTTTAAAAATATATATGCTAAGTAGTTGTTACATTATCTCTTATAATCACAAAATATATAAGCTTAATAGTTTTTAATAATAATAATTTAAAAATTGTATAAAATAACTTTTAATTAATTAATAATACAAAAATATTTACATCTAAGTTTTTTAATTATCATACTATTATGGGAAGTACTTATAAGATTTTAATCTTAAATCTTATTTAAGACATAGAAATCAAGTCTAATTTGAATTAATGATATAACAGTTATTTATATTATATTATTTAGTTGGCATTTAAGTAAATAACATATTTTAAGAAAATAATTAATTCTAACAAAATTTATAAAATATCCTTATTAATTCTGTATAGTTAGATGTATAGCTTATTAGTGTATTACTTGAGAATATTAATGACAAGGAATACTTTTTATAATTTAAATCTATGAATAATCATTTGAATTATTTTAAAATGGAAAAAACGAATGAAATGAAAGAAATATGAGAATTTTTTTATCAGACATATTTCCTTTACAAAATAAATGAAAGTGTATTAATTTACACATTTAATTTAGCGAAATTTCTATTTAATTACTATATTTAAGTCTCTCGTTTTTTTTAATTTAATTATTTAATATCCTCTCGTCCTCTCTCCACCCTTATATCCTACTATCAAAAATAAAATAGAAAAGGTGCATGAGGCAGTGCACATCCTTTTACTACCAATGGCAATAATAAATTTATATCTTGATTTGAATAATAAAAAATAAGAAAGAATGTGGCTTACTGCTTTTCCTTGACATTGAGGCTCTTGTAACCACTGAGGCTCTTGTAACCACGAAAATTAGTGAAGAAAACCAAAACAAAACCACAAAACAACTAGAATCTTCTAGGTTGTTTTATATAATCAGCATATCAAATCAAAATATATTAAAATAAAATCTTCTCTATTAATTTTTATCTGAAAATAATTTAGAAGCAGGGACATGATTATTCGGTAAGATTTGAACTCTAGAAGCAACAGCGGCTTTGATCCATCCAGCCTTGGGCTTGAGACTGCAACTTTTATTTTTTATTTTTTTCGCCTCAATAAATTCAAATTAAAAAAAAAATCCAATAACTCCATTGTCCAAATATTTATTAAAATATTTACTTCAAAAATTTAAATACAATAGTAAATTAATTGATTAATAGCTATTTTTATTGCTAATAAATTCATAAATTCAAAAAGATAACTATTATTGATTAAATTTTATTTAGACATATATTATTAATTTATATATTATAGTAAGCTAAATTAAATGTTTTAATAATTTAAAATTATTATTTCAATATAATTAGCATTAAAATAAAAATTATTGTTATTACTAATGCTTAAACTAAAAAATTTAATATTAAAAATAGAGCAGTATAATTAATATTAATTATTCTCTTACGATGTCAAAGGTTTTTTAATAAAAATGTTTGTATAAGTTATTATTAAAAATAATTTTGTTTTTAACTTTATATTATTAATCAAAGTAAGTTTTGTAATTAATGAGAAATTAAAATATTTTTAGTAATAATTAATGTAAGATTCTAAAAAATAGTTCCAGAATAAAAATGTATTAGAACTTTGAATTTAGTTTTAGATATAAACAAAATAGTACTGAATTTTCTTTTAAGATAAAAGTTCTTATAAATAGGAAAAATCAGTATTTAGGTTTCATTTGTTTATAAAAGTTATTATTTCTCTAAAATTGTTTTTTTTTAGAGTTATTTGTCTATTCTCTAGATTTTTAAACTCAATTTTAATCAAATTGACGTTTAGAGTCTGTTATCACACTCGTGGTGACGATTAACACTATTCGATCAAAATCTTAGATTGAGTAAGTTTATTTCTACTCCTTTTTTCTTTAAGTGAGTTTTCAAGTCCTTTTAGCCACTGAGTCTAGATTGTGGTTGCATGTAGTGTTTCTGTTATCATGATTAGTTTTTGTTAATTAAGGGTTATAGTGATGTGTTTTTTGATCGTTGATCAGGATTTTGTGGTGTAGATTATGCTATTTTTGAGATCCTTAGGTTTTCAAGCTCTTTGTCAATTTAGATAAGGGAAGTTGATTGCATGTTTTTATAAATGTTAGTTTACGTTGAAATAGAATCTTGTCGAAAATGATGAATTTGGATGATTATGGTATAGATCGATTTAGGGTTGTAGATGACTAAAAATCCCGCAGATTAAGAACTAAAACAAATGATTTCGTATTAGTAACGTGGGGTGCATACCAGTTGCGCCGGTGCATTTTGGGAGCAGTTGCTCTCGAGTTGGATGATGCTCGGTGCGAGCCTTGTGGCGTCAGGCGCAAGGTCCTACTAGCCCCGAGCATAGCCTTCTGGCGCCAGGCGCATTGTAGAAGGAACAATCTCGGGTTTTATTGCGCTGGGCTCGGTTTCAGCTTCAGATTAGTTAACTGGGAAGCATCACTAGTCATGTGTTTGGAGCATCCACTGTCCAAGTACCACAGATTAGTTAACTGGGAAGCATCACCAGTCATGTGTTTGGAGCATCCACTATCCAAGTACCACAGTAATTTACTGGATGCCGAACAGACCTGCAAAACAGATTAAGTTTGAGGCATTGATACCCTGTTAAATTTGGGTCTAGAAGTGTTAGTGATGCTTTTAGGTACCCACCTAACCAGCCTCTTAGGCACATCAAATTTCCTGATTTTACAGTTCTTCATAGAGTGACCTTTTCTCATACAACAGAAGGGTTCTGCATTATTTGGACAGTTGTTGTGGGGTGCAGTAGGTTGTTTGCTGCTGGGAGCTGTGTTTGCTTGCGGGTTGCAAGTGTTTTGTATTGTGTGAATTGATCTTTGTGATCTTTATTAGTGGAACTCTTTGCTAGTTGGCAAATGACTGAACATAGCCCTTGAGGAAGGGTGAACCAGTATAAATCTTTGTGTTCTTGATCTTTCTTTCTCTCTTCTTGAACATTAGATCATATTTGTTGTTATTCTCTCAGTTAATTGTTCATCGCGCGTAATTGATTGTATAGTGTATTGGTGTTGTTTTGTGTTATTTTGAACTGTTATTAATATTGGTAAATTGACTGAATCTATTTTTCATAATATTATAGTGCTTACTATTTTCCATTACCATTGTTTAATTGGTTGAATTTTCTAGAAACAAGTTGTCTTGAAACAATTATTGTTTCTTGTTCTGTGTTTTAATCTGAAGTGTCTTGTTGTGTGAGTTATCTTCAGTTTGCTGCTGATACTGTTCATCTAATTGTTTATGGGTATTTCTGAATCACATTTCTATTTAACAAAATGCTTATACCTTTGTATCTATTACTTTTTCTGATTGACTGTTTCTTGATTGATCTAGTTAACTTTCTAGTTTCAGTCATTGTTTTTACTTTTTTATTGTGTTTACAGTGTTCAATAGATTGCTTCTGTGATTCCAGTAAACTGGTTATGACTGTTTCCAGTATTGTTGGATATCATTGAATGATTCTGATTTGGCACTTATTGATCTTTTGTTGTGAAATTTTTAATATCATTTTCAATAGTTTTAATAAAGAACTTTCATTCAATCTTTAACACTTTCCATCTTTTGCAAAAATTTTGGAAAGTTCAATTCACCCCCCTCTTGAACTCGGCCTAAACTTCTTTTACAATTGGCATTAGAGCTAAGACGTGAATCCTAGTCAAGTTTTTCGATCCATGACTCATAATAAACTACCTTTTGCTGGGGGGGCCTCTATACACAGGCCAGCTATGTTTTCTGGGGCGAACTACCAGTTTTGGAAAGTGAGGATGAAAATCTTTATTGAATTCATTGATCGTGGTATTTGGAATGCCATATTTGTAAAATAAGGTTTAGACCGAGTTCAAGAGGGGGGTGAATTGAACTTTCAAAACTTTTTGCAAATCTGATTTATTCTTTGAAGTAGAGAATGAAAATTCTTTATTCAATCGATTGACTATGTAATTCTGAACTGTCAGGTAAACAATCGATTGTGCACAGTGGAATATATCAGAGTTAAACCCAGAATTCAGTTAAACCCAGAAAACAGTTTGACAAAGCGTTCCAGCTTTTGAAACTTGAGGATATCCACAACTTGATTCAGATTTTCATTTCTAAGGAACTCCATCCTTAAAAACTTCGGGTTGACAAATGTCTTGTGGCTGAACTCCCTGTG
>Ga0209700_107316_pt1 | contig 15789 bp, 12 predicted proteins | sample SiratroredBW_FD_187528 | JGI IMG/M metagenome (GOLD analysis project Ga0209700, IMG submission 187528) | Root nodule microbial communities of legume samples collected from California, USA - Siratro red BW (SPAdes) (version 2) | ecosystem: Host-associated > Plants > Roots > Nodule | place: USA...
ATTAAACAAAACTCAAGTGAAGAGAGCAAATCATATTAAACAAAATTCAAGTAAACAGGAAAAAAATAAAATATAAAAGAATTTGTTAGTCAACAATAAAATATATATATATATATATATTGTAAACTCTTTTGCTTTCTACTCTTGACCAAACAAGGTAACACAATTAACGAACTACATAATATATTGATTTTTTTAAGTCTTATTATTAAAAATTACTTTTGAATGTAATTTTTATATAAGGGGATAAAAGTAACACATAATTAAAGATTAATAATTTTAATTTGTATATTATTTCTCTTATCATTTTTAATCTTCTTTCACTTAGCTTAGAGTTTTGTCTCACATAAAGGATTTGAATTTCACTTCGAATAATTATATCACAACCAGAGGTTGGATAATTCCAAAGACAACTCTTATATTTGTTTCTTTTTTAAGTAAATGTTTACACTATCAATTATTGTTTTTTAAACCCTTTTCTTAGTAATAAGTATAGAAAAATATGGATTTTATATATTGAGAATATATATCGTACTAACATGTACGAGTCTATATATACTCGTACATGCATGGGCATGATCTCATTGTTTATGGTGAATGAAGAGAGTGCCTATAGGTCCCCGCAATATGGAGGAGGGAGACCGAACGTCAATCTTGTTTAGAATAAATGCATGGTGAGAGTGAGACAGAAACTTGGTAAGTAGACTAACTAGTTGATGATTTGTTGGCACATGAGACACTTGAAGTTCCTTAGAAGCAACCAAGTCACCAACAAAATGATAGTCATTGACAAAATGTTTCATACGAGTATGGAACACAGAATGGATACAGAGGTTGATGGAATACGCCCTAACCATCGTAGTCAACAAAGAATATAGAGGACAACGTGCCAGAGAGTAGATCAAGAGCTTTCTAGAAGATTGGGTCCATTTGAGCCTATTTGGGCTTTCAACCAACTGTTCGGTCCCGAATGCAATCATGGAGAGATCACTTTGGAGAAAATAGAGTATTAAAGAAAAGTCCTCTAAATTATATAAATTGTTTAGAATAATTTGGGCCTTGTATTTTGGGCCAAGGTAGCGTAAGATTTTAATTTTGGATGCAAGCTAGGGCTAGGTGGCACCACATGCCTTCAATGCTTCCTTGCCACATGACACTCTTCCAGTGGCGAGGATCCTCTCCATTCATAGCTTGCCACTTGTCATGCTCTCATTTGAGTGTTTTTGAGACACTCTGACCTATAAATAGAGTGCTCACTACGTGTAAAAATAAGCTTGATTGAAGTATCGAAATGCTGTTAAATTTTCAGCTCATTGTTCAAGCTCTCCTTTGAGTTTTCTTCTCTAAAGAAACCTTGAAGAACCTTTTGGTAGTTAGCCCAACCTCTACCAAGAAATCCTTCATCACCTAGTTCACTTCATTTTCAACCGTTCATCTTCCTTCTTCAACGCTTCATCTTCATCTTCAACTGTTCATCTTCCTTCTTCAACGCTTCCACATGTTTGAAGAACCTTCTTTTATTCTTTTGTTCAGTGTAAAGCTTCTCTATTCTTCTACAAACTCAAATGGAGATCAAAGAAGCAAAGCATCATGAAGGCTCCTCTATCATTTGGTATTTAGAGCTTTGGTCTTCAAGTGATAAGTTCTTGAATCCTTTACTGTCTTTCTGCATTTCTGTTTTGATTCATTATTGTTTCTTATATGTCTTGTTGTATTGTACCGATTGTTTGTGGTTGTTTTTGAGTTTAAACGGTTAAAACAACTTCAATCTACTTGAACCATCCAAAAATGTTGTGTCTAGGTGTTCTTGTTGTGTGTTGAAACTATTTTTGTGTTTTAATTGAGTTTTGTTCAATTTTAATCGGTTGAATCTTCTTATTTTTAGGTATTTTTCAAGTTTATAATATGTTCTTGAAATTTTCTAAGTCATGTGCTTCCAAATATGTCATAAACTCTATGTTTAGAAACTTGCTCACAAGGGTTTGTGAAAATGCATATACTATGTCTATTATGTGTTTGATGAAATGTATTGAGTAAACTGCACTTGTGTGAACCTTTATGTGTTTTTCCTTTTATGTTGTTAGAAAATAAATAAATTATTTTCATAATGTGACTCATGTGAAATATCATTATGGGCTTGTAAGTGATTTAATAAAATAAAAGAACGTATTGGTAATTATGAGAAGTTATTTATTTCATAAATATTTGATGGTAACCAACATGATGGGAGTTGGAAATAGATATTATTGATAATAATCAAGTTAATGGGAATTGGTTATTATTTTATAATAATTGATGGTAGCCAATTTGATGGACATTGGTTATATAAAGATAGGGTTATGTCTCTGCAGTATGAGAGTTCTACACAATATACCATCAATAAAGTATGTAGAATAAAAGTGACTGAAAGAGATAGATTGAGATAAGGAGATTGAAGTACAATTGATTGGATCTCTCATGGATCAAGGTAAGTCTCTCTATATTATGTGAGAATCATAAATTCTAAGATCCTGTGGAATATTTATAATTGATTATTCCTAATTATGTTTAAACTTACATGTGGTATCAGAGCCACAATTATTTGAATTTGTGATTCTCCATTAATGATGTTTTTTTTTTCAAATTTTGATAAACCTTATATTTGAATTATGAATTTATGAATAAGTAATTAATTTTATTTTAATTAAAATGATCGTGAATTGTTTGGTGTTCACGGAATTGAATATGGGTTTTGAATTCCATAATGAACGAGTGGCATGTATGGTTCTCCCTTATGGATAGAGGCCCACCGCATTCAATTTGCAGTTGCCACTTATTTTATTTAGAAACCTCTTGGTTGAGTATTACGTTTTTTCAAAACTGCCAATTGTTGGCAAAGATTACATCTTTTCTATTAATGTATCACGAAGCAACAAAATTAATTGAAACGTGAATTGTTTTTAATAAAGGCAAGGTTGAAAACAATTGCACATTGAAAGATAGAAAGTGATAGCAAATGTATGTGGGTCCAACTATAGCCTATTAATGTAGCAAATTAAAGAGAAGACTATATATTTTAATTATGATTATTTTCCGCTGTATTAATGAAAATTAATCTATGAATTGATTGATTTGTTGAGATTAATCGTATGATAGATTTGTAATCACCAGAGTGATCAAATCTTTATGCTTTGGTTAATTTCAAATTAATGATTATTTTATTAAAATTAATCGTATGATAGATTTGTAATCACTTGAAGTGATCGAATCTTTATATTTTTGATTAATTCTAAATTAATGATTATTTTATTGGAATTAATTGCATGATGGATTTGTAATCACCAAAGTGATCAAATCTTTATGTTTTATTTTAATTCCAAATTATTGATAATTTTATTTATTGGAATTATTTGTATGATAGATTTGTAATCAACAAAGTGATCAAATCTTTATGTTTTATTGTAATTCCAAATTAATGATAATTTTTTATTTCAATTACCCATATAATGGATGCTAAATTATAGATAATTGATTTATATGGGTTAATTGAAGTTCATTATTATAAGGCATGTATGGATCGTCCAAATGTTGATTAGTTGTTCTTATAATTAATGGACATGATTGTTGGTAGTGAGTATGCATTATTAGTTTTACTTATATATCCAAAGATAATAAGTTTTGCTAATTAGTGTATATGTCTTACCAAATAATGTTAATATTATAGCATCATTATGTTTTGCGTATTAATGTATCACCCAAAGGAGAACATTAGTATGCATATAATGTCTGTTTATTGTTGGAATTTGTTTAATGCATGACTCAAAGTATAAATGATAAGCATGTGTTAATGGCAATATTTGTTCTTGTATCTTTATGTTCGCAAGCTATGTCTGTTCTAATATTGACTGGGTTAAGTTTTTCTGATTGGAGCGAACAAGTCCAATTTCATATAGGTGTGTTGGATTTGATATGGTTCTTAATGTTAAGAAACTTACTGCTATTAATGATGCTAGTAACAATGAAGAGAAAACTTATTATAAAGCTTAGGAAAGGTCAAACAGACTTAGTTTGATGTTTATGTGAATGAGCATAGTAAGTAATATTAAGTCAGCTCTTCCCAAAAGTGAGAGTTTAAGAGAATTTACGAAATTTGTGGAAGAGCACTCCCAAACTATTGATAAGTCTCTTGCTGGGACATTAATGAGTACTTTAACCACCATGAAATTTGATGGTTTTCGTACTATGCATGAACATGTCGAGATGACAAATATATTGCAGGAAGACTTAAGTCTCCTGGAATGACAATGGATGAAAATTTCTCGTACAGTTCATTTTGAACTCATTACCGTCTGAGTATAATCCTTTCTAAATGAAAGATAAATGGAATGTGCATGGTATGTTAGTTTACGAAGAGATCAGACTTAAGAACTTAGGAAACCACTCCATTCATTACGTGAATAATTAAGAAACTGGATTTCAGTTGGACTTGTTGGATACTTTAGGAATTTAGTTTCCTTATTTAAACTTCATGTTGCTGGATACTCTTTTAAGTTCGGAAATGGTTATTTCAGTTTATATAAGAGTATTTGTATGATTGGATCTGGTACACTTTCTAATGGTTTATATAAATCTTGATAATTTATATGCTAAAACTCTTATGACTCTGCATCTTAATGTTGACACTAAATGTGGTTTAGTGAATGAGTGTTATGCTTACTTGTGGCAAAAGCGTTTGGGACATATTTCCAAAGAAAGGATGGAAAGATTAGTAAAGAATGAAATTCTTCTGAATTTAGATTTTACTGATCTGAACGTATGTATGGATTGTATTAAAGGTAAACAAACAAAACACACAAAGAAAGGAGCCACAAGAAGTAGCCATCCTCTTGAAATTATACACACCGATATATGTGGTCCTTTTGATGTAAATTCTTTCAATAAAAGAGAAGTACTTTATCACCTTTACTAATGACTTTTCACATTATGGATATGTCTATTTACTGCATGAGAAATCTCAAGCAGTGAATGCCTTGGAAATTTATATAAATGAAGTGGAAAGGCAATTAGACAGAAAGGTGAAAGTTGTCAGATCAGATAGACGTGGTAAGTATTATGGAAGATATGATCAAAGTGGTCAACATCTTGGTCCGTTTGATAGGTTCCTTGAGAAACGTGGTATTTGTGTTCAATACACAATGCTTGGTACACCACAACAAAATGATGTGTCAGAAAGGCGTAATCAAACCTTAATGGATATGGTTAGGAGCATGTTAAGTAATTCATCTTTACCCGTATCGTTATGGATGTATGCTTTAAAAACTACCATGTATTTGTTGAATAGGGTTCCTAGTAAGGCAGTTCAAAAGACACCTTTTGAATTGTGGACAGGAAGGAAACCGAGTTTGAGACACCTGCATGTTTGGGGTTGTCAGGCAGAAATTAGAATATACAATCCTCATGAAAAGAAACTGGATGCAAGAGCGATCAGTGGATATTTTATTGGTTATCCAAAAAAATCAGAAGGGTATATGTTTTACTGCCCTACCCATAGTACAAGGATTGTTGAAACTGGAAATGCTCGGTTCATTGAGAATGGTGAAACCAGTGGGAGTGAAGCTTCACGAAATGTGGAGATTAAGGAAGTTAGAGTACAAGTTCATTTAACTAGTACTTCTACTTTAAGAATTGTTGTTCCTCATGTTGATGAAGGACACAAGAAGAACAAATTAATGATCCCGAAGTTAACAATGAACCTGTAGTAGAACAACCACAAGAAATAGTATTAAGAAAATATCAAAGAGAGAATAAATCTACTATTTTGGATGATTATGTGGTTTATCTACAAGAGTCAGAAAATGACTTAAGTATTGATAATGATCTGGTTTCATTTTCAGAAGCCATGAATGATGATAATTTTGATAAATGGTTAGATGCCATGAAAGATGAGCTTAAATCAATGGCACAAAATTGTGTATTGGACCTTGTGGAATCACTAAAAGGATGTAAGAGAGTTGGTTGTAAATGGGTCTTTAAGACTAAACGTGACTCTCATGGCAATGTCGAACGTTACAAGGCTAGAATGGTTGCCAAAGGTTTTACTCAAAAGGATGACATTGATTATAAGGAAACATTTTTGCCTATTTCTAAGAAAGATTCTTTCAGAATATCATGGCATTGGTAGCTCATTATGATCTTGACTTGCACCAAATGGATGTTAAAATTGCTTTTCTGAATGAGGATTTAAAAGAGGATGTTTACATGGACCAACCAGTAGAGTTCATTGAAGAAGGAAAGGAGCACATGGTCTGTAAACTTAAGAGGTCAATATATGGACTTAAACAGGCTTCCAGAAAATGGTATCTTAAGTTCAATGATACTATTATGTCCTTTGGATTTGAGGAATACATTATTGATCAATGTATATATTTGAAGGTCAATGGGAGCAAGTTTATATTTCTGATTGTATGTTGATGATATCTTGCTTGCAACTAATGATCTTGGTCTATTAAGTGAGACTAAGAAGTTTCTCTCTAATAGCTTTGAAAGGAAAGATATGGGTGAGGCGTACTATGTAATAGGAATAGAAATATTCCGTGATAGATCACAAGGATGGTAAGGTTTGTCTCAGAAAATATATATTAATAAAGTTTTTGAGAGGTTCACAATGGATAAATGTTCAACATCTCCCGTTCCAATAAAAAAAATGAGACAAATTTAGTCTTATGTAATGTCCACAGAATGATTTGGAACGGAAATAGATGGAAAATATTTCTTATGTATCTGTTGTTGGGAGTTTGATGTATGCTCAAACATGAATGAGGCTAGATATTAGCTTTGTAGTTGGTATGCTTGGTCGATACCAAAGTAATCCAAGATTGATCATTGGAAAGTTATAAAGAAAGTCTTGAGATATTTATAAGGAACAAATAATCACATGCCTAAATGAGATATGATCATCTTGAGGTGATTGAATATACATATTCAAATTAATTATGGCTGTATAGATACAAGAAGGTTTACATTTGATTATGTGTATCTTTAGCCAGGAATGATTTTATGGAAAAGTGCAAAGCAGCTAGTCATTGTTGCATCCATATGAAAGCTGAATTTGTGACATGCTTTGAGGCCACATTTCAGGCTAATTGGCTACGGAATATTATTTCAGGACTTGGGGCTGTTAACAGTATTGTCAGGTCACTGAAAACTTATTGTGATAATTCTGTAGCAGTCTTCTTTTCTTAAAACGATAAATATTCCAAAGGTGCTAAACTTATGGAATTGAAATACTTTATCGTTAAAGAAGAAGTTCAAAAACATAAGAGTGTCAATAGAACATGTTAGCACCGATCTTATGATTGTTGACCCTTTAACAAAAGGTTTATCGCCCAAATTATGTACTGACCATGTAAAGAATATGGACATTATGTGTACTAGTGAATGTTGAATGGTGAATGTTATTATTAATGGCTATTTGACACTCTGAGCTCATTATTGTGCAAGTTTCTAAAATCCATGTTTTCTACTTTATGAATATGCATGCAAATTATGATTATGATGTAGAAAACAGATTATGTTATTGATGATGAAAGATGACATTATGTTTGAACCCATTATGAACTTCTCATTATGAGGTCATATTAAGGAGAAGGACAATACAGTAGTACATGGAAGGAAATGTGTCGATTGAATGACATGTAATCGCCATGACTCTTATTATTCCTATATCTTTAAGTATGACGAATGATGAAACCAATTTATTGAAGGTCCTTTAATGCGCATTATGTAATTTATTAAATCATGAAGTATTATGACATCACATGAGTCAAGTGGGAGAATGTTAGAAAATAAATAAATTATTTTCATAATGTCACTCATGTGAAATATCATTATGGGCTTGTATATGATTTAATAAAATAAAAGGACGTATTGGTAATTATGAGAAGTTATTTATTTCATAAATATTTGATGGTAACCAACATGATGGGAGTTAGTTATAGATATTATTGATAATAACCAAATTAATGTGAATTGGTTATTATTTTATAATAATTGATGGTAACCAATTTGATGGACATTGGTTATATAAAGATAGGGTTCTGTCTCTGCAGTATAAGAGTTCTACACAATATACCATCAATAAAGTATGTAGAATAAAAGTGACTGAAAGAGATAGATTGATATAAGGAGATTGAAGTACAATTGATTGGATCTCTCATGAATTAAGGTAAGTCTCTCTATATTATGTGAGAATCATAAATTCTAAGATCCTGTGGAATATTTATAATTGATTATTCCTAATTATGTTTTAAACTTACAAACTGCACTTGTGTGAACCTTTGTGTGTTTTCCTTTTATGTTTTTGAGTTCTTTAGCTTGTTATTAGATCATTAACAAGTTTCTTAGAGTTAGATTTTCATTATGTCTTGATGTTATGTTCAAACTCGTTGGATTCCTGTAGGTATCAATTTTGTGAAGTTGTTTTGTAAACTACATTGGTTTGGAAAATTTACTGCAAACACATCATATTTATGTGAAACTTTTTGTGAGAGTACTTCAAATGTTAATAAAATTGTGTTAAAAAGGCACACTCAAAAGCAAAATACGAAAAAAATGATAAATGTTAAAAGCCTGAATTCTAGTGCCTAAAAATCCTAATGACGCTGATGATTTGTGCTCTGTAATTGAATTACTACATCTTATCCAGTGACAGTATTGTGCTCAAATTTTGTGTGGCATTACATTAACATGTTGAGAGGGTGTGGCTAAAATTTTGTGACCTAATTCGTTGTGGTGTGATTGCAATAAATTTTGTAATCAGCGTTGCCAGAAGCCTAGAGCACAGAAGTTGATTCGTTTTAGTTACCTAAAAACACTTCTGTTCTGAATTTATTTGGAACTTTTCAGTTATCCGTTTGATCTGAAATTTTGTATGGAACTTCCTTTATGTGTTGAGAATTGGAGATAAAAATGCCGTGTCGTGAGTAAATATGTTGTACTTTTGTTGCAATAAATTAAACATATGTCACTGCGAGAACTGAATAATTCTAGTCTTATTTTCTATTTTTTAAATTTACTCTAGAGCCAATCTTAGTTAATTCTTTTGTGCCTTAACTTTTTATTTATTATTTCATTTTAATTCTTTGAGTTTGTCATTAAATAAATTCATTTGAGTTGAGCCCTTTCAAATTTTGTTTTATTGCTTTATATTTTGTGGCCTTTCGGTGAACTATAATATTGATGAGAAAACTTGAAGTGAGTTGGTAACCAATGCATCAAGATTTGATTTGAGATCAAATTTTTGAGAAGAGTCCAAAGAGGAGGGTGAGACATGTTGATGTAAAGTTGGAGTGAAACACTTGTGAAGAGTTTGCACAAATACTTGAAAAACATAATATAGAAATTTAATTTTCAATAAATTATTTAATTGTATTTCTTTGAGTTGTAAGTTGTAATTATAATTTTATTAGTTAATCATGCGTATTAGATGGTGAATGTGTCTCAATGGTTCTTATTGCCAAAGAGCTTCATAATTAGGAAATTCGTCTAATATAGTTGTTTGGGTGGGAACATTACATTTTCATTTAACGTTAAGGTTTAAATGCTATTGGATTTTGAGATGAGGATATGAATCAATTGCTTATTTCCAACTTCTATACCTGATAAACAAAGTGCATAAATTTTATTTTGTTAATTTGTTACGATAAAGAGAACTATTATACTCCACCGTGAATAAAAATAAGAGAGCTATACAAATAAAAAACTTCTGAAACAAGGCATTTATACATCATAGCTGAGTGTACTTCCTTTGTTGCGATTAATTGATTAACGACTGAGATAGTTTGACTTCAAAGGCAGTGTCGTCAAAGGTATTTATAGAAAAGAAAAAAATAATTTCACGCCTACTCTTCTTAATACACATTACAGTCCACTTTTATTATTAAAATATTAAACGAACATAAAAAATTAACAAAACGAGGTATAAGATGGTTATATAAAAAAGTTAAAATATCTCCGCTCATACATGAATCATGAATAGATGTAAAATGGAGATTTTCCTTCTTTCTTTAATAATTGTTTACAGCCTAAAGAGAGGCAAGAGAAAAAGTTTAGAAATTGTTTATTTCGTAGTAACCAGACCAGATATTATCAACATAAGTGAGAAGCAACTTCATATAGAGTAAAAAAAAAAAAAAAAAAAAAAAAAAAAAAGAAGGAAAACACAAAGGGTTTGAGAGCATGAATAAACAACTTTAAAGTGTATGTATATATACGAACTGATTGTATTTCAAATGAAAGCAAAACAAACAAACATAAAACAGATAGTTCCAAGGACTGAATGCTAATCAAATCCTATGACTACATGGTATCCACCAGACACTATATACTACAAGCCTAAAAGTAGATAAAAAAAGAAATTACAAATGAAGTTAGAGAGATGTTCTAGTTTGAGGTATAAAAATAGTTTTCAGAATGGGCATTTCATAATAAATTTAGAGATGCAAAAATCAATTTCAAAATATTGTTTTTGGAAGTTCAATTTGAATTTTAGAATCTCTTTTCAGAAACTTCATTATGAAAATATGTTCCAAAATTTCTTTTGCATAAATTAAGTATTTTTTCCAACCAAATCCTTATTCAAAAATGGAATTCCGTTAGATTGCCTTACTCTTTTTTTCGGAAACGAAAAAAAAGCTATGCAGACGTACCTTACACACGGTGATGCCTAGACCGTCGCACAACCGCTCAACAACACCAAAAACCTCCTAACCAAAATAAAACTTCCTCGCCAAAATCCAACTCAAATCAAATTTCACAATTTATAATAAGAAGGAGACCAAATGAGACGAAAAATCACTAATGCTGACAACGTTGCACTACCTTCGATGAGCAGCACACCACCACCAATCAACCAAACGGCTGCTCAAAACCCTATCCCTTTTATATTAACCCAAAGCTTCTCCTCTGTTCTTTCTTCTCATTGATGGCGTACAATATGTAATTGATATGGTGCAGGTAGCAACTGTCTCCAAACAAAACTAACGCGGACATGTGATAACGGCCCATAGCGATGCACCTCAATATTATGCAAAACATCATGCTTTCACTCATTGTCACCATAATAAATAAAGAAAATTGTATTTACCTCTCACCAGCTGATCTTAATTGAAGCCTTTTCTTTTTCTAGTTTTTAAATAAATATTTTTAATTTAGTCTTTAAACAAATATTTTATTTCTTATATTAAATGATTTTCAGTTTTCTTATGTTTCAAATCTTCTAAAAGACAAATTCAAATAAATTACCCCATAAAATATAAATTTAAATAAAACTAATTTATTAAAAAAAAAACTTTAATTTTATCAATCTGATTAAAAATTAAATCTATAAAATCAATCTCAAATAATTATTCAATTGTTAATTTCATAACTCTAATTTAATTACTTAACTCTAAAAAAAATCAATTAAATTAAAACACTTACATTATATATATATATATATATATATATATATATATATATATATATATTATAATATATATATATATATATATATATATATATATATATATATATATTATATTATATATATATATATATATATATATATATATCCATTAAAAATGTTTATTTAATATCCATTACTAATTTTACTTTCAAATATTTGCATAAGAATATTTGTTTATTGTCAGGACTAATTAGTTACACTTAATAATGATAATTAAGAAAGCAGGCTGCCATGAAAAAAAAAAATTGACCCACTTTACAACCACATTTGCTACAAAATAAAATATCACTGTTTTGTCTAATATAATTTTTGGGTCGGGACATTACATTTTCATTTGACGTTGAAAGGGTTGAATGCTATTGGATTTTGTGATGAGGATATGGATCAATTTCTTATTTCCAACTTCTACACCTGAGAAACAAAGTGCATAAATTTTATTTTTTTGATTTGTTACGATAAAAGAACTAGTATACTCCACCGTGAATGAAAGATGTGCACACGAAAATAAGAGAGCTATACAAATAAAAAACTTTTAAAACAAAGCATTTATACATCATACCTAAATGCACTTCCTTTCCTTTGTTGCGATTAATTGATTAACAACTGAGATAGTTTGACATCAACGGCAGTGTCCTCAAAGGTATTATAGAAAACTTAGACGAACAAAAATCTATAATGGGATATTTTCCTTTATTCTAAAGCAATTATATAAAACAGATTACACATAGTATGCATGAGCGGAATATATTGCATGGAAAAAGATTAAGAAAAAGGTATTCACACAAAGGGCTTGTTGATGACAAGATATACACGAAAGAATGAAAAAAATAATAATAATTTCACACCTACTTTTTGTTTTTTTCAATACACATTAGTCCACTTTTATTATTAAAATATTAAATGATCATATTTAATTAAAATATAGATTAAATTATTCGATAAAAAATAACAAAAACAGGTATAAGATGGTTATATAAAAAAGTTAGTTAAAATATCTCCACTCATACATGAATCAGGAATAGATGCAAAATGGAGATTTTCTTTCTTTCTTTAATAATTGTTTACAGCCTAAAGAGAGCCTAAGAGAAAAAGTTTAGAAACTGTTCATTTCGTAGTAACCACACAAGATAGTATCAACATAAGTGAGAAGCAATTTCATATAGAATAACAAAAAAGGAAAGCACAAAGGGTTTGAGAGCATGAATAAACAACTTTAAAATGTATGTATATATACAAACTGATTGAATTTCAACTCATATATATACAAGCCTAAAAGTAGATAAAGAAAGAAACTAGAAATGAAGTTAGACAGATGTTCTAGTTAACTTGAAGACCGGCTTCCATTGCTGATTCTCTTGTGGCAGTATTGTTTTGTTCAACTTCACCAGACATCTCCTCCAGCGATTTTCCTTTAGATTCAGGAACCAACGTAAAGAGCAACCCCAAGAAGTTGATGACACACAAAAAGTTGATGACACACAAAACAATAAGTTTGTATTTCTGAGTCCAATGCCGTTTTAAGAATAGAGGAAGCCAAAAGCCCCTACGATGCAGCGGAGGAAGAACGGCTACGCCAAGTAGGCGTCCATGATGCCCTCTGCGAAGAGAATAAAAGGCTGCGACAAAAGCTCGAAAGAATAGAAAAAGGGTAGAATAGCAAAAACATTCGTGCGGAAGGAGACAACTCTCGACCGGAAGAGCAGCCGCAACCTGGCAACCACAGAGAGGAACCCTAACAGGAGCGCCGAATGGAAGTTCCTCGCTGGGAAGAGAGGGATGAGACGTCACGTCTCATGAAAGACCCGTGTGGTCATCAGTTCCCCTTTACTGAAGAGATATTGGCAACCAAATTGTCGTCCAATTGGAACAACCCCATGTTGGACAAGTATGATGGCTCTACAGGTCAGGACGAGCACATCGATGCATACATTTCTCAGTTGACTTTGTTCACAACAGATGGTTACATATACTACAAGGTTTTCCCAACCTCCCTTTGGGGAGTGATACTTAGTTGGTTTACTCGTCTACCTCCCGGATCAATAGACTCGTTTGTGACCTTAAAGGCTAAGTTCGTAGCTCAGTTCGCGACTAGTAAACAACATCAGATGACGTCTGTCGCGTTGGTTAACATCCGACAGGAGAAGGGGGAATCTTTGAAGGCATTCATAGCAAGGTTCGGCCAGGTCACCCTGAGTATCCGTGGACTCCTACCGGAGATGGCGATGGCCTACTTGATCACTGCGCTTAGGCTTGAGCCGTTTGCAGACAGCCTGGCTATGCAACCCCCAACCAGGATGGACGATCTTCGCCAAAGGGCCACTCAGTTTATGCAGGTGGAAGAGCTATGACAGTTCTCAAGGGGAGAGCAAAGTCAAGGAAGGCAGGGTGACTGGCAGGCTAATCCCCCATGGTTCAGGGATGTGCCTGGTACCCAGAGGTTCACAAGGTACACGTCGCTTAATACCAGCCGGGCTCATATTCTGGAGGAAGCCCTGAACGCCGATCTCATCAAAGAACCAAAAATGGGTGTATCGCCCCAGCAGGGTGACCAGAGCAAGTATTGCCGATACCATCGGTGTCATTGTCACACAACCGGGGAGTGCGCAACCTTGAGAGACAAAATTGAAGGGTTAATCCAAGCAAGACAGCTGCAGCGGTATGTCGCAAGAGGGTAGTAGTACGAACAACGTGAAGAGCGCAGTCCGAGGGGAAGGAGTCCCCAGTAGAGGGACAAGAGTCCTAGGGATACGAGGAAAAGAAAGACAAGTAGGGGTCGATCGAGAGAAAGGAGTCCTGCCCGCCGAGAAGATACCGGAAAGACAATAGTGAATACTATTTCCGTAAGAAGAAGGCACCTTAGAGCCATCAAAAGTGTGCACGTGATTAACCGAAGGGCGCATCGCAGAATGCTGGACATCACTTTTACCGACCGCGATTTTAGGGCGATCGATACCCAGCAAGACGATCCGATGGTCATCACCATCGACTTGGCAAACTGCGAAATAAGAAAGACACTTGTAGACCAAGGCAGCTCTGTCAATGTACTTTACTGGAGAACGTTTAAAAAAATGGGGTTAGACGAAAGTGAGATAATCCCGTTGGACAAGCAGATAATAGGATTCTCGGGCGAGCGGGTAGACACTAAAGGATACATCGACCTACATACGAGGTTCGGAGAGATCGGCCGGGGACAAAAGACCATCTATGTTAGGTATGTTGCAGTACACGTTAATAAGTTTTACAACGCGCTATTAGGGCGTCCATCCCTAAATAAGCTTGGTGTCATTGTTTCCACGCTACATCTGGCCATGAAGTTCCCTGCCGATCAAGGAGGAGTGGCGACCGTCTACGCCGATCAGAGAATGGTGCGAGAGTGTTATGTAGCAAGTCTGAAGTTGACACCAACTGAAACGACCGTGAAGAGAGATGTCAACCAGAGAATGGTTGCTTTGACGGACCTTGACCCTAGGGTCAACGATGATACAAGGATGAAGCCGAGTAATGACGTCACCGAGTGGCAATTGGCGGGCGACGGACAAAATACTCGGCTGGGAGGGAGCATGACAGTAGAGGAAGTCGAAAAGATAATAGTTGTTGACGAATAATAGAGAACTCTTTGCCTGGACGGCCGAAGACATGCCGGGCATTCACCCTCAAGTGATGTCCCACAAGTTGTCCGTTTGTAAAGCAGCTCGACCGGTAGCCCAAAAGAAGAGAAGAATGGGTGAGGAAAAAAGGGTCACTATTGCGTCGGAAGTACAAAAGCTGCTAGAGGCAGGGTTCATAAAGGAAATTACACCACATGGTTGGCAAATGTGGTATTGGTGAAAAAGAGCAACGGACAGTGGCGGATGTGCATTGACTACACGGACTTAAACAAGGCTTGTATGCATACCCACTGCCCAATATTGACCGCTTAGTAGACGGGGCGGCCGACAATAGGGTGCTTAGTTTCCTGGATGCATTTTCCGGGTACAATCCAATTCCAATGTATGATCGAGATATAGGGATGACGACATTCATTACTGAAGCCTCGAACTACTACTATCAGGTCATGCCTTTTGGGTTGAAGAATGCAGGTGCCACGTACCACAGGTTGATTGACTGAGTTTTCAAAGATCAGATCGGCCGAAACATAGAGGTCTATGTCGATGACATGGTGGTAAAATCTGATACGTTTGACCAACACCTTACTGACCTAAACGAAGTGTTCAGGCGGCTTCGTAGGTTCAAATGAGATTGAAACCGGCGAAATGTGTATTTGGGGTTGAAGGAGGGAAGTTCTTAGGCTTCATGCTGACCCACAA
>Ga0209700_107320_pt1 | contig 15782 bp, 7 predicted proteins | sample SiratroredBW_FD_187528 | JGI IMG/M metagenome (GOLD analysis project Ga0209700, IMG submission 187528) | Root nodule microbial communities of legume samples collected from California, USA - Siratro red BW (SPAdes) (version 2) | ecosystem: Host-associated > Plants > Roots > Nodule | place: USA...
AAAAAAAAGCAAAAGATGAATCCCTACAGTAAATACCAAGCTTACTGAAATTGAATAAAATATAAAAATTAAAAAAGATCAGAAATTCAAATACACCCATGAAGGGAAACAACTCCAAAAACTAATTCAGCAATGAAGCAAAGGAATGAATAAACTCCATGACCTTGAACGCAGAGAAAGACAGAGAGATGCATGTACCTTCACCACAGCCAAGCTTGACACTCTTGAAACGAGTGTGAATACGCAAGAATTCTAGCAAAGTGGTTGACGGATTAACATGAGAGAGCTCAAACCTCTCACCATTAACAGCAAAAACCAAACTTGTTGGAGTCTTCTGCAGTTCCATAATTTCAGCAACTCGTGTTTCAGTTTTCAGTGTCAGAACAGAAGACAACCTTAAACTATATTACGTTGTGTGTGTGTGTTGTGAGAGTAAACATTCCGTAGTGATCAACCTTTCTTTCTACCACAGTCAACTGCTGGAGAATGACATTTGGTAAAGATGCTCTGGCCCCTTCTTTTCTTTCATATTCTTTTTACTAAATTAAATTTTAAATATCTTACAAATTTAAATATTTTTAATTAATTTGTTTATTTTAGTTTAATTAAAAACATAATCAAATAAAGTTATAAGTTATTTAAAATTTAGTTAAGTCTTATATTTTTCAAAAATACTATATTATCATGAAAGAGGACTAACCATTTTTGCGTAACCGACCCTGAGTAGGCAAATGTCTTTTATTAATAAATGAATAAAATTATATAAATAGGCTTCTGAAAGTTATCTAGATAAGAATGATAAATTCTGAATAAAATTTTTGAACCTTATTCTATTTGACATAACAAAGATGCTATTATCTTATTAAAGTTTTGAGTTTAAGTCAAAAGTAATTTTAAATTTTATTTTTTAAATAAATTTTTTGAAATTTGGTAATAAATTATATAAAATTGTAGTTTCATTATGAAAAATAATTATTAAAATTATGAATAATTTTTTACTAATGGTCCAATATTTTGATCTTATTTATTCAAAATTTAAAAAGATTCTTTAAAATTAAATCTAATCAATCCATCTGTAAGTGTGTTATAATCCGAATAGTTTACATATGATAGATTAAATAATCAAATATATATTTTAAGATAATAAATTCGAATTAAGTTGATTAGCCTCAAGACCCACCACTATTTATATTTATCATGAATTATTATATATAATTGAATATTATTTTATTGCTTAATTTATGGATTAATTTATTACATTATCCTTTTACTTTTAATACTCACTATAAAATTAAGTTCATAAAATAAATATTTTTGCTTATTTTATTATATTTAATGTTTTAAGTGAAATATTTTAATGTATCTTATATTATTATTCAACATTGTAAACAGTGTAACACGTGTTTTACTTAAAAAAAGAACCACACTGAAACCGACAAACATATTTCTGTTAAAAATTTTAATTTATTAGATATTTAATTAAAAAAGTCGGTCCTTTGTTAAGTACCTGAAAGTTAATTAAGATTCTTTTAAGTAAGAAAAAATTAAGTATATACCATACAAAGATTTTTTTTAGAATCATATTTAGTTGATCTTTGAATTAGAGATCACAAAAATAATAGTTACCTTATTCTGAAAAAGATAAACATGATATTAAGATTAAAATAAAAATTAGGATAGATAATTTGTTTAGTATAATAAATAATATATATTTCAATCAAGTATTTCTTTATTTAATTATTATTATGTATGTTTATTAAATAAAAAAATTAATTTAATGATAAAATCAATCACATATTAATGTAAAGAGTTATAATATCAATGTTATTTTTTTTCTTTTAATAAATACAAATGTAACAATTAATAAGGACCAAATACGTAATTAGTTATTTCAATCATTAAAACTGCATGTTCTTTTTTATCTTGTTATATAAAAAATGAGATATATTAATATTTATTATATTGAACTGACTAATTATCTTAAAAATTATTTTGAACCCTCAATAAATTTTTAATTAAACTCAATTCAAAAATATTAAAACTTAATTAAACTTCTTTTAAAAATAACTATTTTTACAGTCTACATTCATTATTTAATTAATGGTTAAATTTTTATTATTATTATTATAATTAATTCATTTTATTTTCTACATGAATTATTTAATATCAATAAATACTTATCGATAATTACTAGCACGTTTGTTAACATGGGGTTACCATGAATATCATTCATTTTATTTATTGATTTATTTAACATTAATATTAATCATTAATATTTAGTAAGATGTATAAGTCAACATCATTAATTATTTTACTTATTTATTTAATATAATTAAATATTTTTTAATTCTAAAATTGATCGACAATAAAATTAAGATTAAATTTTAAATTTATCATAAATTTAAATATTTTTTAATTGAATTTTTGTTAAAATATATTATTTTATTAAAATTTTAAAAGAAATATTTTTCAATAGAATATCTATTGTTTATTTTTTAATTAATTGAATGATATGATCATCATTATCTTACTCAATTCAATTGTTTTTACTGAAAATATGTGAGATTTGTGATAAATATAAAATGATATTATTGTTAATGTAAAATAAAAGTATTTTTATTATTTTCATTAAAAGCATATTAAATAATAAGACAGTCATATTTTTTCATGACGTTCAGGTTATCACTTACATTAATTAAATGATCATCCTAATCATCATTATTGATCATATAGTCTATAAGGATGATGACTTATTATGTAATATATTTTTAATAAAAATAATAAGAGTTACTTATCATTTATATTAATTGAAATATTATGTTATATTAATTAAAATTATAAAATTTTAAATTTTGAAGTAAATAAAATAAAAGAAATAATAATAGTCTTGTTACAAAAATTTAAACCATAAAGACTTAATTAAAAAATATTAAATTTTTAAATACTCAAATCCAAAAAAAATAATAGAGATTCAATTAAAATATTAAAATTTATTTAGAATTTATAAACTTAATTAAACTTGAAAATAATAACTAAAAAATCATTATTTTTTACTCTTCATTTTTAATTAATATATTAATTTAATTTTGACAATAAATTTATCATTAATGAATTAATTGTGTTACAAATTATGGATGGTTACAAAATAACATCTATTTTTTAACAGAGGTTATATAACCCTAGTAGACCCAGAAATTAAAACTTCCATGGATCCATGGTACTGAGAAACCTTTCCTAGCTAACGGCGGTTATTTCCGAGGTTAGCAAACATTGAGAAACATGAATTACTTGCATGAGTTTTTAACTCCGGATAATGCTAAAAATTCAAATGATTTTTATATAATGATCATACTTACGAATATATTTTAATATAAACCAATTTTAAAGTTATCATAAAATTATTTAACCTTATTAAAATATTATATTAATAAAATTAAATATGTGTGCATTAGTTTAAAATACTAATGTATTAATTAAAGTCTAAAGTTAGAAAATTGTTAAAGTAAAAATTAAATTATATGATAGGCGTGTTCATTTATTGTGATAAAGACCTTTTATAATTTACATAAAAATATGATATAAAAATAAAATAAAATAAATAATAAATTTACATTAATACTTTTTTTTTTATAGTTCCTTTAATTACTGTATATCCCTCATTCAATTCCCTCAATTAGTTATATGGAATGTTTTATAGTGTGGTTTTCTTAAGTTTTTCTCCAATGTAATGTTCTAACCTTTTCATATTCATATATGTTTCTTATTTTGTCAATATTTGAAACTTAGACATTTGAATGCTATATTTTTTTCAAAATCATATGTTTTCTTTTTTTCATTGTTAGAGTTACTCAACTAGACGGTGTTGCAAATGAATAAATGATTGCCTTTGATGTTATTTGATGTAAGATGAATTATATAAATTTTCATTTATTAATAAGTTCATCTTCTAATTCTTAATATTAGTTAACAAGGTAATATAGGAAATTTTCAATGTAATTTTAATAGATAATGAAGGAAATATTTTATATGTTATATTTTTTCAATTTTTTTTTATTTCATCAGAATTTCACTTTATTTAGAGATTGTATCTACACTCAGTACATTTTTTTAGAACTCTGGATTTTAAAGCTATTTAATTTTAAATATATTATAACTTTGAAGAGGTGGCATCAAGGAGAGTAAGATAACTTAAATATATTATTGATTTGAGTAAGAGTTTCCTTTTTTAACTATTTATTCAAATACTCTTTCTCTTCTGTTTTAAGTTTTTGATTAAGGGAAGATAATGTTAATGTAATAATTTAAGTATTGGGAATACATTTAGTTTTTTTGGAAGTATATATAGACAATTTAGATATTTGCCATAGAATTAATTAAGTAACATATATTTTTCTAAAGTGAATTATTGGTTACATATATGAATTGTATGATTGTTAAAATGAGATATAAGTTAAAATATGTTATATATATGTATGAATAATTGTTAGATAATTAGAATGTTTTTCTAAAGTTTAATTAGTGATATAACAATTGTTATTGTAGAAGGAAGTTATGAATAATATTATACCAATATATAAAATTAGTAAATTAATTATGTCAACGAATATATAACAAATTTGAAATTGTACTTGTACTGTGTATACCATGTTATATTCACGGACACTACTAATTTACCAATTTTATACCTTGATATAATTATCCATAATTCTCTTCTACAATACTGGTATAATTTTATCTGCATGTTATTAGAGAGAAGTATTTATAATACATCTAATGCGATATATATATATATATATATATATATATATATATATATATATATATATATATATATATATATATATTAGTTTGTTTTAAGTAATTAGCTTACACTTATAAATGAATTCGATAGGTTAATATGTTTGTATATGCATGACTAACATCGTGATATAGAAAGGGGCATTACAAAGTCCACATTTGTTACAAGGGTTACTAAAAATAAAATAAAACGTTTTACTAATTGTCTTATGAGATAATTCAATTAAAAATAAATAGTGTATAACAAGTTTTAAAAAAATACTTAAAATATAATATTAATCATGATAAGATGAATGTATGTTTTGATTTCAGTATGGTTACCCCTTTTTTTATGTATTTAGTAATTTTTCAAATTGAAAATGACTGTTTTTATGTTTAGTATTATATAACATTTATTAATTAATTATAAATGTAACAAAAGTTCAAGTGAACATTTTAAGTCGTCTCAAGCAGTAGTGTGATATATTATAATTGTGTAATATATGTATATAATTTTTTTTTAAATATGTTATTTATTTATCCCTTATATGAGTATCAAAGATTAAAATTAGTTAGTTACAAATGTTATAAGATGAAGAATAAAAACAATATGAAAACACAAATAAAAACTCATTTATTTTATAAGAGTTAAAAACTTATATTTTTTTAAAAATTAAAGTTAAATGCAAATAAAAATTTCATATTTAAAAATCTAATTGAAGTTTATGTGATAGAACTTATATTTTTATTTAAATATTCATGTTTTTATATCTTTGTTAATTTTAAAAAACGCTACAAACTTGATATTTAAATAATACAATTATAATTTTATTTTTAGTTTAAAAATATGGTTTGTTTTAAAACTTTCCCAAAGCTCTTTGGCCGAATTTATATTGACAAATAAAATTTCTAAAGATAGTAAACTCATTTTTTTTTTCAAATTTTATTTTGTTATTGTTAAACATGTTTGTCATACTTTTTAATTAAATGTGATTGCTTTCAAATAGAAACACATTTTATTTTTTCTTATTTCCAATCAATCAATTTATTAAAACAATTTATTTGACAGAGAATTCCATGTCTGATTTTTGTCATGGGAAAAAAATCCTTCAAACCTGTGACTGTCACAAGTGAGCAAGAATATTGCAGACCAAGTTAGCCTTTTTACTAGTTGCTCATTTTCCATTTCAAGTATGTTTGTACAATGTGAAGTCCACAGAGTTCCTTCACCACAGGCATGGTTGCAGGGACTCCCAACTCAAATGTTGAATCTGCTCCATCTTGGTTGCTCCATGAAAGAAGCTGCTTCCTTGCTTCTTTCACTGCTGCTCTTGTGGCACAGTGAATGGAAGCTGCTAGAAGCAGTGGCGGCTCTCCAGAAGCTGCACCAAAAAATTTCATTTTTTAACACTGAAGCTTTCTCTTCAACATCCAAGTTACAACTACTATTCTTTTTTTCTCCGAACTACATGCAGATGAAATTGAAGTCAATATTACTTCTTTTATCCACTTCAATCCTTATGCTTGATACCAAACCGTTTACTTTTTAAAATATCTTCTATAGAGGTGTTACATGAATCTGTATTCAAGCTACTGCATAACACATATTTTGTGTGTTCATCCCTAGATTTCGGAATGTAACTGCTAGAATAAAGAATCGATGACGAAGAAGAGAATCACAAAACTTCCCTTTTTCATGTATGAGTGACGTGCATGCATGAGGAAAAATAAATAAGACCAATGCAAGAACAGATTTTTGTGTCATACCTTTTGAAGAGAGAACACGATGCTGGTGGTGCCCACTGTTGAGGATTTGGACGTTAAACTGCATAGGTATAGTGTCTAGAGTAGGAATTTTATAGTTCCAAGTGCTGTCTTGCAACACCAAACCATCGAGATTTGTTTCGTATTCTTCGAGCATGAAAAATCCTAAGCCCTGGATAAAAGCCCCCTCAATCTGCAGGAAAAAAGAGTTTTGTTAAGAAGGATAAACATTCATAGTGTAATATCTGTAACTTGCAAGAGACCACAGACATTTTATAGGCCCAATTCCTGTTATTTTCTTGGTAGGGCTGAGCATGCATAGCAAGTATATAGTCAATTTACCTGTCCTAAATCCACAGCAGGGTTTAGACTCTGTCCACAATCATAAATAATATCTGTCTGCAAAAATCTGGTTTCTCCATTCAGAAGATCTATTTCCACCTGAGAAAAAAAAAAATCCGTTATTTAGCATGATATGAGATAAGTTGGCTCAGTTACTTCAGTAACTTGGTTTGTGTGTAAATATGACACAAACACTTAACATTCTAGAGAAGTAGTAGTTACCAGTGGACTTAGGAAAATATCATTTTGATTTGAGATATGCACAGGAAAAAAAGACGACTTACCTCACTTACTGCAGCGCCATAATTAAGGTAAAAGGTGGAGTCATTACTGGGTGTATACAATGAAGAGGCTGATAAGTTCACTGCTTGCATGTATGCCTGCATGTTAATAAATTGTTAGTAACATGGTAATTAAAATTTCATGCTGACCTTAATATATAGATGCATCAATTGAGAGAAAAATTTCTTAGAAGTATAATTTAAGTTAACTCAATTTTATAAAATCGACTTGTAAAGTGAAATTTACATCTAAAAATAAACTATTGAAATATCTCTTGTTGACATGTGATCTCCAACAAAATCAAACAATGTTCAAAATTGAGGTCTTATGCTTTATTTACAGTAGTTACCTGAAGGATAAGGGTCTCCCAGTTGATAGAGCCCATTTCCTCCTGCAGTTTTTCTTTAAGAGGCTTTAGTCTCTCCACCAAGATGTTGCAGCTAAGCCTAACTGCTTCGCAACTTGACTCTGATGTAGTGCTCCCAGCAGTGAAACCTCCTTGAATCATGCTCACAGTATCAGATTGTACAACCCGTACTTTATCAAAGAGACCTTCAGTTCCTTCACACTGAATAGCACTGAGACCATATGCAGCCATCTGTTTCACCTTTGTCCAAAGACCTTGACCTATTTCTATTCCTCCAACTTCAACAACGACAGACCCGTCTGAAAAAATACTTACTTTTCCAGGGGTTGGTCTCAGATTCAGTTTAAACACAACCGGTACTCGAGAAATTCCCCTTTTCTTCCAAGTGTTAATCCTGTTAAACTCTTTCACCATTTTGATTCTCTGGTCATAGTTTGAAGAAACTGCTAACTTACTCCATATTGAAGGCAAGGTATACTCATAAGGTTCACCACTAGAGTTCTCATAGAACGACTGAAGGCTTTTGTGCGTGTGAAGATTAATGCTTCTGACAGAATCTACATCCATTGAAAGTGTAGCTGCAACATTTTCTATAATAGCTTCAGCAATATATGATCCCTGCAGCTCCCCAGGACCCCTCATAGCTGATCTACTAGGATGATTTGTTCTGCATACCTTTATATCAAAAGCTAGTGCACCCCAGTTGTACTTCTTAAGGGCATAAACTACATTATGTGGCATAATTGCACTTACATCCACATAGATCCCAGCATTGATCAAAATCTGAAGTTCCAGTGCAGTAATCTTACCATCATTCCTAAATCCAACACTGTAAGTTATCTTCATAGGATGTCTTCCTCCAGCCATTATCATATCTGTCTTTCGATTTAGATATATCCTAACTGGACGCTGTAATTTATGTGCTGCCACTGCACATGTTGCGGCAACCTGCAAGATCTAATTGTTAGTATTATACACACACATGCATACACGTATAACTTTCATATTTAACTTCACCATTGGTGAATCTTTTCTGCAATCGTACAGAAGTATACCATATAACATATAATGGACATAGCCACATTGAAAGAAGCATCAAATTTGGATATTTAAAAGATGATGTGACGAATGAAACAAGATTTTATTTATAATCCACTGGGGTAAATATTTTGTACTATTTCAGAAAATTCAACAAGAGCACATACTAATATTTCTAAGGAAAATTGTAAGTGACTTCTCCAAACGACAGAAATTTGAAGCTTCATGTCTACACTCAACAATAGTTATTTTGTTAACTGTAATGAAGAAAAAGTGAGAGAGATGTAGTAATGAATAAGATTTTCAAAATACTAAAACATAATACTTACAGGTATGGACTTTATGGCCTTTCCACCAAAACCACCCCCGACCCTTCTCGTAATTACACGAACATTATTTTCAGGAATTCCTAGGCATCTTGCTATAGTAGAATGAACAGACTCAGGGCATTGACTTGAGGAGTAAACGGTAATGCAATTGTCTTCATCTGGAACAGCAAGTGCAGTTTGTGTCTCCATATAGAAATAGTACTGAGACCCAAGTTTCATCTGCATTTCACATTAAATAAGATGGAAAAATGAATGTTTTTTCAGGATAACTATTTAAACATTAATTACTCAGGAGCAAACTTAAACATTGTGAAATGAGAGGATGAGGGAGAACAAAGAAAAGCAATAAACATATAGCAATTTACCTCAGCAGAAAGAATCTTGTGATCTGCTTCAGCCATTCCTTTTGATATATCACCAACATGTTTTGGATCGAGAAAGGGAGGAACTTCAAAAAAGCTAGATCTTTCAACAGCATCTTCGACGGATAAAATAGGTGGCTCAAGATTTTCAGTATCATAATCAACAACAGCCGAGTTTGCAGCCATATCTGCAACTTTCTGAGTATCTGCAACCTAAAGAAGCCATTCAGTGACTAAAATGGTAGTATTATCATATCAATCTCCAAACAAATGAAAAATAAGCTCATACATTGTTGGATCACAATGAGGGATTAAGAACTCACAACAAATGCAAGGCGTTCACCAACACAACTGGCTTTTTCTTCTGCAAATAGAGGTTCGGCCCCAAAAATAGTACTGGATCCAATGTTTTCCCCACCATAGGGAATATCTTTACTTGAAATGATATCCCTTACTCCATCTAGTTGCAACTCAGGCTTGAGTTTTATACTCCTTACCCTTGCTAAAGGTTTAGCACTATAAATATATGCTCCATGTAAGCAATTTGGTGGTGATGGAATGTCATCCACAAACACAGCCTCACCTATATTTGATAATTCACAGATATATAATTGTTATTAAACATAAATTTAAGCAATCAAACATGAAAGTCACAATTCACAGGCATCAAAACAGGATAAAATAAGACACATAAAAACTAGTCCATGACCATGAAAGTGATATTTTGAGCTAGTTAGAAGGAAACCAGAGACTTTAAGATGCAAAATATGGATGCAGAATTCATCATAACCTGAAGGCTCACTTCCTAGGAAATGGAATTTAATACAAAAAGGTACCAACTTCTATGTAAATATTTTAGTTTACTGCTCTGAAACGTTGATAGAAATGCAAAGAAAAAACAGCCGTCAGTGAAAATCAACTTAAAACTTAAATATACAAAACACACCTGAAGCTTGTAGTGCAGCTCCAGCTTTCACGAATGGCTCACCAACTGGATGATACTCAGAACCTGCTTCAAGGACTTGCTTGCCAGATGTTAGTAAAGTTGGACCTTTGTCATGAGGTACCTTCTTCTGACTGACTTTTAATTCAAAATCCTCAGCAAAAGGATGATTACTATTTCCATTCAAATAACCATTGCTTATTCTTTCAGGGCTGATAAGAGGGTTGAAGAACTGAAAAATAAAACCAGCAGCCAAACTTGAACGATAAGCTGTTATTGCGTTATCATCTTGAGGTACAATAGTTGCTGTAATCAAGTTAACAGCATCATACAGAACGCTAAAACTTAGAAGTTTTCCAGCTAAAAGTTCTTCAACTTTTTTTACTCTGATTGCGTGCTTACTACCGTAGACTCCAAAAGACAGCCTACAAGTATCTATGACAGTTCCTCCAGAATCCTTGCATGGAGACACCTTAACAAGGAAAGCAGAGCTTAAGTAGGCAAGGGCATTTCCAAGGGGCCGTGGAGAAGCTCGGTATGTTTCAAAGAGGAATCTACCTCTTGGTTCTGAGGATTCACTTTGATTGAGTTCCAAACTAGGAATTTTAATGCTTAAAAGCACACTTTCCAAACCTAACGCTGGTCTTTCCAGAAATTCTTCCAGTGTCAGCCACTCAAATTTTGTGCCAGTCATAATGTGAACCATTGCATCTACAGCAAGAAGTATTACAGCAATATCCGAGGGAAAATTATTCCTTTGTGCCATGACTAAATTGCCACCTACACTGGCTGTGTTCCGGATAAATCCAGAGGCAACTTTGCTCATATGATCAGCAATCTTTTCAAGTATCATTACATAATCTGAGAGAAACTCACTTCTGATATCTTCCCTCAGTACTTCAATAGCTTTAGATATTGTCACTGCTGCTCCAATTTCAATCCCTGTTCGGTCCTTTCTGATCTTTGAAAGCTCAGAAATTCCCCTTAGATCAATGTACTTATCATAGCCTTGTTTATCTTTGTAATATCCCATACCTGTATTACTAACTACAATTTTTATCCGTGCTGCATTGGAATTGTTTAATTTGAATAAACTCTGAAGCTCAGTTAGACTATTAGGTCTGTGCCAACTTTGCTTCTCAGAAGCCAAGAACACATCATGCTTGATTTCCTTCAAAAACGTAGGAAATCTACTATTCAGTTGATTACGGTCATATCGAGGCAACCTACTAACCTTTAAGTCCTTGTTCTCTCCCTTTCTCCAGAATGAGTTCAACCCCAGATCCTCCATATCAACATCAGCTGCAAAGCTTTTGCAGACATCAGCAATTGGTCTGTATCCAGTACAGCGACAAAGATTCCCTGCAATAGCTTTCTCAGCCTCACTAACAGTTGCTTTTGAGAAGCCATCTGGTGGCTCTGCACGGTCGGTCTTTTCAGCATTGACAAGAGTTCCAAAGAGGGAAACACACATTCCAGGAGTACAAAAGCCACATTGAGTGGCATGGAATCCTGCAAATCTTTCATGAATTGGGTGGAATCCTTCTTTAGAATTTCCAATTCCTTCACTGGTTGTTATTGAACAACCATGTATGCTGCAAAGTAGTGTGAGACAAGAGCTTGCTGTAAAATCCTCAACTTGCTCAAGCACAGGATCGTATCTCGAGATTAAAACTACACAAGCACCACAACCCCCTGAAACCAACCATGTCTAAACATGAAGTACCAAGTTGAAAAGAACAAATAGCATTGCTAAAAGCCACTCTAATACAGAAACAAACAGAGTAAATCAACTAACTCTCAGATAACTCTTGTTAAGTTATTCTTTGTATATGTTATTTTCAAGCATTCATTGATTATAAAATTACTTAATGACAAACATGTGATCTGTCTTAAATGGTTGAAATAATTATAAGACTCTGAATGGTTGAATTTAATACATAGAAAGTTTTACCAAAAATAGTAACTCTACTAGTAAGAGTTACAATCTGAGGAACTTAATATATATAAATGAAAATGAAAAGTATGATATAGCTCAAGTGTAATCTATATATTGACATATAATTTTTCCATTGTTTCTTCATCTTAAAGTGACATTAAGCAGAAATGAAGAACAAACAACCGCAAAAAACTGAAACAGCATGCATCCTACAAGGGCACAACAACTTTCAACTAAACCATTGAAAAACAAAAAAGGGAAGATTGTTGAACACATAGGACCATATATGTATATTTAGATAGATATATATAGATATAGATACCTTCACCACAACCGAGTTTGACACTCTTGAAACGAGTGCGAGTGCGTAAAAAATGGAGCAAAGTTGTTGATGGGTCCACGTTGGAGAGCTCAAACCTCTCACCATTAACACCAAAAACCAAACTTGTTGGAGTCTTCTGCAGTTCCATAGTCGAGAAACTGTTATTTCAGTTTTCAGCAAGACAAGAACCTTAAACTCTTCTGATGTGTGAGTCTGTCAGTATATATCTTTCTTCACATCATAGTGTAAAATTCAAAAGTGTTATTTCTTCAGTGAAAACAAACATGAATATGGAATCTCCACTGGACTTTTGTTAAGGAAAAACGTTATCAATAGGTTCAGTTCTGAAAAAGCACTGCACCGACGTGGAAACTTATGATACCATATCTTGCAGTGTTCTTTGGTCCCAACTTTTATCGATTTGAGATTATTAAAATATTAAAACAAAATTATTCAACTCATTCGGCGATCCCAATACAAAATATACCACAATTATTCTTCATGATGCTTTTTATAAAACATTTATAAAAATATTAGCTTTTTTTTGTCTTTATATACCTCTGGTGTGTTTTCTATTATAAATAAATAATAAGAGGAAAATTTAAAAAAATCAATTAATAGAATTTAGCTAAAATTACTCCTACTTTTTTATACCGACTCTTCTTGTATCTCTTTTCAACGTAATAAATGATTATTTATTTTTCTTAATACCTACTCACTTGAAATAACTTATTTTAGAAAATTATGTAAGTAATTAATGTAATTAAATAATTGAGTGATTGATAGAACAATTAGAGTGGGTATTAGTTGCTGTCAAACTGATTGTCACGGCCGAACAAGTCACTAAGAAATTTGTATAGGAATTTGGGATAACAAATTAATCGAATTTAATATAATTTTTATAACCAACCACATAATTAAAAAAAAGTAAAACTGCCAAACATTAATCATTAATTATTGTAAATCTTTGGAAAAGATCTAGAGAAACACAAGATAAGGACAGAGAAGTGATACCAGATGAATTTCTCATATTTTATTATTGATGTGTGCTTGTCATTAATGAAGAAGAAGAAAATGTGAATGTACCCATGTTTCTCAATCAAGATAAAACTGGTCTTTTCAATAAAAAAAAAAAGAGTAAATTAATCTAATATTCTACAATCGAACTTCAAATATTTAAAAGAAAAACAAGTCTGAAAATTTGAGTGTAAAAAGTTAGAAAGAAAATGGTAAAAACTAATGGATTATAATTATTATGAAAAATATTTTTAAAATATTTAGACTTTAAAGGGAAAATAAAAAAAATAAACTTGTTATAGTTGCATAAATCTACCACACTTCGATTTAAGAATGAAAGATCCGACAATAGAAAACAAATGATATAAAAGGAAAGAAAAAAACATTCTAATATTAGCTATAAGACAAGAGAAAACTGAGAAGTTGAAGTACATTATAAGATATTTATAGTGAAACATCGAATTTTCCAACGACATCTATATTAAAAATGAAAACACATGTTTTTTTTTCTAAAGGAAATATTTACATATAAAAGACATTATTCCATCTTAAAACTACTAAAATACATGTGATAATAATCACATTAAATTATTATTTTCCACGCATTAGTAAAAGAAAGTAGAGATGAAAGTAAAGAAATCCTGATTTGATTATCTGAGTTGATTTGTTTAATTGTAAAAATTCATATTTAAATAATTTGAATTATAAATATCTTATATCTAAATTAAAAAATTTATATATAATATTCATTTCACATAAATTATTATCTCTTTAAAATATTTTTCTCTATTTTCTCTCTAAATTTATGAAATAGTTCTTCGTTTTGAGTATAACTTAGCAATTTTGATGAAGAGTAGAATATTTTTGTATGATTAAAAGTTATTTTGAATAATTTTTTTATTTTTTTCATTTTTCGAGTTGGTTTTGTGGAGAGAGATGCATGTCCAAGACTAAAGCTTTGTATGTAAACTTTCATAGACAAATGTGAATTTTGTTACTATAAAAATATAATAAAATATTCAAATTGTTAATAAGAGATTCTAAACCTTAGTCTTCATGTAAGAATAGTGAAGCTAACAGTTTAAATTTCATTGAGTAAATTATGCTATAAGTGAAATTAATTATAATAGCGAAAAAGATAAATAATTTGAATGATAGACATAATTTCATCATTGTTTTCATAAGATAGACTCCCTTTAGTGATATAACAATGGATGTTTATAAGTAATTAATTTTAATATTTTTTTTCAATGCTATTAAACTATTTATAAAAGAAACATTCTATTTTAATATATAATTTCAACTTTATTTAGAACTGTTGGATATTTAAATATGAATCTAAATCTGACATTGAATAAAAATAAAAAAGTTAAACAATACATAAAAAAAAGACTCAACCTATTGTCTTAAAGTTTTAAATTAAAGTTGATGTCATTCTTTTATATATATTTTGAACTATTTTTTCTTTTTGTGAGATTCTTCTGATTATGATCCCTCAAATCCTCTCCACGATTACAATGAGATGATAGATACGTAAATAAATATAAAAGTGGTGTTTCTTTTTGAAATTATAGTTACCACTTGAGTGGACGAGTGGGGTAGTAACAAAGTGGTAAACATAATACATTGCAAGTCACCATCACGTCCCTAATCTCAACATCAGCAATACAGAAACACCAACTAAGAAAAGATGAATTTGTCATATTTTATTACTGATATGCTTTTAAATAATGAAGAAGCGAATGTGAATGTACCCATGTTTCTCAATCATAGCTGGTATTTTCAATAAAAGAATTTAGTAAATTAAATTAAAATATCCTACAATCGAACTTCAAATATTTAAAAGAAAAACTAGTCTAAAAAATTGGTTGTAGAAAATAGGAAAAAAATGGTAAAAACTAACTGATTATAATTATTATGAAAAACATTTTAAATATTTAAACGTTAAAGAGAAACTAAAAAAAATAAAACTTGCTATAGTTGCGTAAAACTACCACGCTTCGATTTAGGAACGAAGGATCTAAGAATAGAAAACAAATGATATAAAAGGAAAGAAAAACACATTCTATATTAGTTATAAGACAATAAAGTTGAAGTGCATCATATATAAAATATTTATACCGAAACAGAGAATTTTCTTAGGACGTATATACATTAGAAATGAAAACACTTGTTTTTTTTTTTTTCTAAAGAAATTATTTACACATAAAAAACGTTGTTCCATCTTCAAACTACTAAAATACAGGTAATAATAATCACATAAAATTATTATTTTCCATACATGCACACTCTAATTGGTAA
>Ga0209700_107322_pt1 | contig 15778 bp, 11 predicted proteins | sample SiratroredBW_FD_187528 | JGI IMG/M metagenome (GOLD analysis project Ga0209700, IMG submission 187528) | Root nodule microbial communities of legume samples collected from California, USA - Siratro red BW (SPAdes) (version 2) | ecosystem: Host-associated > Plants > Roots > Nodule | place: USA...
CCCAGAGTTGACTCTGTCATGAAAATTAAAAAAAAAAAAAAACATGAGATCAATTTGCAAAATTCCTCATAGTCAAGAGAAATCCCTTTAAGGATGCAATAGTTGCCCATAATTAAGTAAGGATAAATACAACTAAATGCTAATTTAAGAATATATTTGGACAAATTACCTAAACCCAATACACAGTAACTTTGCATAATAATGACCAAATTAAAATAGTTAATTAATAAAATCAACAATTTAATTGATAAAATAAAATCAGAAATAAAGATTTTTTTAAGAAAAGCTTCACTACACACAACTATACTAAAAAAAAATGACAGGGGAGAAAAACAAAACATAAATATTACCTACTTTAATAAATATTGTTTTTACTAAAAAATCTATCTAAAATTTACATTTAATCACCAAAAATTTACATTTAATAACCAAAATTTACCAATCCCATCTCTAAACTAGACATTAAATAATTCCATATTTCATTGACAACTCTTCTATAATGGAATTTGAACAGACCATTAAGAAGTTTATAAATAACACTTAAAAAGGAAAATATCACATTCAACATAAAAAGGAAAATATCACATACAACACTTGTTAGAGTTTCTAAATTAGACACCAAATAATTCTATATTTGATTGGTCACTCTTCTGTAATCCCCCAAACAAGGAAAAAGAATGAGAAGAAAACGCGTTTTGGAACAGATTTAAATTTTGCCTCAGTGCTTCCAGAGGGAGTAGTTAACATTTCGCGAAGGTCATCCAAGTAATTTCCTAAGAGTGTCGGTTACCAGTTAAGGTAGCTTAACTCTTCCTTTCTCGTTTTAATTTAAATATGGGATGACAAGATGACGTTGCAAGGAACATAAAATTTTTGCGCTATTTGGCGGGTACGCACAAAGACACCAAAAAATTAAAAAAAAAGGAAAAAAGAAAAACAAATAGAAAAAACAGAGAAAGAAAATCAGGTGAAAAGCGCGACACAGTAAACACACCACAACATCAGACATCGTACAGGCATAGAGAGAAAGGGAAACAAAAACACACTCACTCACTCACTCACTCACTCAAACCAGTCTCTATCTCAGCGGGTTCGGAAACAACACTACAACTCTCTGATCTTCCAGAACATTCTAGAACGCACTACCAGGAAACTGCTTCTTCACTTCAAATAACCAAACTCTTAACACCTTTTCCATGGACTTGTACGGTCGGGGCCCCGCCAGGAATGGATCCAACCCGGTCAACCAACCCGAATGGCGCTCACCGGCAACCGACACTACTCTCGAAGGTCTTTGTCTCTTCTCTTCTCCTTATGTTAGGGTTTAGTTTTTGTGGAAGCTTTAGGGGTTTGTTTCTGGCTTCTAATTAGGGTTTTTGGTTTGTGTAGAATCGATGTGGCATTTAACGTTGGGTGGCGGCGAATCTTACCCGGAGCGGCCTGGCGTGCCCAATTGTGTGTATTACATGCGAACTGGTGTGTGTGGATATGGTAGCAGGTGTCGTTACAATCACCCTCGTGACCGTGCCGCGGTAAACCTTTCCATCACTTTGAGATTCTGCATTAGGTTAGAGTTTCATGCTAGTGTCTTGTTGATGTTGGTTTTTGTAGTAGGCATTGTTTTCAGGCTTTGTTATTACTTATTCCTGAAGGTAAATGTTGTGTGTGAATGTTCGTTTATTGTGTAGTTAGTTATTTTCCTTTAAGGGGGGATTGCATTTTGATTTTCTCAGTCTGAAGTGTTCTTCCAAAGTGAGAATGCACTTTGGGAGAATGTGGATGACTAAGTTTTTTCTTTATTACATCTAATTGCTGAAGTGTATAAATATCAATGCGTTAGGTTGCTGCGGCAGTAAGAGCTACAGGGGAGTACCCTGAAAGGGTGGGCGAACCTCCATGCCAGGTATGCTATTTTTGGCCCCTTTAAATGGTTTTTCTCAAATAAAATCTAGAAATTTCGTCTTATATTTCAAATTTAATGTGGTTATTAATACTTGGTGTTTCTCATGGCAGTATTATTTAAAAACGGGAACCTGTAAATTTGGTGCATCCTGTAAATTCCACCATCCTAAAAACGGAGGTGGATATTTAAGCCAAGCTCCACTAAATGTTTATGGATACCCATTAAGGCCTGTATGACACTTCTTTTTCCTCTTCTCGCTCATGTAATTGACAGTAGTATAAATAATGCCCTGTTGAACCACGCCTTTTGTTTACCAGGGTGAGAAAGAATGCTCCTACTATTTGAAAACGGGGCAGTGCAAATTTGGTATATCTTGTAAATTCCATCATCCTCAACCTGCTGGCACGTCATTGCCAGCATCTGCACCTCAATTTTATCAACAGGTGCAGTCTCCTACAGTTCCTCTGCCTGAACAGTATGGAGGAGCTTCTTCAAGCTTGAGAGTGGCTAGGCCTCCTATGTTGCCTGGTTCCTATGTTCAAGGGGCTTATGGTCCTGTGCTTCTTTCCCCAGGGGTTGTCCCATTTCCTGGATGGAGTCCTTATTCGGTGAGAGGGATATCTGTGTGCGTGTCGTGGAAAGTCAATTTTTTGTGTTAACTTTTAGGAGTTGCATTATTCTGAAACTTTTAAATTGGTGTAGGCACCTGTAAGTCCTGTGCCATCTCCTGGTGCTCAACCTGCCGTTGGGGCTACATCTTTATATGGAGTGACCCAGCTTTCATCACCAACATCAGCTTTTGCTAGACCATATACTCCCCTTCCCTCTACCTCTGGCCCTTCAGGAAGCAGCCTGAAGGAACAATTATTTCCTGAAAGACCTGGTGAACCTGAATGCCAATACTATCTGAGAACAGGGGACTGTAAATTTGGATTGGCTTGTCGATATCATCATCCTCGGGATCATATTGTGGCTCGTCCACTTCTTAACCCTGTTGGGCTTCCTTTACGTCCGGTATGTGGTTACTCACTTGATTTGGTTATTTAATTGTCTCTTTAGTTTCTAAGATTTAATTAAATTCTGTTATATGATACTTTTCAGTTATATATATACAAGTGTAAGGCATTTATTTTGCTTAGGGCACAGTACTTGCATTTCTTACTTATTAGTAATCAAAATCTGCAGGTAATCTAGACGACCTGCCCTTTTATTTGTGCCTTGGGCCCTAATAGTATTAGGTATTTTAGTTCATTAACCCGACTTCTGTTGCACTAGGGTCAACATTGACAACAGTGGATCTGGAATAAGAGATAATATTAGACTTTTGCTTTGCACAATCACAGAGTTGGTCCTTGATGACACAAGGTTATCAAATATATTCATCGGAGATTTGTGTACTCGACTTGTGGACCCAACTTGAACACTTGTAAGCGTCCACATCATATGAAAAAGTAAATATAATACCATTCTAATTCAACATATTAACACCATAATTCTATAATAACTTAGTTTAGTAGTGTATGACTAGTATATAAGTTTAAACTACACCAAATATATACATACAATTACGAAACATAAATTCTTCAGGTGATAACAATTAAATAACTAAAAATGGAAAAATGTCTTCAATCCTCTAATGACATCATCTCCAAGGTCATTTATCTTCATCACCATCAAGCTCTTTCTCTGATAAAAAGTGTGCATCATCAACATTGGCATAAAAAACTATATTATCAAAATTGAGTGCATCTAGAGTTGGATTAGTTGAACTTGCTCCCGCTAAGTCTAGAGTGAGAGGAAACATCTATATTGACATCAGAAGAATTTGTACCAGTTCCACTTCCGGGCACAGAATTAGATCATGAGCACAAGAGCCGATGAGGGGTACACTCTTCCTGTCTGGAGAAGTTACAAGCCAAACCCTATCCCCTTCACTGATATGGTTCTAAAAATGTGTTTGAAGTAGTCAAATGACGTGATTTTGTATTGGTTTTTGTGCCTAACAACGGATTCGGTGAACTTGTAAGTCTATGATGAGTGAACTAAGTTTGATTGAGTTTGCTTTGAGTCCACCAAGAAACGAGTTTTAAGACTAGTTGACTCGTGGCCAATGAATGAACTTGTAAACTCGTTCGAGTTTGTGAGTTGACCCGTGAGTTTGATAACAATGGTTGATTTTGTGCACACATAGGGCCCTCCACAAAATAAGTATTTGGACTTGAAGTCCTCATTTCATGTCAAGAATTAACCTTCCTAAAAGATTAAGCTGTTCAACAAAAGCCGGTGTTACACACTCATTCTATTTTTCTTTTAAGTTAATTATTAATATGACTTTCTGTATGCCACATGTCTAAAATTAACAGTTCAAGGTTTTGACAATAAAATCTACTATCTTGCTCAAGCTGAATGATTCTTCAGCTTAGGAAACCCATGGTGTTGGTGAAACCTAGTTTGGAAGTGATGATTAGGGCATTTCAGTTTCCGACTACGAGTGCCAATAAAGTGATGATGTGGTTGATGTTAAATTTGTAGCATGATCGTTTGATTTCTATCTTGAATTGAGTTTTGCATGTTTCCTGTTGCATCATATTTGGGGGGATGTGATACCGAAACATAGGACCTGAACTGAGGACTACAGTGGACAGGATTTGGATTCACCATACACTGTATGTAAATTTGGGTTGCGGACTTGTGGTCAACTATTTTTTACCTTGTTGGGGACAAATGTTACTTACACACCAATTTCATACTTGACGGCTCAAGTTACTCCTTTTAAATCCGGGTAGCCCTGCTTAGATTTCAGATGCAACAACCTATGTAGTACACTTGTGAGTGTAATGCTTGTTCAAATACAATGATTGTTGGAGTTGGTGTATAGAATTTAGTGACCGGCAAAGGATTTATATTATTTGATTGCAACATAGCTTTCTGTGAAATAATTGATTGTTCTTAAGCACAATCTCATGTGTTGTGACATTGCAATTATGTGTTTTTTTATTTTGAGATTTTTTTTTCTTAATTAATTTGATTTCTAGAAAACAGGGTGTACAACCTTGCGCATTTTATTTGCAAAATGGACATTGCAAGTTTGGCTCCACGTGCAAATTTGACCATCCTCTGGGATCCATGAGATACAGTCCATCGGCATCTTCTCTCATTGATGTGCCAGTTACTCCATATCCAGTTGGTTCTTTGCTGTCTCAGCTGGCTCCTTCAACAACGTCGTCAGAGCTTCGGCCTGAACTGATGTCAGGGTCTAAAAAGGAATCCTTTTCGGCCAGAATACCTTCTTCTGGAAACGGTTCCGGCACCTCTGTGGGTTTAATTTTCTCACAAGGTGGAACTGTTTCGCTATCTGATGTGCAACTCTCAAGTCAGAGTTCTGCCTCTGCAAGCAGTAGCAGAAGCACCAGACAAAGTGGTGAGATACGTTGACATGACTAGTGCAAACTGGAAAATGTGTCTTCATTATCCATTAGATTGATTGCACAGGCGTCCATTGCTCTGTCTATAGTCCTTGGTATTTTAATTGAAACTGTTCAAAGGTTCACCATCGCTGTTTAGAAATCCATCATCCAATTCGGTTTTAAGAGCCTATACTAGGTCATTCACTTTTATGCTCTCCTCATCTCATTATATTATGATCTCAAATAAGCTTCAATAGAAAACTTAACATTGTCTATTCTTCCTCTCTTTGGAATGTTATTAAGTTACCTTAATTTGTTGCGCTTGTGTGATTATTATGGTTACATTTTGCTACTGCTTTTACCTGCAATTTCTCTCCCCAATTAACAGGTTTATAGAATATTTTTTTACCAAACTTAACTGATTTATATTTACTTTTCCAAATCTATTGGCGATTTGACCTTGGATACGGAGGTAAAGAGGTTGGCAGTGTTTTTGGTTCTATTTTTCCCCTCGACATGATTGTATTAAAACTGTCAGGCCGTCGAACTATATGCATCGTGTTTTGTTTTGTTTTCGGCTTTGTACTATAGTTCCTTGCACATCATATGTGTATTGCCAAATATACTATGCATTCTATAAATATTTGAATCTAGGGAATATTGAAAATCAATATTTTAAAACGTTAGTTCATAAAACTATTAAAAATATAAGTATTAATTAATTAAGGTAATAGAAGATTATTTACAGGTCTTTTATGAATATTTTACTGAAATATTAAGCAGTGTCAGAATTTAAGAAAATAATTATTTTTGAATAATGAAGATTTAATAAATAAAGTCTGATTTTACTTGAAAATAGAGGAAAGATGCATGTTATGAAAGTGAAGAGGTGTAAATGTGTTTAAACTCTCGATAATATCTTTTCAAATTTAGTGAGTGGATCATCAAGTTTTAATGTATATACAGTGACTTTGATAAGAATATAAATATAATTAAAGCAAGAAGTAGAATTTTTCTTTAATAAAATAAAAAGTTATTTGAGAAGAACTTATACAAGGTTAAAGTAACCTTCTTATCACTAAACTATTTAGTTTTTTTATTGTATTTTGTATATTCATATTTTAAAATTTTAATTTGTATAATTTTTATTTAACTTTTAGTGGATGCTACTTTTAAATAAAATACAAAAGGGTGTTGTGATTCAATTTATCAAAAAAGCATAAGAATATGTATATCTCTTCTACAATTAGTGAGAATATAAATGCAAGAAGACAGTCCAATCTTCTGAATTATAACGATAAAAAAACTTATTCAAGAAAAGATAAAGAGCCACAGTCTGAGACGGCATTTGGGGAAGCCTTCTCTTGTCCCCACATGAAGAAAATAAAGAAAAACAGCTTAGAAATTAAACAGATCAATCAGTTACTAAGATCACCACATTTTCTCACGGATCTTCATACGTTTCAAACTTATTTAAATTCATGAGTAATATGAACCAAGAGTCAAAACAAGACTACTATTATTCTATTATTTTAATGAATTAAATTGTAGTACTTCATATAATAATGATAATATTATTATACTGGAATGGAATATAAGTGTGTGAAAAGTGGAAGGAGAGTTCCGTCATTGTACATAGATGAGTGTCGGTTACTGCTTAAGTGAGAACTCCGTTTTGTGATTTTGAACTGTGGCGGGTTGGCAGAAAAGCAAAGAAGAAAAAAGCGAAATTAATAGAAGAAAAACAGCGAAAGAAAAAATGGAGCTGAAAAGGCCATCACAGCACACTACACTAGAGACCGTACAGTCCTAGTCAGAGAGAAGAAGCAAAACAAAACACACACTCTCTCTCTCTTTCTCTCTCTCTCTCTCTCTCTCTCTCCCTCTCACACACAACGCACGCCCTGTACAGTGAAGCTGTGAAAATCCCCTTTCTCTCTCTCCGCTTCGCAACCACCGAACAGCACAAGCTCTCTCGGATCTTCCACACCCTTCAACACCTCTCTTGTACCAACCAGATTCTTCACTTCAGACACTCCAACACAAACCCGTTTCGATGGACTTGTACGGTCGGGGCACCGTCAGGAATGGATCCAACCCGCTCAACCAACCCGAATGGCCCTCACCGGGCATCGACACTGCTCTCGAAGGTCTTTCTTCTCTTCTATTTTCGCATGTTAGGGTTTTCTTAGTGTCCAACTTCTGTTGTGTTGGTTTTGGGGTATTTCTGTGGCTTCTAATTAGGGTTTTCGTTCTGTGTAGAATCCATGTGGCATCTAACGCTCGGTGGAGGCGAATCTTACCCGGAGCGGCCCGGCGTCCCCAATTGTGTCTATTACATGCGAACTGGTGTGTGCGGATATGGTGGCAGGTGTCGTTACAATCACCCTCGTGATCGTGCTGCGGTAACCCTTTCCATCACTTTGAGATTCTGCATTAGGTTAGAGTTTCATGCAAGTGTTTTGTTTTTGTAGTAGGCATTGTTTTCATGCCTTTTTTGGCCCTCTGTCGGTGCTATTGCTTATTTCTGAAGGTCAATGTGGTGTATTACTGTTCAATTACTGTTTGTTTAGTTCTTTTCTTTTTCGGCGATGAGGGGAGGGGTGGTTAATTTTTACGTTCTCAATGTGAAGTGCCACTTGAGAGTGGGAATCCAGTTTGAAGGGTAGACTGGTTGTGTTGCATAAGCCTATTTTAGTTACAAAAAGGGAATTAAAAGATTGTTTGTGTAGATTGCTAGTTTTTTATTTCATCTTATTGCTAAAGTGTATGAATATGAATTGACTCAGTTGAGTCAAATGCTGCTTAGGTTGCTGCGGCAGTAAGAGCTACAGGGGAGTACCCAGAACGGGTGGGGGAACCTCCATGTCAGGTCTTGTTTTTTGTTTTATTTCCATAAATGATTTTTTTCTATGTAAAATCTGCAAATCTTTAACTCGTATATTTCCAATTTAAAATGGTTATACTTATTCTTCTTGGTTATTCTGATGAACAGTATTATTTAAAGACTGGAACCTGTAAATTTGGAGCATCCTGTAAGTTCCACCATCCAAAAAATGGAGGTGGATATTTAAGTCAAGCTCCACTAAATACTTATGGATACCCATTAAGGCCGGTATGAGTCTTCTTTTTGCTCTTCTTCTCCCACAGCAAACAATGCAATTGTTAAACTGACTTTTGTTTGAACAGGGTGAGAAAGAGTGCTCCTACTATTTGAAAACGGGGCAGTGCAAATTTGGTGTTACTTGTAAATTCCATCATCCTCAACCTTCTGGCACACCATTGCCAGCATCTGCGCCTCAATTTTATCAACAGGTGCAGTCCCCTGCCGTTCCTGTGCCTGAACAGTATGGAGGAGCTTCCGCAAACTTGAGAGTGGCCAGGCCTCCTGTATTGTCTGGTTCATATGTACAAGGTGCTTATGGTCCTGTACTTCTTTCTCCAGGGGTTGTCCAATTTCCTGGATGGAGTCATTATTCGGTGAGAGGGACATGTGTGCATAGTGAAAAGTCTATTTTTTTCTTCATTTTAGCAGTTGCTTTCTTCTGACAATTTTAGATTGTTGCAGGCACCTGTAAGTCCTGTGCTATCTCCTGGTGCTCAAACTGCTGTTGGGGCCACTTCTTTATACGGAGTGACCCAGTTGTCATCACCAACATCAGCTTTTGCTAGACCATATACTCCGCTGTCCTCTACTACCGGTCCTTCAGGAAACACACTGAAGGATCAATTATTTCCTGAAAGACCCGGTGAACCTGAATGCCAATATTTTCTGAGAACGGGAGACTGTAAATTTGGACTAGCTTGTCGATATAATCATCCTCGGGACCATATTATTGCACGGCCATTTCTTAGCCCAATTGGACTTCCTTTACGTCCGGTATGTATGATTACTCACTTGATTTGTTTATTTGTGTCGTTGTCTGGTTAACTTTCGTTGGTTTATTTAAAATAAGGTTGTATGGTACTTTACAGAGTTACAGTTATAATTTATGATGTTATTCATATAAAATGTACATATCTACAAATGAGAAATGTATGAATAACATAACAGATCCCTTCTGCTCAGGGCACACTACATTAGAAATCAAAATTTGTAGGTAGTCTAGACAAGCTGCTCTTTTTGTACCTTGGGCCCTGATAGTATTAAAGTATCCCTGCATAGCAATTAACTCATAGCGTGGCTTCAGTTGCACTAGGATCAACATGGACAGCAATTGACCTGGAGTAAGAGACAATATTAAACTTCTGCTTTACACAAATTAGTGTTGGCCCTTGACAGAACATGGTATAAATATGTATATATAAAGCTGTCCGCCTGAGCCTTTTTGGCTTGAGATGTGGAATGCAACTTCTTATTTACAAGAATGGGGATAGTTAAGATTGTAGTCTTGATCACATGTTCATTGAAGCCCTTATTTCATGAAAAATCAACCTACGACAAAAGCTTAACCTGTTGAACAAAAAGCACGTGATTGTATTATTTTTCTATATCTATCAGTCCTAGTGTAAAAGCTGCTATTCACTCTATTTTTATTTTCAAGTAAGTTCATATGGTATGAAAGTGACTTGCTCTAGTTCATATGTCTGAAATATTAAAATTCTGTCTTTCCTGCTTCCACTGGAAAGGCCAATGTAGTGATGTCAACGATGCCAAATTTTGTGGCATGGTAGTTGCTGTTCTATCTTGAGTTTTGCATGATTAAAGTTTTATTATGTTTGGGGGAATACGTGATGGAATAGGATCTGAACTGGGGACTGTGGCAGAAAGGATTTAGATTTATAGTTATATTGGAAGTAAATTTTGGTTGTGGCAACTACGTTCCTTCCTTACTTAGCTGTTGGACATCACAATAGCACAAGTTACTCATTTTGAATTCAGGCAGCCCTGCATAGATTTCATATGCAAAAAATCTATTCCAGTTGTGGGCTTTTGTGACCGGATTGCATGTGCAAATAGAATTATTTACAATGGAGTTACGCACACGCATTAGTGTTTACAGCATAATCCATTCATATATCTGTTTCTCGTCTCATTTACACTATTGTTTAGAGTTGTTATTTGTTTCAAACCATTAGTTTTATGTGGAAGATTTAATTGTTCTTAAGTACACTCACATGTTTTATTGCAGCATTACAATTTGTGTTTTATATTTTTTATTTTTGGGATTTTTCTTAATTAATTTGTTTTCTAGAAAACAGGGCGTACAACCTTGCGCTTTTTATTTGCAAAACGGGCATTGCAAGTTTGGCTCCACGTGCAAATTTGACCATCCTTTGGGATCTTTGAGCTACAGTCCATCGGTATCTTCTTTCATGGATGTGCCAGTTACTCCATACCCAGTGGGGTCATTGCTGTCTCAGCTGGCTCCTTCAACGTCTTCAGAGCTTCGGCCTGAACTGATGTCCGGGTCCAAAAAGGAATCCCTTTCAGCCAGAATACCTTCTTCTGGTACTTCTGTCGGTCTAATTTTCACACAAGGTGGCTCTATCTCGTTATCTGATGTGCAACTCTCAAGTCAGAGTTCTGCCCCTCTTGGCAGTAGCAGAAGCACCAGACAAGGCGGTGAGATACGTTGATCAGGCTAGTGCAAAACTTGAAAATGACTCCTCATGAGCTATTGGAATTGACTTTACAAGCCTCCATTGCTTCTGTTTATAGTCCTCAGTATTTTGATGGCAACTGTTCAAATTTTCACTGTCTGTTGTTGAGAATTCATCACCCAATCCTGTTTAGAGCCTATACTAGGTCATTCTCATCTGATTATATTAGTATCTCCAATAAGCATCAATTGGAAACTCAATATTGTCTACCCTCCTCGGTCTCTTCTGAATGTTATTATTCATCCTTTATTTATGGCGTTTGTGTGATGATTGTTACATTTCTGCATGCATGTGAGACACAGCCTAGTTCCTGCCCCGTACAAAGATGAAGATTGAAGAGATGACTCAAGTTCCATTTACGCTACTGTTTTTTGTTTTTTACCTTTTTAGTACTTGCAACTTGCATGCCTCTCTCTCATTCCAAGAGATGTATATTCTCTTCGAAATCTGCTGTGGAAATTCTAGCGAAACCTTGGTTGGTATTTTCTCTGGCAACGCGATTACTATATTAGAACATTGTCTTTCCGTAATAATGCACATGTTAAGCAACACATTTTGTTAAACATTTTGAATTATAGTATTTTTTTAGTGTAATTCTTTCTTTGCACATGTTATAATGGTGGATAGAAAAATATTGAGAATTTTTTATCCGTATTACATCTCATGCTTATTGGCAAATATTGTATGCATTCAATGAATATTTGTAAATCTAGATAATATTATTAAACTATGAATGAAAGGAAGTTTTAACAGTTTAATATACAAAAAATTGATTGAAATTTTAAATTCTATTTTATTGGTAAGTATTTGATCATTGTCAGAATTCTAGCGTGTTGAATTTAATTTTTAAACATCAGAATTTAGGAAAATAAATATGATTTTATATGAAACATTTAAAGATGTGTGTTATAAACGGAGACGTGTGATTGTATGAGCAGAGATGGAAATGTATTCCCTTGAAATGACATTTCAAATTTATCATACGAAAGTGAATTATCATCAATCTTGCATTGATGCAATTTCCTTACTCGTCTCGTGCTACGTCATCCCCGTTATTTTTCTGAACGCATGCATTTCTCCTGTTACAGGGAAAGAAAGCTAAAATGTATATAGATTTTTTTCTTAAGTGAGAATTTAATGTAAATTTATTACTTCTAAACAATGATACTTGTTACATTTTTAATGCGGTTGTTAAAATTATAACAACGAAGTTCCGTAATCAGAAATAATAAACTGAACATACGTCTAAGAATGTCGAAAGAAAAGCTTCTAACAGAAGATATGAGGCATGTTTTTCTTTTATAAAGTTGCCTCAAATGGTTGACTTTTTTGTTCCAAAGTGGATAGTCTATTTTAAAAGATAAAAGTGTTAATAATCAATATATTTGTTTAATAAATGTGTGTTTGGGAGGAGATTTATTGACACAGATTCTCATGGGCTTAGCACGTTAAATGATCAAAAAGCAAAAAAGCTATTTATCGAGGCTGTCACGTGATTGCATCTATTGCATGATAGGGAACACTTGAAGGAGATAAAATGTTAGAGCTTTTTTTTTTCTATAAACAAAGAAAATACATGCATTAAGTAGGTATAAGTTGTAACAAAGGAACACATTACATAAAAAATATGAATAAACATTTATCCTCACTCTTTTTTGCTGCTATAATTTCCCTCGAAATTACAAAACATTTTTTACTAAAAGTAATTTGTTCGGATTAGGTAAGATCACAATATGTGGCAAAAATTATTCTTTAACTATTTATTGCAACAATGTATAGATAGAACTTGAAGCTAGTTGGAACGATTCCCATGTCATTTTTAATTTGTCCGCAAAAAAAAAAAAATATATTAATAGAATGGTCTTTTTTAAATAAATCTTATGATTATAAGAAATTAATTGAAAGAGATACTTGAGTTAAAAGAAACTACAAATAGAAATATTAATAATACATTCTTTATAAATACTTTCTAAATATTTTTATCATTAATATATTTCCACATATTCGAGTAAATAACGTAGATTTCTTTATATTTAATAAATTTCATGAGATTTATTCAATGATAAAATTGTTTGAAAAGTATTGCATACAGAGAACATTAAGCAATAATCTCATTTGATGAGTATTTGTTTCATGAGAAAAATGTCACCAAGCGTGTCCGTAACTTGTTGGTTAGCATGGTTTGTTATGAAAATGGATAATAATGGCATAATTAACTCATTGGTTTAACATAAATTAGATAAAATTTTAGTATTTATTAGTAGAGAGGGTGGTGGGTCAAGACAAGACAGGTTCCTGAATATCGTCATTGTTCTTGCTCTGGTGGAGACAGTGAAGCCAATGCAATGCACTGCATGCATGATCTTCCACAGCTTTTCAGCCAATCTGGAAATCAAATAATAATAATAATAATAATAATAATAATAATAATAATAATAATAATAATAATAATAATAATAATAATAATAATAATAATAATAATGTTAGAACAGTAGCTTTTAAAAATATGCTGGTGTAAAAAGTCTAATTAACAGCTTTTAATGAATCAATCAAAACACGTGTACTATCTTGAAGAAAAAGTTTAATTCAAGTAAATATTTTTATTCCCTGTAAACATGATTAACTGTTAAAAGTATTCAATTATATATTTAATTAATAAAATCAACTATGATGGTTTGGATGATACACAAAACAATTATGATAGAAGCGTGTGTATAATCAATAAATAGTTGTTATAACTCTTAAGTTAATTATTATAGAAAATATTATGTACGATAACTCTTTTATATTATCTGTTTTCTTTTTTAAATTTTTTATTTCAAGATGAGAACAAAATTATTTTATATCCAAGAACTTGGAATTATCTTTAAATTATTATTATTATTATTATTATTATTATTATTATTTTAATTTTTCTATTCAAACTCGTTGCATATGTTTAAATTATAAAAATTTTATTCAAAAAGGAAATTATAAATAAGTTTATTCAAACACTAACCTAATGTTCTGTGAAAAATATAAACCTTATTTGTATTTGGACATATACGAAAAATAATGGTATATGCACTAAAGTAAGAGCACTAAACACTCAACTGAACCAACTTTATGTTACTTGATGAACTTTGAGGTTTTTATTGGAACCACAACAAATAATAACATTTTAACTCATTTTTTAAATAACATTTTATTGATAAAAACATATCTAATATTACTAAACTGAAAATAAAATCTATTTAATAACAAATGGAATTCACACATCTAATTATATATACACACGTATTAGGATAAATTATATTTTCAGTTTTTTTATCCTTTCAGTTATATATGTTTTAATTTTTTTTAAATAAATAACGTTTTTACAACTTCTTTTATATAATCGCTAAACCATTTTTTAGAACAATATAATAATATCAATATTTGAGTTAATTAGCAACATTTCGATAAATAATTAAATAAGTAATTGTGAATTGATGATATAACTATAATATCAGTGATTTTTGTATATACATATTATTATTTAAATGTTAAATTTAGTGCTTTTATGTTTCAAAAGTGAATGTAGATTACATAACTTTGTTAATGAAAAAAAACGTAAATTAATGTCTTCCCACTGTCATTAATGTTAAAAAATAAAATTAAAAGTGAGTTACACACTACATATTGAAAGGAGAGTGTCTATGGTGGGATTGCATGTTAAGAGGTGAATTAGAGTATTTCTTCCAAGATTTCTTTTATTAATTATTGTGGGTTTTATTTTGTTATCTTATTTTTAAGATTTTTTTTTATAAATTTTATTCTTCTACAAGAGTTTTATAAGAAGCATATTTTTATTAATGTTTTATTTAGTTATTAACAATTATGTATATTTCTAAAACAGAAGAATATATTTTATTTTTATGATCGAAGATCTTATTTTTGATGTTATATTAATATATGTTAATAGAGAGATCTTATAAGATATAAAGCAATGGAGATTTAGAATTGTAGGTAGAGATTAAAAAGTGTGTAATATATAGAGTTACTATGTGTACTGAAAATATTTTTAAAATATGTATTATTCTGTGATAGTTTTAAACTACTAATATATTTAAATTGTTAATAAAGTTAATTTTGAGTAGATAGAAATATCATTTTTATTTATTTTATATATATAAAAAAATTAAAATACATGAATCCAAACTAAACGTATGTGAAAAAAAAAAACAAAAGAGTAAAGAGTATATTAAAAATATTACTATTAATCTTTAAATTATTTGATTAAATATTTAATTAAGACATTATTAGGTAAGAAGACAGCGAAGTCTTTTAAATACTGTACCACACTGCTCATAAATAATGGACAAATTTTAGGTTTCTTTTTTCAAAGTATGTTTTGCACTATTCTTTTTCAAAGTCTTTTAATTTCAGCATTTTGTTTCTTGTCAATTCTTTTCACCGTTAACCATATCATGCGACATTAATTAACGTCATTTATTAGCATAAGTTGACAACTAATCATTGCAGAATGGTGTTATTTTGAGCAAAAGACACTATTATAAATTAAAGACTAAAATAAACTTAAAATGGTGCTTCTTCTTCTTCTTCTTCCATTGATATTTTCTCTCACTTAATTTTCAATTCCAAAATTTGGTATGAGTAATGTCAAAGATGTTTTCGCAGAAAGAATGAAGGGGCTAAAAAGGGGTTCACCATTTATACTATTTTTTCTTATGACATATATTCAATGATTGTGGGAGTTTTGTGGTAGTGGCTTGGTTCATTTGGGACATGTTTCAATAGGAATCTCTAGCAATTTGGGTAAGGAGTGAACATATATATATATATATATATATATATATATATATATATATATATATATATATAT
>Ga0209700_107323_pt1:0-5000 | contig 15777 bp, 6 predicted proteins | sample SiratroredBW_FD_187528 | JGI IMG/M metagenome (GOLD analysis project Ga0209700, IMG submission 187528) | Root nodule microbial communities of legume samples collected from California, USA - Siratro red BW (SPAdes) (version 2) | ecosystem: Host-associated > Plants > Roots > Nodule | place...
GGGGGGGGGGGGGGGGTTAGACATATTTCAACAAAATAGTATTTAATTACGAAACGTAAACCAGTGATTAAAAATAGATTATTCCCTTGATTTCAATTGCAGTCCAGTTATCATTGGTTGCAAAAATTCATATTGACGCTCAACCCTCATTTCAACCCTAAATAATTGACTAAGTAAAAATTAGAGTGAGTTTAATTATGCAAGCAACCGTTCAGACAAACCATTCATCCCAACCCAACAGATCATATTTCCCATCATTAAGCATGAACGGTCCAGTGAAAACAGTGGACAAAAAATGAAATAGACGAGAGTTAAGAGGCGAGATTATTAAGCACAAAACCTCAAACATTTTCCGTAATCTCAACCAAGAGGATAACCCAAACGAATTAGCCTTCCATAAAAGCAAATAAACAAGATGAAGAAGAAACGAGAATGGAATAATGAAAAAAACGTGAACTGTATTCAAGGCACCAAAAACGAAAACAAAGAAGGTTCTAAAAACATAAAAATAAAAATGTCGTCTTGGTTCTAGCTGCCACCCTTTACAAATCTCGCATCTCTCTCCCTTACATAAGCTAGGGCAACCTTTTTCAACCGTAATGGGCCTAAGCCCCTTACAAGTCCGGCCCAACTTTAAAAAGAAATAAAAGAAAAGGAAAAATATGACGTGGAGGCAGTGGTGATGTGGCAAAAGACGTGGCAAATCTCTTTAATTCCAGAAATTAATTCCGAGCTCAATGAAATAACAAAGTCGCCCTGAAAACAATAATAAAATTAAGTCAGGAAATTCGAATTAATTAAAATTACAAATTTATGGTAAATGAAGGTTAAACAGTGAAACTGAGGAAATGATAGGTAGTTAAGCACAAATCACTAATTAAATTAGGTAAGACAAGTAAATAGGAGAAAATAATGACTCATCACTTGTAGAAAAAGAAATTTAATGATGCTCTTCTAGCTAAATGGTTATGGAGGTTAGATAAAAATGAATTGAATATAGTCATATAAAAGTATGGGTAATTGAGAAAAATAGAAAATAAAAAAAGTGAAGAAAAGCAAAATAATGAATTGATAAAAATGTCATTTTAGATGATAGAATTTTAAACCCAACGAAAAAAAGATGATTAGAGAAAACAATTTTGGAGTGAACAACTTAAAAAAAAAAACCTTTAAACTTAACAAAAAGAAAAAGAAAATAAAAAGAGTAATAGAGCAAAGGTAGATGAACCTAGCAAGTTAGCTGATGAGATTATTCATCATATTTTTTTCTTTAAATGCAAAATCTATGGTTCAAATAAGTATATTGAGCAAGTCATGGATGTATATTTAGATTTTCCTATTATTGCTTAACTTGCATGACTGATCAGTTAAAGATATTTTACTTTTTTTTATAGAATCTTCCACCAATATTTTCAAGCTTAGCTTGAGATGTTATAACAACATTAATAATGTTGTTTGGTAGACAAGTAGACTTTATCTCACCATGTTATATTGAAATAAATTTAAGATAACCATCCTGAGAAAACATAAATATGAAATAAATTAAAAATTAAAAGTGAGTATTTAACAGTTACACAATTACATAAAGATGTATCTTTACCGTCTTTAATATCATATTATTTTTCTAGCATGTAATATAAATTATCTAAACTCGACCATACAAAGTGTGAGTGTTTTTATAAGTATGTAACTCATGCAAATATTTTTACTTTCAATTTGACATGTATCAATGTTATATATTTGACATGGAATCAATGTTATATATATGAAATGTTGTTTGGTTATTTAAAATAATCAAATCATCCTTCTAATCCTACAAATATTACTAAGATGTAGTTGATAGTAAGAGGTGAAATAATACTTAAAAGAACATTTTTAATTGTTTGAGATGTATATATATGTACTTTGTATTTTAATAATTTTTAAAACTTATAATTTGAATGAATTGTATATTATATATATATATATATAGTATAATATGTAGGTATGATTAGTGTATTATATTAAATGAAAGTGTTTCATATAAAAAAATATATATTTTGAATAGTCCAACAAATTACATCCTAATATTTTTTTAAAAAAATTGACAATTATATATCCGGTAGAATAACCGTTATTCTTTTATAGGCCAGATAACTATGCAACTAATCTTCAAAACATTCGTACTCCATAACCCATGTTAGACAATGACGTATCTTAGATCAATAATTCCAAATCTTCATTTTAAAATACAACCTTTAGTTAAATGTTCTTATACTAATATTAGAATCATACATGTTTTAATACTTCCCAGTTTTCAGTTCTTTCATCCATAATACAACTATTCCCATAATTATCACTACCTTTGGAAAAACATGACATGCTCTGAATTGATATTGGGATGCGTCTGCATGATGGTAACAAAAATGGAGGCAGACCATTCATTGTTTTTTGTCAATTATTTTCTTCAAGTTTGCTTGTTAAAGGAAAACAACTGCTAAGCAAAATAATTGTTAGGAAATTGAGAGAGAAGTTTAGTGAATTGAAAAACAGAGATGCACACATAACATATAGAGATGCACTTTCTGTAATTCCTATTGGCTTAGTTGACGTTTTCAAAAGCTGGAAAAGAAACTAACTCACGTTTATGACCTAGTAAAAATAAGCTAACCTGCATCTAAATATTCTTAATAAATAAGAAACCATAAATAGTAAATTAAATTTAGAAAAATAAATTAAGTAATTATAATATTCCCTTCCTTAAACTAGAAGCTAATATCATCTAGTTTACTACTGAAACATCAACTATTTCTAGCATGCGTAGTAACCTCAAAAATTGTTCTAACTTGAGATACTTTATTATTATGTCTGCAACCTGATCTTGAGAATTACAGTAACTCAACTCCACAACTTTATCTTTTGTTAGGTCTATGAGAAAGTGGAACCTTATATCAATGTGACAAAGTTGCTTCAACATCCTTCTCAACCAAATATATTGACAAACACTATATCTAGCTGCTATATACTCAATCTCAGTAGTAGACAATGTCACGACAGATTGTTTCTTAGAAGACCATGAAATAACTCCAGAACTAAGTAAGAAAACAAAGCCCAAAATACTCGTTCGATCATTCAGATCACCATTAAAATCACTATCCATGTAAGCTACCAAATCAGAGCACTCACCTTTTTTGTAGAGAATTCCAAGCTTGGTTGTACCTTTTGCATATCTTAGGAGTCTTTTTGCTGCAAGCCAATAAGATTCAGTTGGATATGATATGAATCTACTGATAAGACTTACTCCATACATCAAATCAGGTCTAGTTGCAGTCAAGTACATCAGACTACCAACCACCTGTTTAAACTAAATTTAATCAACTTTGGTTCCAACTCTATCTTTTGTGAACTTTGTCTTGGGAATTGGGGATTCTGCATTGAATTGCTTTTATCCATTCCAAACCTTCTAAAATTTCACGTGCACAATTTCTCTAACACATAAAAATTCCATTTGAATAACTTCAAGAAAGTACCTTATTTTTCCCAAATCAGACATGTCAAACTCCAACATCATTGAATCCAAGTCATCACACATACTTTTATCATTTCTAGTATATATTAAACCATCAACATAAAGGATTACTATTAAAATTTTACCTCCTTCCTTCCACTTTGTGAAATGAAGAAGTCAAGAATTGGTAAATTAATTCTTTCCAAAGGAAATTTTGTCTCAATTGTAAATATGTTCTCCTTATCTAAAGTGTGTATTTTGTTATCTGAAAAACCAATGTTCTTGATATCCCAACCTCATTACAACCTTTAGAAGACCTTAAGATCCATGTTGATTGTGTGTTTGTGATTTGACTAAAAAAGAAAGGCAACCTTGATTTGCTCAGAGTTAGTGGAAGTTGAGAGAAACATTATCTGGTGAGATATTAAGAGAGAAGTTCCTCAATTAGATTATTATATCTTTGTTTGAGTTGTTTTTCTTGTAGATTGATTGTGTCTTTTTCCTGCTTTAATTGAACTTGGAATCACTGCACTTTCCTATGTTTAATTCTTGTTTTGAATATGAAAGTTGTTATGGCGATTGAACTACGAGTCTGATTTGTGAGCAACCACTACTTTTGCTTTAGGAAAAATCTTTTTTTTTGGATCGAATTACTTTGCTTGAGGACAAGCAAGATTGTAGGTTCGAGGGAGTTGATAAGTGCTAATTTTAAGTGTTTTATACATGAGAAAACTTGGGTACTTTTGGTTTTAATTGTTTTTTAAGATAGTAATTACCCCTAATTTGAGAGTTTTTGGATTCAAATATAGGTTCCAAGTCCTGAGTTAAAGGAAATCATTTGATCACAATTCTTGTGTAAATTTCAGGAATAAAGAATGAAGAAAATGAAAGATTGGAAGATGCACGAAGAAAAGAACTAAAATGCTGAAAGTTAAGACTCGCCCAAGCGAGAATGGCTCGCCTGGGCGAGAATGATCCAGAACGTAAAGAAGGTGCAGAGGCTGGCTCGCCAAGACGTCAAGGAGCTCGTCCAGGCGAGGAACAGCTCACCCAGGCGAGAATGGTCCAAAGAGCATTCAAAATTTTACTTAAGGCCTCGCTTGAGCGAGGTGGTCTCGCTTGGGCGAGAAGTCACTTACCCTAGGTTCGAAAACGAGTTTAAAAGCGCAATTTTAGGTTTTCTGGAGGGAGAAAAAAAGGGAAGGAATGAAGGCAGATGACAGGGACGAAAGCAAAGCACAAATTCTCTTCTTCTCTGGCAATCTTCCTTTTCTTAGTTTGTAATGGCTACCATAGGTAGCTAATTCTTCATCTTTGGGATTGAATGTAATATTTTCAAACTCATTTGTAATTTGGGATCTTTACATATAATATCTAGTTTTTATTCAGATTTGGTGTTTTCCTCTCATGCTTAATGCTAGATTTTATCTGATCAATTGATTCTTGATCTTGATTCTTTAATTTGACTAGAAAATAATTTTAAGTTTCTGACCTAGAGGAGAATATGCAATAT
>Ga0209700_107323_pt1:10000-15777 | contig 15777 bp, 6 predicted proteins | sample SiratroredBW_FD_187528 | JGI IMG/M metagenome (GOLD analysis project Ga0209700, IMG submission 187528) | Root nodule microbial communities of legume samples collected from California, USA - Siratro red BW (SPAdes) (version 2) | ecosystem: Host-associated > Plants > Roots > Nodule...
CGAAAAACAAAAGCTAAATTCCGTCTAAAGGACAGTACATAAACGTCTCAAATAAATCCAAAAATAATCTAGTCTTAAAGCATAATTTGAAGGTTCCTACTGCTTCCACTGCAACTTTATTGCTATTCGTCACATAGATAAATCTTTGAGCATCAGTTGGTGGTCGACTCCATAGGCAACCTTGAATAGTAACACTTATGTGAGAGTAGCAGTAGAATCTACCCACCAAGTGTCCATAGGTGCAAAACTTAAATTAACTTCAGAACAAACAAAAGCAAGAATCATACCTTGTTTGCAAGCCAAGCGACGTATTTGGCACCATTCTTTTTTATGTGTCTTGTTTTCTTGCAGAAGAAACAAGTTAAAAGATCATTTTGTTTCTTTATGGTTTTCTTATGAGAATATGTAACCGCAGTAGTCTCACGCTTTCTTTTATGCTAATAGGACGAAGTCATATGAGCACTTTCTTTATGTTCTCGCTGATAGGACGATATGTCGTAGTAGTCTCACACTTTTTTTTATATTGTTTTTTTAATGATGAAAAATCTTATCTTTAATTATTTTAAACAAAGTTTAAGCTAATTATTATTTTTTAAAAAAAATTAATGAAACTAAGTTTCATTTATATTTCTCACGTTAAGATAGGCTTCCCATCTAATAAAACCCTAAGGGTAAATAGGCTTCTCATATAATAAAACCCTTAGAGTATCTACACCGCCTCTTTCTACTATCACCACTATTTTTATTTTTTATTTTTTCTTAGCTTCATCTTTTATTTGTCGTTACCACCACCACCACTTCCTTCTTCTTCTCTTCTACCAATTTTTATCTTCTTCTCCTCTACCAACTTCTATGCCTCATACTAGTTATTAAATCTGGGAACAAAGAGATTAGTTATTAAATCCAGGAACAGAGATTTTCACGCTTTCATAGTCAAGGTGAATATAAACTAAGAATGGTCTCATTTTATTCATTTTTATGAATTTTAGTTGAGTGTTTTTTTTTTTTGCTATGATATGAAAGCTTAAACAGTAGTAGTAGCAAAAAGATAGGAGACAGTCTTCCAAAATTCTTAATGATGTTATGTTGTTTTACTTTTATTAATATTTTTATATATTTTTTATTATTAATTATCTTCTTTTCTCTCTTAGATTGGAAGTGGATTCTTGATATTTTTAGTTTGCAGATTTAAGGATATTTTTGGAGATAGTAAGTTGTCTTTAATTAACTGAAACTAGTTGGTATGATGAATTTTTAATTTTTTTTTATTGTTCCTTTTCTTTATTTATTTGTTGTATTCAGAGTTATTAATATAGTATAGGTTGAATTTGAATATGCGATTACGTATTTTTGTGAAAAACTTTTTTGAAGGTGAATAATGTTTAACAAAAATTAAAATTTTTATAAGAATTTTGTATCTTGTTGGAATGGAGTGCACCAGATACACTTTCTATCCTACCGGATCACCTTATTAAGCCATTAGACAGGATCCACATTAGTGATCTTGTTTTACTTCATACCTAACTTCCGTTTGAAGCAGCAGTAATTCTTTAACAATTTTTATGCTATTATTATTTTATGGTTTCATGTTATCAACTAATTTTATCTATGTCACTTTCTAAGTTACAACTTAAATTCAGTTTTTATCTCTTATCATTACTTTTCCAATTCAGTTTGAAAATGTTTATTTAAATTTAATTTTATTTCTATTTTGTTGGTGTTAATTGCCCATACAATTAGGCCATGTATATGTGATTGTGGTTGTCAGCTAAAGTAAAAAAAAATTGTTTAAATCGGATTAGTGAAACAGAAATATAAACATTGAAAAAGTGATTAAATTATAATAAGTAACTAAATAACTTCAAGGTACCAAGTAAAAATATTTTAATATTTACATATTTAGATATTATAATTGATATATAATTTTTTTTATAATTATTGTTCTCTTTAAATGATGTAAATATAACTTTTTAAATGAAATTATCTTGCTTCTCCAATGATAAATCTTAAATAAACATGTTTAGAAATACACTTCAATATAGAAGACTTGAATAGATTTTTCTAGAGATTTTATCCATATAGAACTCTAGCATAATTCTTCTGGTTTTATTTTTTTGTAATTTTTCAAAAAGACAATACTAATAATGAATAATAATACAAAAGATAATTTAAATTTTAGATTTGTGTATAATAAAATAAATATTACAATAAATTTGTTGAAATAAAATAAATAAGGCAAAAAATATTATTTAAATAAAAACATTAATAATAAATATAGAAATAAAATTATTTATAATATTATTTAATATAATTGTTTTAGAATAATTATTCAACAAAAAAATTATTCTATACATTTACTTCATGGATTATTATTAAATTAATTAATCACTCTTTTAAGTTAGATATTATTGCGTAATTTACTGATGATGAAAATCTAAAAAATAACATAAATTTAAAAGATCAAAAATGGTTTTGTAGTTATAATAATTTTGTTAGCATTAAAATAATAAAAGAGAATAGAAAAAAAACAATGATGCATCTTTCAGATTTTAAAGATTAGTTTAGTAAAATTTAAAATCTTTACTGATTAAAGAATATTTTTTTTTACATTTTAAAAAGTTGATATATATAATATATAATATATAATTTAAATATAAAATAAATTCTTCGTTTACATTATAAATCTGATTAAAACTTTTTAATATTAATAATATAATAATTTTGAAATCAGCGGTTTATATTTATTTATTAACTTTTTAGAGATAAAAATTATTATGGGATTTTTACATTTAAATTATATTTTATGATAAAATTATTTATTTTATATTGTTTTTAAATGGTGAAAATCTGTATCTTTAATTATTTTAGACAAAGTTTAAAGTATTTAATAATGTTTTGAAAACCATTGAAACAAAGTAAATTTATTTAATGTTTCTTCACGTGAACTCAGAATAAAAATCTAACAAACTCTCACAAACCTTTAACAGCATCTCCACCCGCCGCCTCCTTGTTATCTTTTGACTTTTCTTGCTTCACCTTTTATTTGTCACAGTCGCCACCACTACTTCCTACTTCTTCTCCTCCACTAACTTCTATGCCTCAAAGCAGCCATGGACAGAGTAATGAACCATTTTGTCTTTGTTGTCTACTCCAAGACCCTTGCTACCCTCTCGTTTTAACAGGTTTCCACTTTCTCTCTTCTTTCTAAGCTCCTCCAATTTACTGCTTCAACTTTTTAAATCACTGACATTGTCTTAACCTTCAACTTTGCAGAACCCTTTCTTTCACTTTTCTCTGCAAATTTTTCCTATTCTTTTGCAAGGAAACTTTGTCCTAAACAAAAATGTAAGAATGTTATTTATTGGAAATGTGCAGCATAACTGTTATGCAGAATTGTGTCATCTTCATGACCAATTTGGCTCTGCTCTCACTCTTGTGCTAGTGGTCATCTTCGGGTCCCCTCTCTTCTTTTACTTTTATTTATATAATAATAACTAACTTTAATCACTTCTTATGCTTGCTCTATTTAATTCCTACAATAACTTTTATGCCTCGTAATAGTAATTAACTCTGGGAATAATAGATCCTCGATCCTTCTACGGTCAATGTGAATATAGGTTGAGAGTGATCTCATTTTATTTTCTTTTATGATTTTTGATTTTGGAATTTTTATGTGAAAACTTAAACAACAGTTTGCATATAAAATTTTGATGACATTATGGTGTTTTATTTTATTTAACATTTTTTTATTTTTTTATTATAATTTTTTTTCTCTTTCACGGATTGGAAGTGGATCCCGGTCATCTTTAGTTTGTAGGTTGATGGGTATTCTTGAAAGCGTAAGTTCTCTTTGGATCAAACTAGCTCGTATAATGATTTTTGATTTTATTGTCTGCACTGTTTATAATATAACATTTGCGGAATTTGAATATACGATTATGCATTCTTACAAAGAACTTTTATGAATGTGTTTGGCAAAATTTAATATTATTTTTTATAAATTAAGAATAAGGATTTTGTATCTTGTTGGAATGGAGTGTATTAATCTCCTTATTAAGCCATTAGAGAGGATCCACATGAGAGACCTTGTTTTGCTTCATACCCAACTTCCATTTGAAACAACAGTTACCAATCTTTAAGTTGTTAGTTTTTTTTATGGTTTCATGTTATCAACTAACTTTCTTGATACTACTTATCTTGTGTCACCTTTTAGATTATAACTTACTTCAATTCAATTTTTATCTTTCATCATTACTTTTCCAATTTAGTTTGGAAATGTTTATTTAGATTTAATTCTATTTCTATTTTGTTTTTAATAGTGTTGATTGACCCATAGAGTTAAACATATATTAAAGAAGTGATTAAATTACTAATTGTCATGACAACAAATAACTAAGTAATTTCAAGGTAACAAGTAAAAAATATCTTATATTTACTTATTTAGATATTATAATGGATATGTTATCTTTATTCTATAATTATTGTTCTTTTTAAAATATAATTTTTAAATTAAATTATCTTGTCTTGAACAGACTCTAATTCTAATAGATAAATTTTAGATAAACATATCTAGAAATACACTTTAATATATGAAAGATTTGAATAGATTTTTAATATGTGCACTGCTATATTTTGCATGCGTTGTGTTTGGGTGTTGTGTGTCCATTGATAAAATATTGCATGTGATCTGGTATATATTGCATCCATGCTCTTTAGCCGTTGTGTGCACTCATAATATCTATATCTTATAATATCTATATCTTGCATGTGTTTTGTTTGGCTATACACTGCTAATATATATCTTGCTATGCATTTTGTGTGTCCAAATCTTTCAACTTAATTGGTAATCAACTTAATTGGTAATGTATACTGTCACACAGTCTAAATATCAAGTGGTATAACACATTTGCATGTTTATTTGTAATTCAGTCAAGATATCTCAATTTAATTTATAATGAGTCTTCACATAATATAAATTGCAAGTAATGTTTTAACAAAGATAAGATAACTTGTTTGAAATATCTTTATTAGACCAGAATCTGTTTGATGGTGATACATATAATTGGGAATCATATTCTATAGGTAATTTTTGACATTAAAGAGCAAAAAGACTTGTAATATATCCTTACATTAAGACAACAAAATAACCAACAACTATAACTTCTAATCCCAAAACATCATAATATAAAAAATATCAGTTGTATTTTTTGGTTTATAAAAAAATTCGTTTTATGTAACTATTCATTTTTTTATACCTTCGTATTGATATGAATCAAGTCATGAAGTTTCACCAAACAAATAATCTTTCACCATGTGAGGTATATCAAAGGATTAAAAATATCATGTATTAACTCAAAATAAGACCACTGTCTAATATATCAGGAAACAGATAAAACATACAGACAATTATCAATTACCAAATTATAATCAGATAACAAGTAACCGTTAATTAAATATTATATTTGACAAAAGAAAAAATACTTCAATGATTTCGGTCCACCATGATATGAATTTTACTCTTCGCATTATTTTTAAATAACTTAATCAAACGAAACAATAAATTAGTATTTTATTTAAAATATTCAAGCCTTGGTGTTGGTAGCTCCCTTGCCACCACCACAACACTGCCAAGCTTGTCACCACCTTTCACGTCCTTGCCACCAAACTGTGTTAAATTCTCCTTCGTCTCATATTATGCCTTGTATAAAGCGGCGTCTTTTTTATGTAATTAATGTCATTTGAAATGTCATAATTATTTTTATTGCCAACAACAATAA
>Ga0209700_107326_pt1 | contig 15769 bp, 5 predicted proteins | sample SiratroredBW_FD_187528 | JGI IMG/M metagenome (GOLD analysis project Ga0209700, IMG submission 187528) | Root nodule microbial communities of legume samples collected from California, USA - Siratro red BW (SPAdes) (version 2) | ecosystem: Host-associated > Plants > Roots > Nodule | place: USA...
TATATAAATATTATATATATATAATATATATATATATATATATATATATATATATATATATATATATACATAGTTTTTAATAATATTAGTATTATGACAAATATTAAATATGTCATGTAATGTATAAAATACAAATATTATTCGTTAAGACCAGTCGAAAAATTAAAATTAATATTTATAGAACAACATTTTGGAATTGAAAAAAAGTCAAGTTTCAAAGAGAATGTTTTGATAGTGACGATGTTTAAAGAAATTGATGCTAAAGGTGTTTGTAGTTTTATTGCATAAGTTTCTGAGTTTTACATATAAGGTAAGAGTTTAATACGCAGTTTAATCTTAACATTGGGTATAAAAATTGATTTTAAAATGTTAAAATATGTTGAAAAAGTTTTGAAGTTTGATTTAATTAATTAAGATTTTATGTAATCAATTAAATTGTTATTTATATGTTGAGGATGATCAATTTATTCACTATATGAATGGATTGAAATAGAGAGAGAAAAATGTGGTTTTAACTTGTCTTCAAGAATAATCAATTAACATGATTAATAATTGATTAAAAAAGATATCATTTTTAACTGATTTTTAACTTTTAATGAGAATAATCAATTAACAACTTAAGATAATTAAATGTCTTTGATCAATTTTTAAACCATGTCTCATAAATTTTATAAATTTTGATTCACTCTTCAACATATTTTGAAAAGCAAAATTACAAAAGTTTATAGGGTTTTTTTTTGAATTGTTTTCATTTGTTTCAAAAGTGCTTCCAAGAATTATTTCAACTCTTGATAATTTTAAATATGTGCAAAGGTTGTATAGTGCTACTAAAATTCTCTTGTGATTGTTTTCCCTATGTAATTGGATTAATTCTATTTTGATTTCTCTTGAGTATTAAGAGTTGAAATTATTGTTTCTTCTTGTTGTGATCTCAAAAGTTGGACATATTCTTCTTAATTGTATTAGCATTTAGGAATTGATTTGGTTGTGTTTTCTATCTTGTATATATTTTGCATGTATTGAGTGCTTGATAATGAGTTTAGGTTCTTCTAAGGTTAAATAACTAAGACTAAACACTACAAAAAAATCGTGTATGTAGTGACATTATTTTTTTGTATACAATGTCGATTACAAATGCCAATTTATACGTGTGTGGCGTTTCCGTGTACCGCCATGATCTAGGCGCCACAAAATATAAAATGGCGTTTTTACGCAAAATGCAATAACATCCGCCATATAATAACTTTTATAAAACGACATTTTTTATTAACAAAAAAAAATGGATAGTGTGAACGCCATTATGAACATTTTAATATGACATTTGTTATGATCATATTATAATAAATTGTGAATGATAATACATTAGTTAAAACTGTGAAAATTATAATATTAAATAAAAAAAATATATCCAACACTTTATAACTATTTCTAGCATTTCATAAACCAATTTTCATAATTATATATGTTATATAATTATCCAGTAGAACAACAGTAAAATAACACAAATTTTATAATAACAAAATATCACATTTAATAATGCAACACATATTTTGTTCTAACACATTTGACAAAATATTTTGTTCCAAGACTAATACTATTACAAATTTGTAAATTGTTCGAACTCAGTTCACTTGTGAACTACTACGAAAACAACATATATATTTAATTTGTCTTGCTGCCTCCACTTGATCCTATAATGTGATTTGGGGATGGAGCGCCACTTGCAACATCTGATGCCTGAAATATTGGTAGTAAACAAAATTAAATACTACAGCAGAATGTATACATTAATACTATAGCAAAATGTGTTTAGGGAGTGTAGTTACCTGTCAATTATAAAGCTTGGTGTTTACTTTCTTATGTAAACAAGTTTAAATACATTTATGTTACATGTATACATACATGTAGTTATCTGACATGCTACTGGATGAAGAGTTGTCAGTTTTTCCATTAAATCACTAGAAGAAAAGTTACATCTCCTCTGAAGAAAGAACAATGTAGGTTTCATTCTTTAACACACTACAGTATGTACATCATAAGTAACAATAAGCTCACTTTACTTTAGAGGGAAACAATAGGTATAAGCAACACATATTCATCTTGGGAGACAATGGAAGTAAAGCTTTCACCCTCAGTTGCATGAACTCTTGCTATTCTATGACAAGAAAAAGGGTTTGTTATGGTTTTCTTATGATGTTCAAAGTAGGAAGAGTTTGTATTTGTCTTTTAAACATTCTTTTACGATGTTTTAGTGCTTTGACTTTGCAAGAGAGGAACATTCTTTGTAGTTGGTGATTCCGGGCTAACAACAACTTCCTCTATCTCTTCTGTTGCCTTTCCCCACAATACAACATAAAGGCCAATAGATACTATTATGCCTCCAACTACATTGAAAAATGCAGAGAGAAAAAATATACATAAATGAACATATTAACAAACTGTCATTAAACTGCACTATGTATATGTCAATGTTGTATCATTGTTAAAAAGAATTGATTATCTGACTGTTTTGAGCTTATCATGGATGATTTATTGATATTAATTCATTGAAATGGCCTTTTGTAAGTAGAAAATCATAAATCATCAAGAAAATTGACAAAAAAAAGAGGCTAGTTTGAATTTGGGGATCCATTAAATGTTTCTACTAATGTAGCAGTTTACACAAAGCAACTGCCCTACTTCTTTTAAATTTCAGATTGGGATATTTGGAGAGTGACAAGATAAGTAACAAAAAAAGATATTTGGGAGAGGATTCATTAACAATTCCATGTGTAACCAATCTACTACCAGCTAATCATTTTATTCCAGATTCATTCTCAAATCTCCATTGTGTTCTTTCACAACAACATGACTCTTCCTATTAGCTAACTCATTGTTATGATCATATTTCACCTTATATTTTTTTTCAATCCACTTATATCCACACCATTTACCATAGTGTTGAGTTTCATTTCTTCACCTTTTCATAAAGCAAATGTCCAACACGAACAATTTTGTAGACTAAATTTGCTATACTCATCATAATAACTTGCATAAGTGTTTCCCTTTGTTTCAAGCAAGAATCAAATACAAAATTGAAGTAGTATCATACTTTCCAATATACAGAGTATCATTAAGGAACATAACACCCATTGCAACTACAATGACAATTTAAAATGGCCCGAAAGATGTTACAAAGACAACCCCCTTCAAATTCAGTGCCTAAGCATAAACTACATTGCTAATTAACTTTACAAATATTCCCTAAAACCACAAAAAACAAATCATCAATAAACTACACAACCAAAGCAAGGTGTATTATGACTTTCAAACAAAATGGTCCTATAAGTTCGTCTGGGAACATCATGGATTTTAAACAAAATGGTCTACGAAAACAAAAACCATTAAAAGTCAAAACACTCTTACTAATCGTTGTCATTGAGGGCGGTCGAAGGTCACCAATTTCATAAAAAACGCTCCAATTGGTTAGGGTTTCACTCAATTGCTCTAATCGGATAGCAATTTACGACACAAATTTTGGAATGACCGTGTGGGAAGAGTTAGGGTTCGAAACGAGAGTTAGGGTTCGAAACAATACCTTAGGAAACGAAAGGTTTCACTTTGGGAATGAAAATGCAACCATAGGAACGACAATGAAACCATAGGAACGAAAAGTTTCACTATGGGAACGAAATGCAAACGAGAATGAAAACTTTGGAGGGAACGAAAGGTTTCAGTTTGGGAACGAAATAGGGAACACTATGTGTTTTGGAGGGAATGAAATGCGTTTTCATTTGTTTTGAGGGAAACTTGTGTTTTCATTTAACACAGGGAGAATTGAAATTGCTCACGTGGTGAAAAAAATGGTACCCTTTATAAAGCGACACTTCTAAATGTCGTTTTTTGAACTCAAAACGTGGAAGTTATTAAAGTGTCAACTTATATAATATAATATGACACTTTTTTTGAACTACCATACTAAAACCGCCACCACATACACGATTTTTTGTAGTGGAAGTAGGATTGTTGTAATGTGAACCAGTATAAATCTTATGTAATCTTTCATTGTTTCTATATCTCTTTCATATTGTTGTGTTGTGCAAGTTTTCTATGTGTAATCTTTATCAATCATGATTCCACAATTAATTACATTCAGTTTTATAATAAGATCAAAATTTCAAAAGAGTTTAAGAAAAGGAAAAATCTTTGCAAAAAAGTTTTCAAAATCAATTCATGTCCTCTCTTAATTTAGCTTAGCCTCACATTTAACAAAATAGTTTAAAAACAACAATATAAGAACAAAATTTAAAATTGTCATAGTTATTTCTAAATAATGTCGTTGTTTGTCTATGATAAAATATATAAAGCATATATATAAACAATCTAAAAATATGAAGGTATATAGTAGAAAGTTTAAATTAATTATATGTGAGATGTTAATATCAAATACAAATGAAAGATGAAAGGAGATAATTAGATGTGATGTCAAATTATATAATATGATTTTAGATAAAGTGAGTGGTTTATTTTTGTGTTTACTATGTACATTGAATTTTTAAAATTCTATTATTCAGAGAGGGAACATTTTGTATATTTAAAAATTTTTTCTCTTCAATATGAATAACCAATATTTTGCCCATAAATTATTTGGTGTGGATTATATTAAAATACGAAAAGACACATTTATCCCAAAAGTGATAACACATCAATTGTTACATGATTCTTCATGCATGCACAAACAATAACCTCAATTAAGCCAAAAAAAATTATATTGTCATGGTTAAGTGATAACTTGGCGTGTCACGTAGCAAACTTCTTGTCACAAGTGTATAACTATATGTTGGACATGCAAATTAGGAGAAGTGACACATATTAAACATATATATTGAGAAAAATATGACATATCCATTATGCAAATTAAAAGATATGACATGTGTCAAAGATATCAATCGAGATAGGTGCATGGCATTTGGAGTGAGAAGAGTGTCACATGTGAAACATACAAATAGGTGATGAGCGACATGTTAAATATGTGAATTCAAATGAATACCACTTTCACACATATACATTGAGTTAATGTTGCGTGTTAAATATGTAGATTAAAAAGAATCTTACTTTTTCATATATAATGTAAAGCAACTACCATATGTCAAATTTATCTTCACGGTGAAATGTTATAAATATGACCACTTTATACATTAGGTACTACCATTTTTTTAAAGCATAAATTATTTTAAATTTCATATTATCTCAACTTGTTTAAAGTAACATTATTTTTTTTTTTTTTTTTTTTTTTTGCAATTAGGGCACCAGAAAATTACTTGGTTCCTTCATGCACTACAAGAGTGACTTATATACTCCACTAAATATTGGAAATAGAATTTTAAACATGCAATTTTTGACAAATTGTTAAGTCTTTTTGATATTTTATTAAAAATGTAATAAATAAAAACAAATTATTGAATAATTTAAGGATAAAAATATATACGTTTCATATAATAAAATAAATAATTAATATATTTCAAAAAGATTAATAGAATTCACCTTACCATAAATAAACATTACTTAAATATTTAAAACTTACATTTCTTTTACGTTTACTCTTTACTACCTAACGTTCATTCTAATTCAACTCAACTATAAAAAATCTAACTATTGTTATTCCTGGAAATGTTAAACATACCAGTTTGGTACAATCTAGTCTACCAGACCACTTAAAAAAATTGTATCGGGGTTTTATAGGTAGACTACATTTTGGAGATTACTTCCTGCAACCCCTGTTTTTGAACATTCACCCTCACAATTATTCTGTTCGCTTCTTGCTTAATGCATCATATTACTGCTGCCATTATCATTGTTGCCGCTGCATCAAGAAGGAAAAAAAGAAAACATTCTAAAAAAATCTTATTATAAAAAGCTCTTTCTAGAACACATTTCATTCTAGAAAGTTTGTTATGTGGAAAATTCATTCTAAAAAACGCATTATAGAAAGTATTATATACGTTCTGAAAATTTTGTTTCAGAAATCCTGTTTTGAAAAACTTATTTCAAAATATATTTTATACGTTCTGAACATTTTGATTATGAAAATTCTGTTCCAGAAATCTTATCTTATTTTAAAAAACATATTCTAAAATTTATTTCATAAATTTTGAAAAGTGTATTCTGGAAAAATTTGCAGAATAGGTAAGCTAAAAGTCACTTTAAAAAAAGATAAATAGTCATTCTGAAAATTGTAGAGGTGCATGTTCAAATTAAGGTGTGTAAGAAGCAATTGCCCAACACTTTCAACCTACTCCAATCATAGGTTAGATCAATAAGTCATTTTAATCCGCTTAAAAATTAAAAAAAGTAAACAAAAAATAAAAAAAATAATTACAAAATTTAAGTCGTATTAATAAAATAAATAAAATAATTTTAAAAAAGGTAATATCCCTTTTATATTCTTAAAAATGTAATTATTTATAAAACAAGTCCATCCCACCTAATCACATTTGAACCACAAGCTTAATGAATCTTATTCCTATCTAGTTGTTTTGTGCAAGACGTATCGTCTTCCTATCTTGTTGGTAATGTTCAAACTTTAATAGGTGATGTTCATTTAAGTTTGACTATCAGCCTTGTATACATATGATCGAAATAAATGATCGGTTAAGGTGTTGGGATCTTCCACCAAATGGATTTGCTAAGGTATATTGTGATTGAGTTATGCTTCATTCAACAGTTACAACTACCGGTTGGAGAGTGATTTGAGATTCTCAGGGAGGCTTTGTGCATGTTTTTTTTTAGAAGAATTGGTTTTGGCACTGTTATTGTGGGACATCGTTCATACTATGATATCCATGTATTCATAGTATCACATCGGATTTCCACAAGGCAATCCAACTCATTATGCATTGTGATTCTTAATGAGAACAATTTCAATGATTGGTGGGTAAGACGTGGAGAGATTGAGGTAGGAGTTTTGAAACTTGAGATAAGAAGATAGTCAAATAAAGTTGTTGATTGGTTTTGCAAAACATCTATTATCTTTACAAATTGACTCAAAATGGGTTTGGAATTTAGGTTTATCAAAATAAGTCTATAAAGAATAAGATGCAACCAATAAAAGCATAGAAATTTAAGAAGATATAAATATAAAAGAAGGTATAAAATTCATTTTTGAATTTCTTAAAAAACTACACAATAAAACTGAAAGATAAGACAAAAATATCATACAAAAGATGGCAAGAATAAAGAGAACTTAAAGGATTCAATCTAATAAACAAAAGTGGATGTAAAACGTTTTTTTTTGTTTTTATTTCAAGTACTCAAAATCAATGAGAAACAATTAACTATGGAAAGGATGATAAGTGATAAACATGTCACTTGATCAATAAATTGTTAGCACTTTTTACTATAATAACATTTGTATTAGTCATAAATATAACAAGTAATAAATATATCATTTTTTTCAAGCATCAGATTTTTGTGTCTTAATTCTTATATGTTGTTTAACTTTCTCATTTCTACACAATGTAGGACTTACATTCACACTTGAATACCTAACAATCTCCCTCTCAAGTGAGAGTCCCTTTTGCACATTAGTACACTCTTCCTCGAGCGAAAGCATTTTCAAACACAAGTACCTCACTCACAAATGACCCTCACTTACACCGCCATTTACACACTTAAACGGGACACACTTGCCTGAAACATTCGTCGGGAAGACTTTCGATACAGTGATCAAATTGTACTCGTCTGAGTCTATTACCACCACAAACAATTGACTCTGATACCACTTGCTGGGATAATTGAGGGAGCAAACATTGGGGAGATCCAACAAGAATGAGTCAAGAGCCTGACCCACACAAGAGAATGACACCACCTTCAACCCAAAACCTTAAGGCATTGGGTTTGTGAGTCTTATTTCTTATATGTTGCTCAATTTTCTCATTTCTACACAATGTGGGACTTATACTCACACTTGGATACCTAACAATAAGACTTGTGCAATATACGATAATAAATGCAACTAATAAAAAATTTAGACTACAAATTTTTTCTAATATTTGAATTGATAAACAAAAAAATAAATTTATGCAAAACAATTAAAATATTTTTTTTTTTGAAATTCATAAAAGGGATGGAGATGATATAGAATGCAATTGTTGGGGTTAAAGTTCACCAAATGTCCCTCTCATGCATAAAAATAATTATCTTCTTTCCAAAATGTTTAATATAATGGGCTTATCCCATATTTTCTATTAATTTGTTACTATTTTTATCTACAAATAAACAGTTCGTATGTGCGTATTTTACAAAAGGGAGATTAATTCATAATTGTTTTCTCCTTTATTTTAACATGATATCAAGAGCTTAGGGTTAGGTTAAAATTTTTTTTGGTGAACCACCTGTTCACTACTGTTTTCTCGCAACCGTCTCCGTTGTTCTTATACACCTCTGCTCCTCTTTTGCTCTTCATTTCTTCCACACTCTCATATTTGCTATTTGTTGCGACGAAGGCTACAAACGAAGGCTATTTTCTTGAGATTTTTTTTCTTCCTCTTTTAAGTTGGTTTCTCTCACTTCATATATGGCCTCTTCCACTACTGTATTTGATTCATTCATCTATACTAATTATGTTAATATTCATCTCTTAATTGACAAATTAGATGGAACGAATTATGATACTTGGGCTTCAAATATTAAATTATGGCTTAAAAGTCAAGGGTATGTTGATCATCTTACCAAGTGTGGTGTTGATGTTGATGAAAATGAGGTTTCTCGTTGGTTGAAAAGTGATGCTCAATTATGTATTGTTATCAAATCTACCATTCACTCATCTTTAAAACAAATTTTTTTTCTTATGAGATGTGTTTAGAAGTTTGAGAATAGGAAAAATTATTATACACCAATGATACTCAACTCTTTATGGTGTATGTCAAAATCTCTTCAATGTTATTTCTCCTAGATGTCTTGATGGTACAATGGCAAAATTTTAGGTAAAATTCATGTTATTCTTCATGATTTTAATGAGTTATTGCCTCCTGCCTCTACTCCTTCTCAAGAATTAGAGCAAAGGTCCAAACTTTTCATGTTATTAGCCTTACATGGACTTCCTAATGATTATGCCCATGTTCGTAACTAGATTTTGGGATCTCCTATTGTGCAAAGCTGATGGAGATGGTATTGATCAGTAGCAAGAGCAAGAAGATGTTAGAGTTGGAACAAGTGTTGCTGCTGCTAATATTGAAGGAGTTTTGATGCACATATGTCTAGCATTCCCCCAGTTGGAAATGAAATTTCTTTCTCAAGGTTTGAAGAAAGGGTGATAAGTCAGTTACACACTATGGTGAGTGATAATAAGAGCCACCATCAATATTGCGAGACACGTTTCCAGAACATAAAAGACCAGGTTGAGGATGTTCAATACAAGATTGATCAAATGTTTTGTAGGCCAAATGATTAGACCTATTCATGTATATCATAGTTGGTCCCTTCCCTCCATTTGATGAATACAATAGGGGAGAAGTATTGTGTGTTTGTTGCATTGCATTAGAACACCAGGGTGTGCTTCTTTATGTTGTTGTGTGTGTTGTCTTTATGTTGTCTTTATTTTGTTGTTTTTAGCTTATTTCTACTGCTGCTGGTCTATCCAGCTCTACTGATCTTTGGTTCTTGTTGTATTTGGTTTAATCATGTTTGAAGTTAGTTTGGCTTGTATTCCGAAATGATTTATAATTATGAATTATTTGTAATGTGATCCGGATTAATGAAATGAAATTATGTGTTTTGCTTATATTTTAATACTATTTTTTATGCTATGAAGGAGTATCAAAGTATTGGGGAGCAATCACATGTTTTTGGATTTTATTGATTTGAACTGGTTTGGAAATCTGGAGAAAAACAACTAACTATTTTTCAGTTCAATCAGTTCATTTTTGCTTTGGACCTACTGAGATTACAAATTTTAATCAACTGTTTTAGAGTGCAAGTTGTGTAGGTCAGATTTAATACAACTCCACACACACTTGTTTGGTTTCATCAAATTGGGGGAGATTGTTAGCGCCAATGCTTGTTAAGTGATTTCATGAAGCCAACAATATGATAAAGTCTAGATGGATCAAAGCTTGCAAAGTGGATTGCTTGAAGCCATCGTGGAGCTTGATGAAGTTTTGGTCTAGGACTTAGGTGGGGTGTGTGTGAGAGTGTGGTTTTGGTATAAAACCATGAGTTGCATGAGATATCACTCAAAGTAAACTCTAAAATTTATTTTGCTTAACAATTTATTAAGTGGTTCTAAAATGAGGTTTAACAGATTTTGAAAAACATTTTTTAAAGAGAAAATTTGTAGCCCAAGCTTCCTTACCCTAATCCTAACCCTAACTCTAGTTTACATTCCCTAACTCTAGTCAAATCCTCTCTACTCCTAGCAAGACATGTGGTGATCCAAGTAAGGCATGGTTATCCAATAAGGAGATGACATGTAGACATCCAAGGACTCCATATGTGGCGCTTCAAGCAATGCAAAATACTCCATATGTTGCACTCCAAGGTGTTTGGATGTCCAAGGTGCATGCAAACTAGTTTCTTTCAAACTAAACATCCCAAGTGTAGGATTACTTTGACGTTTAGCTTTTCCTAAGCTATTTTCCTAAAAATTAAAATTATTTACAAAGAATTTTAATTTTTTCTGTACAATTTATTTACAATTAAATGACCAGCAGAATAAAATAGATTGACACGAAGGCACTGTCTCTAACTTAGCAAGAATTCTTCTGGCCATTGCTCTGGTGGTAGGACCTCTCCTAGATCTTCCTGCATCATCCCCTCCCTCTTGAAAAGGATTTGTCCTCAAATCTGTAGATTTTACCTCATCATCAGTACTACCTGCAAAATAAACTGAATCAGTAACATTAAAGGTAGCATGTATTCCATATTCTTCTGGCAGATCTAATTGATATGCATTATTATTTATTCTTTTAAGAACTTGGAGAGGTCCATCCCCTCAAGGGTTGAGTTTTGACTTCCTTTGTTGTGGAAAGTGGTCTTTTCTAAGATGAAGCAAAACCCAATCACCCTCCTCTAAAAAAGCTCCCTCTCCCCTTATTGTTTTGTTTAGCATACTTCTCACTTTGTTGTTGTATTTGGTCCCTAACCTTCCCATGCATTTTTCTCACAATTTATGCCTTAGTAACCCCTTCTTTATTTATAAAATACTCCATATGTGGCGTTCCAAGGTACATATTTTTAATTTTTCTATACAATTTATTTATAATTAAATGATCAGTAGAATAAATAGACTGGCTCGAAGGCTCTGTCTCTAACTCAGTATGAATTCTTCTAGTCGTTGCTTTGGTAGTAGGACCTGTCCTGGATCTTCTTGCATCATTTAGAGGAAGAAATTTATATGGAGCAACCTCCAGGTTTTGTTGCTCAAGGAGAGTCTTTATATGGCCTTAAGCAGTCTCCTAGGGCTTGATTTGGAAAATTCAGCACCGTTTTTCAACAATTTGGTATGACTCGTAGTGTGGCAGATCATTTAGTTTTTTATCGTCACTCAAGAGCTGGGTCTATCTATCTAGTGGTATATGTTGATGACATTGTTCTTACAAGTAATGATAACCATATTTGTTGCCACTTTCAGATCAAAGATCTTGGCAAACTCAGATATTTCTTGGGGATTGAGGTAGCACAATCTAATAATAGTATTGTTATCTCTCACAGAAAGTATGCTTTGGACATTTTAGAGGAAACTGGATTGATGAATTCAAAATCTATTGAAACACCTATGGATCCTAATGCCAAACTTCTACCTAGTTAGGGGGAGCCTCTTTTAGATCCTGAGAAATATGGAAGATTTGTTTGAAAATTGAATTATCTTACTGTTACTCGTCCTGATATTTCATTTGTATTTACTGTGGTGAATCAATTTCTTAATTCCCCGTGTGTTGATTGTTGGAATGCAATCATTTGTATGTTGAAGTATATTAAAGGTTCTCCTAGAAAAGGCTTATATAGTTATAGTAACCATAGTAAAGTTGTATGTTATTTAGATGCTGATTGGGCATGATCTTTGTCTGATAGAAGATCTACTTCTGGATATTGGGTTCTTATTGGTGATAATTTGATTTCTTGGAAAAGTAAAAAAACATGTTGTGGCAAGATCTAGTGCTGAAGCAGAATATAGAGCTATGGCCTAAGCTACCTGTGAGCTTATTTGGCTTAAACATTTACTTAAAGAATTACAATTTGGAGAGACCACTCAAATGAAACTTATATGTGATAATCAGGCTGCTCTTCATATTAGCTCAAATCCTGTCTTTCAGAAAGGACTAAACATATTGAGATTGATTGTCATTTCATTTGAGAGAAAATTATATCTAGAGACATCAAGACTGAATTTGTTAATTCGAATGATTAGTTAGCTGATATTTTTACTAAATCTTTACGGGTACCTAGAATTGATTATATTTTTAACAAGCTTGGTTCATATGATTTATATGCACCAACTTGAGGAGAGTGTATAGTATAATGGGCTTAGCCTATATTTTCTATTAATTTGTTACTATTTATCTATAAATAAACAGTTCCTATGTGTGTATTTTACACAAGGGAGATTAATTCATAATTGTTTTCTCCTTATTTTAACACAAACTAATGTCAATGTCAACCCACAATAATACCCAAATCCTAATTTCTTAAGTGAACGAGCCTAAGTTTTCCGATTAACCGTTAATTCCTTGATCATTTTTTTTTATAAAAAAACAATAACTTTTTTTGCCTCAAGGATCTTATGACAACAAACTAATCATGCTCTATTCCTAGATGTAAGCTTTTATATTTTGATTCAGATCCAGATTACAAAATTCCCAATATCCTAAGAATAAATTATCAAGCCATGAATCAACACGACAAACAATGAGCACAAACAAAATACTAACAGTGAAAGGAAAGACATATATATATATATATATATATATATATATATATATATATATATATATATATATATATATATATAATATTAATTACATCTAACCCTAACAACAAGGAAAATGATGAACAATGGAAGAAGATGGATATACAAAAAGGAGAAAAGGGAACCCTTCAAACCCTAACGCCACCCAAGGCTACATTTTTTTGACTCTCAGACGGAGTCTAACTCCTAGAGGGAGTGAAGTGCCTAACCCTAATGCAAAGAGTCATTTAAATAAGAAATTTTTTTATTCTCACACCGGCCCAACTTTAGTGGTGTCCGACATAATTACATATATCTTCTCTTAAGTTCAGTGGCACCAAGCCCAACAATGTGGCATGGGGCATGAGTTGTTGCATCACTTTTCTCTTTTATATCCTCCCTCATGGGCTCCAATCTTGCTTTTTCTTATCCAATGCTTCCTGTTAATTTTTAAACAAAATAATAGGGATTATTGTATAATTTGATAAAAGAAACTCAAGTGACCAATTATTTATAACATGAGATGAAAGCATAGAATTTAACAAGTTCCAAACTTAAGAAGAGTTGATTCCATTATAAAAATAGGCTAAAACATATGATAAAAATTATTTTATCAAATTTCTCCAAATTTAGAACCTTGCTTGCCCTCAAGCAAAGTTAACTTGGCACAGATAGACAAATACTTAACAATGATATAACAACCCAGAGGCAAGTTCACACAATCACTTCAAATGTCAATCAAGTAAGCTCTATCCAATAAAGCTTAAAAAAATAATTTGTTTACTAGTTAAGTCTCAGCTCTAGTTCTCTTAGTGCAAATGTAACAAAGAAAATACATGTAACCCTTTGAATACAAACTAACAATCATGGCATAATGTTTTCGTGGACAACTAAAGGCATCATTCCTCTCCTGAAAAAAGTGTTTCACTCAAACACATTGGTGTCACAAGATGTGATTTTCTTTCTTCTACAACTAATTCCACACAATTTAACTTTGCTTTTCATTTCAAGAGCTAAAAAATAAATAAATAACAAGCAGCATTACAAGGACTTTTATTGGATTGTAACATGGTTGGGCTAAGAAGAAAATTGGTTGTTCTAGATAATCAAAGGCACTTCAAGCACAGAGAGCAATTAGATCAACTTATGAATTCAACACATTCTTCCCTCTATTTTTAATCCAGACTTGAACCAAAATAAACTTTCCCCCCACATTATTTTAGTTTTTGCAATAATTTTTTTAATGAACAGTATGAACCACAACCTTTTCTGGTTTGCACTTTCTACCCTTTTATAATAATTTTAATTTCTTCTCCCAAACTTGAATCACACTAAGGACTATGATCTCCTTACTCTTTATACTCATAGTGAGACAGTCAAGGTTAAAACATTTAAGGATGAAGAAAAAATATCTTTCAAAGCTCAAAAGGGGTGCACAAATGTTTTATTCATAAAAAAAAGGTTGGCTATTTCACCCAAATTATAATGAAATAAAAAAAAATGGCCTTGATCACATGTAAGCATGAATAATTAGCATAAAAACTCAAGCAAAATCAATTATGAGTCAAAAGTGGCAGTACTCAATGAATTTAACTTTGAAGCTCAAACTCTCACCTAGGTACTATTGGTACCATAAGTTGTCATATAATATGCCACAATTATTAATAAAAAATACAAATAATATGAGTGCACTTTCAATCACAAAACATAAGAGCAACCACTAACTTAAACTAAAAAAAATAACACATTTAATTAACAATTGTTAATAGAGAGTAACACACTAAATTCTCATTAGTAGGAAATTCTCATCAGTGATATGCAAAAACTCACTCTATGTCATACAACCAAATGCATCATATATACCACATTAGCCAAGTTACACAATTTATTATCAAAAGAAAACTGAAAAATAAAAAATGAAATTTAAAGAATGAAAATAAAAAACAAAATTTAAAGAACAAAATTAAAATCCTGCAAAGGTTTATTCTCTAACATATCCTGATCATCATAGAATATGGTCCTCTTCTTCTGCATCATCAACATCTACATCCTCAACAAGCTCACCCCTTCCTGCAAATGGGGCTAGACCCTAGGCCCAAAATTTCATCTTTTTACCCGCTAGGGCAGGGTGCCATTATGTTGTGCCAGACATCAGTTCAATATTGTGCCTAAAATTGAAAAGTTCTCATATGAAGTTGCGCGTCACTTCTGTTGCGCTAGGCACAATCGTTGAAAAATTTGCTTTAGGATCCATTCACGTTGAGTCGGGCACCATTTGGACGGTGAAATAGCTTTTTTCTTATCGTAATTGAATCATTGGGTTGCCTCCCATGAAGCTTTTGTTTAATGTACCATGCCTAACAGATGATCTAATCATGGTCGATGTGGCCTTCCATAGACTAGAACGAAAAATTAGTTCAAATAATTTTTTATTCTTCTTTTTTATATATAAAATTTGAAAAGTAAGAATAAAAAAATAAAATCTAAAAAAAAGTCAAGCTTAGGGATAAAAAAAACATAACAAATTTGTACCCCTTATTCACATACACAATTCATAACTGGTCTTTTTGTTCTTATTGCTCAACCCAGTTAATTCCTTAATCAAGGTTACCTAAAGATTGAAAAACAACCAATTTATTCCTGAACTTGATGAGATTCACTTCCTACATTGAGATCATCTTACTAGAAGGAGAAGCCAAAGACTGCACTTTGTTCACAGTTGTTAAAATAAGTGTTTGGCCTAAGTTCAAGAGGGGGGGGTGAATTGAACCCTTTTCAATTTCTTTTCGCAAATTTGCTTTTCAATGTGAGAATACAAATTTTTAAAGAAACTTAGAATGCAATCTA
>Ga0209700_107327_pt1 | contig 15769 bp, 6 predicted proteins | sample SiratroredBW_FD_187528 | JGI IMG/M metagenome (GOLD analysis project Ga0209700, IMG submission 187528) | Root nodule microbial communities of legume samples collected from California, USA - Siratro red BW (SPAdes) (version 2) | ecosystem: Host-associated > Plants > Roots > Nodule | place: USA...
AGTAGCATATAAGAAAAAAGACCCACAAACTTAATGTCTTAAGGTTTTGGGTTGAAGGTAGTGTCATTCCCTTATATGTTGGCTCAGTTCTCATTCTTGTGAGTTTTTCCCGGTGTTTTTCCCTCGGATTCTCCCAACAATTGGTATCAGCAAGCGTGTCCCGTATAAGTGTATGAACGGCGGTACAAAACAATGCCTAATGAGAAAGTTGAGCAAAAGATCCACAAACCTAATGCCTTAAGGTTTTGGGTTGAAGGTGACGTCATTCTCTTATATGGTTTGACTCTGTTCTCATTGTGTGAGATCTCTCTGGTGTTTTCCCCTCGGATTCTCCCAACACACTCTCAACTACTCAAGATGAGTGACTTGAATATCAAAATACATTTTACAAATATACTTTCATCTTACAATAATTACGATAAAAGAGACCGTCAAACATCATGAAAAGAGCATCTATAAAGATATACAATATTAGACAAATAGAAGACCTCTCAATTAAAAAATAATATATATATAAACAATTGAATAATGAAGAAAATATCTATATTCAAACTTTTACTTTTTTTTCATATGCAAGTCTAATTTCTACTACTGCCTTAACAATTTGAATTCCCGGTTATTTTAATTATCCATTTGCGACAACCTAATTTAACTTGAGAAATAGGTGTAGATGGATGAAGATTGATAAAAAAGAGAGAGAGTAAGAGAAGCATATTGGATTGCTGAAGAGGAAAGCACTGAGTGAGAAAAGCAAGAGTGGAAAATCAGATAATTTAATTAATAATGGAAGGGAGTGTGCATCCCACACGATCACCACCAACATGCAATATCTCCTTCAATCAGAAACAGAAACCAGAGTTTTCAATGTTTTTGCATTCCAACATACTTCCATTATTTTGGTCACCAACTTGCAACATGGATGAGGTCATGAGGAGGAGTATTCAATAAGGTCCACAAACTGTTGTCTCATTATTAAAGCACAATAATATAAAGTAGAAGTCCCCAATACAAAAGGTGGCTCTTGTATAGTATAATGACATCCATAACATGAAGCGTGCTTAAATAGAATTCTTCTCTAACATAACCTAAAATACTATAGTAACATATAGTTGCATATAGTAATTATTAATAAGTTTGAGTTGGGTGGTTTTATACTCTTATACAATTTCTCTAATAAGGAAGAAAAAGTATCCTATTCATTAATATTGAAGAAACTCAAGTTTTATGAGATAGAATCTGAAAAATATATATATATATATAATTTGAAGATGATTCTCATTTTATAAACTAATTACAAAGTTAGTATCTAGACTTCAAATTTGTAAGATGCTATCCTACATTATTAAATGGGGCACACGCTAAGTATAATTAATAGTATTGACCATGAATACATTTAAAATAAATAAATTTCACATCAATTAAACATAAATAAAATAATTTTTATCAAACAAGTCAATTTAATAATTAGTGTCTAAATCTCAAACCCTAATAATAGAGGTAATCTTAATATATATATATATATATATATATATATATATATATATATATATATATATATATATATATATAATAAGATTAAGCATGCCGTTAAGGAAAGATAAACCAATAAAAAAAATCATAATGGTAGTTTTTAATGTATACGTGATCTAGTAACCTTGATGATTGTTCAGAACATTTAGCAGTTTTTAAATAAACATCTATCTGCCATTAGAAACATACACGTAGTTAATTAATAAATATTTAGCTCTAATAATTAAGATGCATCTTTACCAAGGAAAATATCTAAGCCTGAAGAAGGATCATCATGTGAAATATACTGAAATTAATTAATTGTTATGATTTCACAGTCATTTTGCACTAACAATTTTACCAAAGGATGAAGATATACTCTAGAGCATCTATTTTGAGAAGAGCTATGCTCAATCTTATTCACACAAGGGCATGTTTTAATTATATTTGAATAATAAGGATAATTACGAGATTAGAAGCTTGTTTAGCTCTTTTTGATGATAAAGACAATCATTGGGTAAACTTCAGATTAAGCCTATGTATGCACTATTTGTGAAGAGTTTATATATATATATATATATATATCGACTTTATTTATAATTAATGCTTGATGAAAAATAACTGAATTTTTTTAATATAACGTCTCTCTCAATTATATTTAAATTTTCTATTTATCATATTCAAATTCGAGAAGTTACTAAAATAATGCGAATCAACTTTTATTCAGAGCACATGAAACTACTATATCCAAAGTGTTTATAATATAAGTATAATCTTAGGATTTCAAGGGTAGTGATAAAAATATTTTTTATAATTTATTTTGAAGTTTTAAATTATAGAAATATTTAAAATATACCTGATTATTTTTTTAAAATATTCTCATGATTTTTTTATTTCAATAATTCACAATTTAATTACTAAATGTTAATATAAAAGCACGATGTATTATGAATACTAAAAATAAATAAATATTTATTATGTCTTAAGAGAATAATTGTAAAGGAATTGTGTTGGGTGCACAATAGAAAACTGCAAAATACGTTTTTACTCCACTAAAATATCTTCGAATTCGACTGTGGTTATTAAATTAATTTTTTTTAATAGTACAATTTTTAGTTCTTTTGTGGAAATAAAATTGTGTATTTTTGTTAAAATATAAAAAATAAAAATATATTAAATTTTTACCAAGAAATAAAACTGAATTTTCTGATATTTTGATGAACTAAAATTATATTTTACCTAAAATACGTTATTCGTTTGCTTATTTATAAATAGGCTTTCCAGTGCCTAGGCTTATGATATGAAAGCATTGAATATAATTATAATTACTTTATAAAGCATGCATCAAATAATTTGTATACTTCTTTTGTGAGATGACCTCTTCATTATTTATATAGTAATACTTTATTTTTACTAAAAGAAGTAGCTTTATATATTAATATCCCCATGCATTTACACTAATACATATGAGTTTATATTATTTATTTATTTAATACTGATATATGTATATATATAATATAGTTTTCATTAATTTTATTAAAATAATTTCACTTTAACTGTTATTTTTTCTTTTACAAAAAACATTTATTTATTTTTTTACTTTACAAGGACAAATTTCCACACTAATAAGAACCTTATGAAAATAAGCAAATGCTAAGTTAAGTGTCTTCAAGTAGAAAAGGCATTGATCATTGTAATTCACACTTGTATATATTATACAAGAAATCATATTTAAAAGGACAAAAGAAAAGAAACGGGTCTTAAGCAAATTTTTCTTAAAAGGAAAAGTTTGAATTGTTCATAAAAAGTCTATCTTTAATTTCACGAATAGAAACCATCATTAAAGAACAAATGAACATTTAAACAAATTTTACTATTGATGAAATGATTTTTATGGATGTATTAGAAATAGTAAGAATAAGTGTGCTTATATATATTCTTCAGAAGTTATCTTGAAAACATTTATACACTTCTACAGAAGAAATGACTAACTGTATTAAAGCTTTTAAGCATAGTTTAAGTTAATTTAGTGGAGATATATAAATGTTTTTTTACTATTAATATATAAAAATTATATAAAATATTATAATAAAAAATATAAATATCATCATTGATATGATGACCTTATTTGCTGGATTAAACCTTGTTTCGACCAACGTATCCATTATATGCTAAAATACAGACAGACAAACTAGGAGCTTAATTTTTAATTAACTATCAATCAGACAAACTAGGAGCTTAATTTTCAATTAATTATCAATCATGGTCAACTATGGATTTCAGTTCTGCGGTTTTAAGCAGAAAAATCAGTGTATTAACAGATAATAAACTTTATATAACTACATCAATATTAAACTAGCCTTGAAATGTGGAATAAAAGAATCATCGCATAGCTAATAAAATATTTGTCAGAAAAAAAAAAGGAAATCTAATTATAGAAACACATAATACAAATAGATTGTTAAAATGGTCTCTTATCTAGATTTATACTAAAATAGCATTATTAAACAAAAAAAAAACTATTCTAATAATCATTATTCACAATATTTATCTAAATAATATCCAATACAAAAAAAAATATTGTTTAGAGACCAATTTTTAGCTACTAAATGAAATGGTTATTAATTGTGACCAAAATAGTCACCAAATTAAATTTTGGTTGCTAAATAACTACAGAATAGAAGTAATGATTGAATTTACTAACTAATTTAGTCAAATAATTGATATCTAATATTAGTTACCAAGGTTTTACTGACCTATATCATTAGATTCTAAATTAGTCTCTAACTTAATTAGATAGTCATTCATTGATTGATGTTATTCATTTTAACCTATATTTGTAAAAGAATAGGTTAGAATTCAGTTTTTCATCAAGCAAATTAACCAATTCTTTTTAATTTAAAAGTTATGAAAAATCTTAAAAATTAAAAATATAATAATAAAAATAATTAATATTTTACAGCATTAGTCATTTAAAAATTATTTCTTAATAATAAATTAATACTGAAATTTTGTTTAAAAATATGATAATAAAATCAAAACTTTTATATATTTATTTAAATTAATGAATTGAGTGCATTTAAATTAAATGTTTTTTTAATTTAATTATATAAAATATGAAATAATATGTACATATTTACGAAGTCAAACTTATAATATATTGTTTGTTATGACTAATTGATATAAAATATTTTTTTGTTAAATATAATAAATATTTTGAAATTGCATAAATATGTTTAATTTTAGTATAATAACATTTGTAAAATGTATTTTATGGAAGTAAAATAAGAAAGGGGTATTCAAAATAAATAAAAAACAATAATTTTTTTATAAAATAAAAGTAAGTAATATATTAATTAAAATAATTAACATTTTACAAACTTATTAAATATTATAATAATTGTAAAAAAATTCTTAAGCTTTAATTATGTAATATATGGAATAATATATTAAACTAAGTTAGATGCAATTGGTAATAAAATGACATGTTACAATTACTTTTAAGTGTATAGTATTGTTAAAAAATATTATTTTTTATAATGAATTTTGTGATTTAAAATTTAAATAATTTATTAGTGAGAAAAATATTTGATAATAAAAATTGAAAATTTAAGTTATAATTTAAATTAATGATTTAAGTTAATATAGTAAATATGCGTTTTTTTAATCATTAAGAATTATCTTTTTGGCATTAAAATAATTGAATTTTAAATTTATATTGAATACTGTGATAATAAGAAAAGACCAAAAATTCAAATAAAAAAATAATCAAATAATTCATAAATTTATTAATAATAAAAATATATAAATTATTTAGTGAATATTAATTAGTTTAATAGTTTATATTATAATATCCTAGAAAATAATTAAAAAAAATCAACTTAGAATTTAGCTTTAGAGATAAATAAGATAACACATGAATATTTCTTTAAACAAAAAGGTTTAAAAGAATAGGAAAATTAATTATTCAGTTTTTAATTTTATAATAACAACCGTCTCTTTACAAAGTTGTTTTTTTCCTTTTCTTTGTCTTCTCTCTAAAATTTTATCTTCATTCCTTATTAAACTGACGATCAAAGGTCACTTCTAGATTCGTGGTGTTGAATAGAGTAAGAGTGTCTGATTATATTCTTGAACACAGTTAGGATGTACGTGATTTTAAATTTTTGGAGCTCTTTGTGAATTAATATAAGGGAAGCTAATTGTATGTTTTTATTAGATATTGTAATTATTTTTTTATTAAGTATGAATTTGATGAATTTGAATTAAATTGAATGAATGGTTATTTATAGTATGATGTAGTATCGATGTTTGTGAATGATATAGAATGGGGGTCGAGACACACTATCTTCAGGGAAGGAGATATACATGTTTAGATTATTAGGATGTGCATTGTTTGGGGATTTAATCTATCTAAGTAGGTATTCTGACTTTACTGGTACATTGGATTCATATAGATGAAGATTATATGAAGATTACCAGTTAGTGAAGAGTCGAAGGAGGTTCATATGGCCATGCCCGATATTTGAAGTATGACCTGATAGGAATATGACATATGGATTAACCTGTATCTGAGGTTTGAATTAGGAACTGATTAGAACAGATTGTATCCGAGATTTAAAATAGAAACTGATAGGAACAGACCTTTGAGTCTAACTCAATACACTAAGTCTTCCAAAAGTACAAAGTCTAGTGTCCTTTTATGAGAGATGATTTATGAAAACTTGATTTGTTGTAGTTTGATTGAGATAGAAATTTAATTTATGAAAATATATTTTAAAAAATTCTCTAGCTTATCATTTTTTTTTGTGGTGTTTGTTTTGGTTTTAAATCTGATAATGGTGTATTACACGTAGGTAGAGGATTTGACAGGTCATGTCACTCCTCCCTAAGCTAATAGAAAAATTTTATTTTATTTTATTTTGTAATTATAACAAGATATTTCTATTAAATCCTCTTTGGACAAATTTATTTTGAAATACTATGATGAGCGTAGAGATATTTATATTTAGGTCTATTATATTATTTCTATGCAATATAGTTTCTATTATATGAAAAATATGAGATGTTACAAAAGAGGTGTTTTGTTAGCATTTCTTGTACAAATAACATAAATTAGGTGTTTTAGCTTCTGATATCACTTGTTTAATCCATATTTTCTTTGTCTAATTGCATATTTTAAGTATTATTTTTGTTCTTATTTTTAGTCTTTTATAAAAAAATTTGTTTTTCATAAAATTTAGATATTTTAGTGAAAATTATATTAATCTTCTATTTTAGATAAATATTTTCTTTTTAATATTCATAACCCATGGTTTTGTTAAAATTTTCAGGTTCAAAATAAACAATGTAAAAGAAGAAAAGAGAAGAAAGATGAAGTTTGTTGAAAGGAGAGAGTACTGTACATGTTGGGCATTACATGAAAGAGTGAGGGGGCATTTTTAGCAACAAAAAACTCTGAGAAGTTAAAAGGATAAAATTGGAATTTTAATAATAAGGGGAAACTTAAGTTCTGAAAATATACCTCTTGGATTTTGAAAAAAACCCATTAGATATAAAATCCACGTAGGGTACAGAGGCACACTTTAGTTTTTCAGGGATTTGTTTTAGGGTGCTTTCTTTAATTTTATTTTTCTTCTTCACTCTATTCAATTTGCTCAACTATCTACACAATCTATTTTCATTTAATTGTTTTCATTTACAATGTGTGTTGAAGATGATTGCATACTTTCTGGATTTCAATTCTGCAACTTATTGTTCTGATTAGTGGTTCTTTTCTTTTAATTTTCGATTACTCATAAAAGAAGTTGGCAATTAGCAATTCATGAGATTTTGGTTTTCTTTCTCGCTTATGTTCTTTGATTTCTATTACTTTCTTTCCTATTCTTTTGTTTTTTTTTTCTTTTTCTTTACTCATTTTCTAATTTTTCAGTTTTACAATTTGGCTTTCTTTTTACTATGCTTATCTCATTCAACTAACTTTTCTTTACTGTTTTTTCTAAAAATTTTGTTTTACAATTATTGTTTCAATTTTAATATGTCAATCGTTTATTTATTTTTTTTAATTTATTAAGAAAAAGAAAACGTACGTGAAATTACTTTCGGATTCTACAATCCAGAATGATTTACATTTTAAATATGTAGTTACGGTTTCCAAAATATAAAAAGACATGTGTTTTAGATTGTACAATCCAAAAATAAAATCTAAAACATTAACAACTTTTGAACTCTACAATCGAAAAGTATCTTTCGAATTGTAGAATCTGAAAGCTTGTAAAAATTTTGAAAAAACCCACCCTCTTCTCACTGCGGTCCACCGTCATTCCAATACACCTTTGCTTGAATGGGTGTGCAGTGCTTGAATGGATGCTTCAATGTTTAGAGAAAATCAGTTTTCAATCACTTCAATTCCTTTAAATTGGATCCGTAATGCAACCACAAGGTGCAGGGTGAACAAAGAACGTGAATTAGTGAATGAAAAAGGTGTAGGGTTTCGATTGGAGGTGGAGGAGGTGAATGGTAGTTTTAGATTTTAAATTTAATTTTATGAGTAAATTTCACTTTTCATTTATACTATGGAAATGCAAGAAGATGCTGTTGAGCTGGAAGAAGAGGCTCTCTAAAGTGTTTTGTGAAAGTGTGTGAAATGTTTATAGTAATTACTTCCTGTACCCTCTATTTTTGAACCTGCACCTCCACAATTAGATAAAATGATTAAATTATCCATTTTCTTTTTATGCACTCCACCATCGAATAAAAAAAAAAGGAGAACCTTGTAGTTAAAAGAAGAGAAAAACGAATTTCCTTAAATTCATTCGGAAAAATACATTCCAAAAGATATTGTATATATATTTAAAAGTTTTTATAGAAATTTTGTTCTAAAAAACTTGTTTTAGAATATATTACATATATTATGAAAATTTTATTTTAGAAATCTTGTTCAAAAAATCTTATCCTATTCTAAACTATATTTCATAAATTTCATAAATTGTATTCTAAAAATATTTTTAGAAAAAACAATCCACAAGTTATTTTAAAAAAGAATAAAATTATCATTTTAAAAATTATGGGGTGCAGGTTAAAAAATGTTGGATATAAGAAGTAGTTACCAATGTTTACAAGGAAATGCCCAAATCCAATCATAAGTATACTTAAAGACAAGATTGAGGCCATTACTTCTTGCACCCTCATGGTTCCTTCTAACACCTGCATGGAAGATCTAAAACCTATGTTTTACATTTTGATTACAGAATTGGAAAACCTGTTTTGAATTACACAATTCTAAGTATTTTTTTTCAAATCTAAAAATGTATTTTAAATTATAATATATTTTTAAATTTCCAGATTATGTGTGAAAATATATTATAGATTATAAAATCTAAAATACATTAATATATTATCTAATCCGCAATATATTTTAAAATTATGTAATTTAGAATGCGTTTTTAAATGAAAACAAATACCGTAATTTAGAAATGTATTATAGATTATTTAATACAATCTAAATATATTCTGATTTATGTCATTTGGAACGTATTTCCAACCTCTGTATTTTAAAAATATAACTTAAAATATATTTTTAAATTACATAATTTATAATATATCTTTAAATTTCACAATTTAAAAATACATTTTAGATTGCTTAATCCAAATTATATTTTCAAATTCGTAAATGTATAAAATACAAAATTATAATATATTTATAAACTATACAACTAAAATATATTTTTAAATTTCATATTACACCAGCCGAAATAAATCTTCAAATCATACAATTTAGAATTTTCCTAACCTAAAAATAATTTGATTCTTTTTAACACACGTGAAAGATGAAATTGCTAAAAGAAATACCTAAAGATTGGTGATAAGATGGCAATTGATACCACAGCGCGGCCCATTAACTAATGGAACTATAAAACGGGTAGTAATATTAAATATTCATGCATTTTGGTTTAAATACCCCCACGTACCAAAGCGTTTGACTGAGGAAAAAATCAATGAAAAAATAAGTTACAAAAAGAAAACATCAAATATTTAACTTTCTAATAAAGTAAAAGTACGTGAAAAATACAAATAGATTTCCTTTTAAATCATGTCATTTAATTGATATGAAAATAGATAAATTATTTGAATAATAGAATATCATTTCTTTAATAAAAGGCTATAACTACAGGCAGTGAAGGGCACAACAAACATCGACTCTTGATCATAAGCTTCAGCAAGCTACTAAATTTAATCTCCCACCTGCTCATCCGTGTCCATCAGTGTAACCAAACAGAGCAGAAGAAAATCATGATTTTTTCAACAACTCGTTCAAAACATCTATCTCATGGTCTTTTATCTTTATATCTAAAAACATTGCCACCTCAACGTCCTGTCAATGGAGAAACATTTTCAAATTTGACCATAACTAAGCCCAAACTCACTATAATCTAAAATCTCTAAACACCTTATCTTCAAAGCACTATGCAAATTCGGATAAAGTGAAGATAGAACATTGACAAACAAAGACAAGAGGGTGGTAAATAAAATTGTACGTCCAAAATCTGATATGGGGTTATATGTAGAAGTCATTAGTTCAAGAAATTGAAGAAAAACAATTAGCACGGTATTCACATATTACAAGTGTTGTGCTCTCCAATCCACGGCAAAATTTTCTTCACTTTCATCATCACTGGATGACTCTTCGTGCGTAGATTCCTTGGCTACAACCTCAGATGATTTATTACGCTTTGCAGCATTAGCAGCTTTTAGATCCAATCTCCTCTTCTTTAACATTTCCACTTTCTCCCTGAAGATTCTGTAGAAGGATAAAAGATAGAGGGGGCAATGGGGAGGGGTGTCTTAGTACGATGGAAAAACAGAACAAATGAAAGGGGGAAAAAGTATTAAAGACTGCTAAACATACTTCTGTTCTACAGACTCAGCTTCCTCTATCATTTCGGCCGCATCAATCTGCCCATAATGACAAACGTTTGATCATATATCAAATTTATAGTGCATATACATATCAAGGTTAGAAGTCAACAGGCTCAACTATATAGCAAAAAGAAAATCATGATCATCACCTCTTCTTCCTCCAACCGATTGTCAACCTCCTGCAAATCTTCTTGAATCAACTTCTCAAATTCCTTGTACTCGTCTCTGAGAGAAGATTTTAAAAGAATACAACGTCATTTTAAGTTCCAATCTATTTAACCATATAAATCTTCCTCAGAATAAAGAACAAAAGTTTTCACGGAACAGAACCAGCAATGTACAAAGAGTATGGTATCGAACTAACAAACACCAAGAAATAAAATGGTTTCACCCATTAGGCTTGACTTCTCTAGATTGAGGGGTGCATCCATAAAGGAAGTTTTCTGCACCTGAATCAGAGGTTTGCCACTAAACCCTCTAATGTGCACCCCTCGTTTAAAAGAAGCCAAAATCCTCACCAATTATACCTTCATTATTTTCTACCCCAAGAATAAAACATATTTCGGTTATCTTTACTTCCCAAGAAAAGAAAAAAAGTTAATGAAAATTAAATGTAGCAGTAACCAACAAAATAAAGGGGGAACCTACTTGACATCTGGCTTAACAAGCTTTATGCCACGGGCAAGCAAATCAGCTTCCTTATTGTCAAAAAATCCTTCAGGGAGACTCCCTTTCACTTGCTTGATCTCTGCCTCAGTAGTCTTGACCGATGTCTGCTTACTCTCCGTTGAGGCTTGGCTAACATTTGACTCTGTAGCACTATTGTCATGAAAATGACCTTTTGCCTTCTCCAAGTCTAATGTCTGATTTTTGGCAGAAACCCCAGGTTTTCTACCTAAATCAGAGTCTGCTAAATGTTCTGAAAGGAAAAATGTCAATGAAGCAAAAGTAAGTTAATATTAAGTGCTGCAAGTTGAGTCAAACCAAAGTTATTATCAAACATGTAGCAATGAAGTCCCAAGGTGTGATAAAGCACCAACTGTATATCCCCAGTACAAATAATGAAAGATGAGAATAATATTACTACTTTTAGACCCAAAGGACCCTGTCACTGCGATCAATAAAATCCGAAAATCCCATGGCTTTTACTATTTATCAATATATAGAATTCAAGAAAAAGCACCAAAAGTTGTTCAATCCATTTCCAAGCAGGGTACACCCAACTGTAGATTATAATCATTTTTGCAGCGCATCTACAATCTTCTCAAAGCCCAAGCACATGAATTCATGCCTTACTCTTAACAGTTAAGAAATTCAATAATATGTAAAGAAAATTACAAAGAAAGTGAAGGATAAAGATACTCCATAAAGAAAAAGGAAATAAACCAATGAACTCCAAAAAACTTACAAAAAAAAAAAAAAAAAAAAAAAAAAAAAATTAAAAAAAAAAAAAAAAAAAAAATCAAAACTTTATGAGGAACCACTTTTGAACAAGCATCAGCCTTAGGCTACAAACATGTAATATGTCATCAGTTATAGTTCTATTCAGCACCTCAAATTGAATAAAACTTAGACCATAGAGAGACCTTTGAGCATTCAGAAGGGATTTTCAACAGAGAAATTAGTCTTATATAAAAAAAAAATGAAATTCTGAAAAGGATTTTCACAAAAACTTCCTAGAAGGATCAAGGGACCAAAATCCTCGTGTAAATAAGAAAATGAAAATTGTGAATAAGACCCATAAAGGGACACTAGTTCAGAAAATTTCTATCATTCAAGTTAAACTAGTCATGGGAATTCATGAAAACAAATCTTACTCATAAAATTATGAATTGCTATTATTAAAATATCAAATGGACAAGCCGGCCATTATATTAATAAAGTGGCATACAAATATGCAAATAAAAATAAAAATTATTATCACTGCCTGTGATATGTAATTGCAACTCTTCTTATGAAAATGTACAAGAGTACAAATATGTATTTCCATTTCTAAACCAAATTCTTACCAGATCTTGCTTTTCCTGAATCACTGTTATCAAAAAAACCAGGTGGAAGCACTGACGACGATTGAGGTTTAGACACTTCCCTTGAATCTTCTGGAAGTTTTGATTGTGAGCCCAAAGGACGGTCCGGTTTAGCCTTGGGAATATTGGTATCAGAAACAGGCTTTGCATTATTTTGTTGAGTTAATCCAGCTGCATTAGCTTTCAGATTACTTATTGCCTGCCCAAAATAATCATAGTTTTTAAGCTAAGTTCATTTTGGAATGAGGGTGGGGGTAAGAGAGGTTGTGAAATACAAAGGGAAACAAACCTTAAAAAGTCTCCAGAAAATGATAAAAATAAGAATAGCAAAACCATGACCGGATGGAATTTTGACTTGAAAGAAATAACACTAAGAGATGTTTAAACGTTTACATGCCTGTACTTAGTTATAGAGTTATCAATCCCATATAGCAGCACATGGCGGCCAGCTCTAAGAATAGCGAGACAGTGTGTTAGTGTAATACTCTGTTTGACATGTATTGGGGTCAGTTACTGTTGTTTCATTTAGACAGTTGTTTTCTGTTACAGCAGTGGTATTGATTTGGTTAGCATAACTGTTGTTAGACAGTTACAATGAACTTGTAATTGAGATCTGTATATAACCTTATGTTAACAGAATCTTAGATTTATCTTTGTACCTTTTACTCCTTTCATAATAATAAATCAGTGTATCAGTTTTCTAACATGGTATCCAGTGCACCCAGATACTTTTGGTTAGTGTAGCTGTTCGGTTAGACAGTAACAACTAACTTATAACTGAGCTCTGTATATAGTCTTATGTTATCTTGTATCTTTTTCTCCTCTCATAATAAATCAGTGTATCTTATACATTATAAAGTATAATACAAACTAAAAAATGAAAGATGATGTAGAAAAAGAACAGAACACTTGAGATAAATTAGTAGAACGTAATCTGAGAAGTATGCAGAAAGAACCAAGAACGGACTAGAGACCAAACCAGTACTAACTTTTCAAAAAAAAAAAAAATTCCAGTAAAAATGGTAGAAACAGAGGTAACTGTTTGTGTGGGTGATCAAGGAAGAAATGTTTCAAATCTTATTATTATGTTTCTGAAGCCAAACATGCAGCAGAAAATGAGGGAGATGTCACAGTTATACCCCATAAAAACTTAAGACCTAAACAAAATTATTTAAGGGGCAAAATGGCTTTTTAAATTTTAAGTGTATATCTTGGTTCCACACTATTACAGCATGCAAAAAAGCTTCTATTATTGCTGCTTTTGAGAACTGCTCTTCTACTCGAATCCCATAGGAGCTCTGGGCTGCTCTGTGATTCTACTATAGAGTGTTATTCGCTACTGTGAACACATACACACCAAGAATAGGATTGTAAAGATCATTACCTCACGATGCTTACGAGAAACTTGGTGTGCATCCCATAAAGACTCAGACTTCAGAACAACATCACAAACCCGGCAAACAGGTTGATCAAATTCATTATACCTGAGTGTATATGCACAGAAACCGTCAAATAATAACAGGTATAATTTAAATAAATCATCTTGATAATGTTTAATTTTATGCTGAGCCAGGAAGAGGCATGTCTTAACATATCGGATGCAACTCAAAGTAGGAGTAAATATGGATATTGTACACATTGCTGCAAATTCAGATATAGATGCTATGTAATTAGCGAAAATTAAACAATTAAATAAAAAGGAATAACTCAATTTATAAGCAGAAGGTATTTAAAAACTAAAGTGTCATATTTTTTAGAAGAATAATAAATAAAACCATGAAGGGTGAATTTATAAACTGAATAACTGATGCCGTACAACATATAACGTATAACAAATCGAAAAATCCATATGCAAATTTGTGAAGGGTAAAATAAATTGATGTTTGGGAATGGAAAAAAGTACATAATGGGCACCAAGTACCAACCTCACAAGGGGAGATTCTATACGCTTTTCCTTCTTCTGGGCATTCAATTTAGCACGAAACAAAGCCTTTTTCTTGGCTTGTGCATCCATATTCCAGTTGATTGGAAAAGCAGTGTGTATAGGAAAAAAATTGACAAAAGGAACAAACTTTCCCTGAAACCTCACACCCAAAACATAGTTGAATCAGTAATCTTCCATTACCTCGAAAATAAAATAATATATAAATAACAAGAGTTTTGACAGCTGAACCCAGCACTTTTGTTCCCCAATAGCTTTGCTTTTGGTGAAAACTTATAATTATAGCACCATAAACAACAAAATTAAAACTAACTGAGAAGGTAAGCGAAGTATCCCATAACATTAATGACACAGTAAGAAAGCAACCTCACAAAGGCCCAAAGTGAGATAAAAATACACTAGTCGTTTGATCTGCAGGAGTCACAGCGATTGATTCAAGTACAGGCAGCAATCATTCATTAGGCAATGCAAAGCAAAGCCTATGTACAATGATTAAGTCACAAAAGTAACCCTCTTGAACCATAATATGATTAGGTCAAAAATGCAGTCAAAGCGTATCTACTGAAATTTTAAATAACATTCTAACTACTAAGAAAATAAAAAATTGCACATAAGTTCAGATGGTGTCCATCAAGACAGGTAACCTTGAGAGAGACACAGTCCCTAGTCTCAACTTCATAAATCACCCGACCATGCTAACAGACACTGCACATAATTTTTTCACACACGATAACAAATTTCATGTTCACACATACAGAGACTATTATAAAGCCGTACCTAGTGCTCCACACCAACCACAGAAATCTCAGCACATTAAGATGAAACAAGAGCTGATTCCACTTCTGCTCTGACAATTTTGATGCCCACAGCATATAACACAACTTATCAGAATTAAACATCAAATAGAATACATAAAAACATGACTTAGCATTTTGCAAAGGTAGGAATAAACTCTAATTGAAACCCTAAGCAGCGTACAATAGGGATAGCCACAAACCAGAAATTAAAAAACAAATCATGAAAACAACAAAAAGGGAAATTTCAACCTCAAATTTGCTTCATCCCCATTCCTCTTCTACCGCCTCACCATTTCGGTCGGGGTTGTTCGCGTATTCTAGTGGTTCGCGCAGCGTCGCCGCCGGAGGCTCTTGGTGGTTCGCCAGAAGGAGTTTGTGGAATTGCTAAAGGTACAAATTTGTGCGCGTGATTAATAAAAACAATGTTTTACTCTTTAACAGAAAATTTAAATCGTCATTTATACTATATGCTAAAAAACCAAATAAAAATAATATATGTCAATTGCTAACTCACATGGCAAATTTAGGTCTAGCAGTTTCTTTTTTTTTTTTTTTAATATTTGTAGTTATTTTTG
>Ga0209700_107329_pt1 | contig 15765 bp, 5 predicted proteins | sample SiratroredBW_FD_187528 | JGI IMG/M metagenome (GOLD analysis project Ga0209700, IMG submission 187528) | Root nodule microbial communities of legume samples collected from California, USA - Siratro red BW (SPAdes) (version 2) | ecosystem: Host-associated > Plants > Roots > Nodule | place: USA...
ACATGCGGATACAAACATGTGTCAAGTGATTTGTTCTCACAATATTATATACAAAATATTATAAACACATGAAATTTTAAGTTTTTTATTCCTTACCATATATTTCATTCTTACAGTATATTTCATCCCTTCACACTAGGATTTTTAGAACTACAAACACAGTTCACTAGTCACATGGTTAGACTCCATTAATTCTTAAATCTCAGATAATTAAATGTAATTAATAATAAAATATAATCAATATAGGTGATAATATATAAATACTTAAATGCAATTAATAATGAAATATAATCAATATATATGATAATATATAATAATAATATACCTAATAAGTCAATGTATGAAATTAATATCAAGAAAAATTATTAAATTGATTAACATAGTTATCAAATCTTACCACGTAGCCATAACACGTAGCCATAAGGTTTGGGCTAAGAATAACAAAAACAAAAGCATCAATAAAGTATACTATCAAATTAGCGATCACGTACATGTAACTTAAAATACTATTGATATATAAAGAGATTTATTCAATTTATAGAATAAGATGAGTTTTCGTGAAGTGCCTATTGTGGACAAAATTTGGAGATAATTCTAGGAGATCCGAATTCTGAAAACCTATTGTGGAAAATTAGGCATAGACTCTCTATATGAAAGGGAAGAGTGTTATCCATGGCAAACATGATTTGTCTTGTTAAGTCAGTTATTACTCTTCTCCCCTTGTTCTACTTCTCTTTTTTTAAAGCTCCTGTCGCCATTTGTAATCAAATAAGAGATATTCAAGCGAAATTTCTTTGAGATTGAGATATGAAAAAAGAAAGATTACTTGGTGAAATGGAAGATTATATACAGTTGAGTGCAAGCTGGTTGTTTAGGAATTAAGGATATTGGTTATTTTAATGATGCTTTGATTACTAAATGAAAATGGAGGTTTAGAGTGTCAAAGGAGGAGGCCTTAGAGAGACATTTTAAAAGCTAGGTATGTATCCTGGAGGAACATGGAAGCTTCTTTGGGTAAGAGAGATCAGTCTTTATGATGGAAAGATCTGTGTCGGATATACGGTAAAAGAATACAAGGGAATTGGTTTGATGGTAAATTCCAGTGGACTTTAGGTGATGAGCGGAGTGTTAAATTTTGGGATGATAGGTGGGCGGACGATCAAGTATTGAAAGAGAAATTTTCAAGATTGTTTATAATCTCTAAGTGTAAAGACAATATGGTGGACGATATTATAGACTGGGAGGTTATTATGAGTGGAGGAAGTCGGATTTGGAACCTAGGTTGGTGTAGGGAGAGATTTGAATGGGAAAAACATCTTGAAGAACAATTGTTGAATTTGATTTCTAAAGTCTATTGGATCAAGAAGGGATAGGATAAGCTGGTGTGAGTAGGTAATGACAATTACAAGTACAATGTTCATTTTCGACCTCTAAATAACGAATCCATCACTTGAAAAAACATTTCTTCTGTGTTTCTACACACGATACAACTCCTCAACATTTACTTAAATTTTCATGCAAATAATATATGATCTGATTTATTAGTTAATATTTATTTTTAAACAAATTAACATCGAACATTAATGCAGCATTGAGGTACTCAACTAGGTTATTATCTTAAGACTGCTACAAAACAATAAGTACCGGATTACTGATTTTGCTATCAACACTCATCAAGAAATAATTACATTAAAATTGTTAAAGAAAAGTAATAATTTTGGTGTGTGTGAGCTCATTAGTAAAAGCTATATTTTATATTTAATATATATATATATATATATATATATATATATATATATATTATAGAAAAATTTGGTAGACTAACTACCATTTTAGCCATTAACACCAATACAAATTGGGTTGACTCTTTTTACCGACCATAACTCTTTAACCCACAAAAGTATCAAATATAATATCATGTATAAAGAAATCTATAGCTATAAATGGACTAGGACTAACTTAGTTGATTATTATTTAGGTTGTGTATCATACATTATGGGAAAAAATATAAAATAATATTCACATACACAAAATATATAATGTGAAATGAATGTGTATATATGACAAAGAATGAAGGCTGATAAGAAGAGAAAATATATATTGTCCAAAGCAGGGTGAAAGTTGTTGTTATACACATAACTGTGAATAAAAAGGTAGTTATCTAGAAAGTGTTTTTGAGAGGGTTGATTATTTGGGGTGCCAAGTGTTGGTGTGTGATACCCCTTTGTTGAAAACTCTGACTTGTCTGGTGTGAATGAATGACCGTAGAATGGAAGAACAACAACACCTTTTTATCTTTGATTCTACGGTTTGAGATTGCTTTTGTGGAAGAAACCAATGAAAAGTTTCTCCGTGAAAAGAGGTGGAAGGAGAATCTGATCATGCAAATCCCAACGTTAATTTAACGGTGCTCTTTACATTCTCCCATCACTCAAACTTCCCTTAGAATATACCTCTTTATCAATGGAATAATCATAATGCTATCAATTTTATTCATGGTTCATTTTCAACAAAAACTATACAAAATAATTATAGTAAAAATTAATGAACTTCTTATGTATATATATACACCTACTAATTTATCATGAAAGAACAATGAAAAAATTAGTTTTTAAATTCTATATATTGAATGGAACATGCCAAATGACTTTGTTTTGTTCATCTGCATAATCAGACACACGTGGCACTAAGATTTATTCTCTTTTTGCCATGCGAATGGTCAAAAATGCAATGCGGAATGAAAGAAGGATCAGCATCGAGAATGAATAAATGAGTGTGAAAATGATTTTCATTGTGCAGAAAAATCAACACTCACTGTGTGATTAATCAAGGATTCTAAAATGATAAATGTTTCAGTCTTCTTCCTACTATCATTCAAATTATTTTTGTAGTAAGAGGTAAAAGTGTGTTCCAGAAAAAAAAAAAACATCGTGTCTCATATTATTTTTAGAAATTTTATCTTCATTTTTCAGTAAATCTCCTTTTGGATTCAGAAATGTACTTGATTGGAGGTACATTCGTTATTTAGGTAAATAATTTCGTAGTAAAATTAGCCATTTAAGAGATTAGTTTCATTTTTCATTTCACTCTTTACATATACTATCTTTTTAATTTTCATTGCTTTAGAAGGTAGGAAATAAAAAAAAAAGAAAGTAAAATACAATATCCTATACATGATACTAATGTATGAGAATATATATACTGTAATATTTAATTCTTAAAATACAATTATAACTTAATAACAAATATTTTTAAAATTATATATAACTAAAACAATTATTTTAAAACAGGATACGAATCATTTAGAATTTTCCCAACTTTAAAGAATGAAGTTAGATTTTAATTTTTCATCTCATATTTAACTGAATAAATGGAAATAGTAAAACTCATTCCTAAGCTGTCTAGTTACCACCTCCATCTTTAAAATAAATAACTATTAAAAAATAACATTTACTGCACTAATGGAAGTTAGGCTACTGATACAAAATAGGAGTTAGGTTAAAAGAAAGTAATTAACTCTGAAAAAGGTATTTACTATTTTTGTAAAATACCGAAAAGTTATAAATTTTCTGAATATGGGTATTTTAATTTTAATTATAATTTTTAACAATTTGTATTTCTTTTGCTGAAATGCAGTGACCAAGTCCAAAAAAAAAAATACTAGGTACGGTCTCACTGACACAAATTTTTCTCCGAATCATCGCAACTAACAACCACCCTGTTCCTAATTTTTGGTTGATTTTTGATTGCGTCAAAAACAAAAATGAAAGATCCCTCGTTTTTGTATATTTTATTTTATTTACCTAATCCATTGAGGACCAATAAAGGAGGAGTAAATTTTCAATTTTTATATTTATATTTTAGTTTTTGTTTTTTTGTTTGGGGGCATGGATTTTGCTTCTTTTTAAAGTTGGAAGGTGAAGCCATCTTCCATGTTCACCCGCCGCCTGTAAGAAGAACAGGAAGAAGAGGAGACATAGAGAGAGAAAGAGAGAGGGAGAGAGAAGAGGGTACATTTTGATGCTTGTTAACCGTAGAGGCAAGCCAAAAAGCATCTTCTTCATCTTGATCAAAGTGCAAAGCTTATACCCTTTGTTTTTCCTCCCATTTTGTGTCACACACATAATTAGACACATAACTATCCTAACAACACAATCCCTCCAACTATTGTCCCATTTGTGGGTTGATTGAGCCGTTTTTAGAGGCTGCAAGAGGGTGTTTCCCTCTCTTTGTTGGGGGGCTATAAAGAGAAAGGCTTTGGGGCCAAAAGGGGGTTGGTTCCCAGAAAAGCAGTGAAAGGAAGAACCTTGTAAACCCCGTCATTGTGAACAAGGTTCCTCATTATTCTCTCCCTTGTGGGGTTCTTCAAAGTTCCCACCTTTTTCTATTTTTTCCCATTTTCCTTTGCTTATGATATCTATGTATGTAGTAGTAATGTCATGTTGCCTATCTAGCTATCTTATCCGAACCACCCCACTTACTAGAAACCTCCACTCTTGCATTGTTTCTTTCTTGTACTGTTGTTGTCATCATTCTTAGTTTTATCAGAGGGCTAAAAGGGGTTAGTGGTTCTCAGTATAAGTAGTGGTGCTTGTACTTGAGTGGTGATATTATTGGAACTACACTTGTATGTGTCTGTTTTTATGGTCCTAGGTTGTGTTTTGGTGGTTGTTGTCTTCTCATAGTGCTCATTTTCAGGGTTTTGTTCTGGCTTTGTGCATTGGACAAGCAGCAGAGAACTAGTTTCACTTACCAACTTAAAGGGTGGGAAAAATGAAGTATGTGTTGGTGACTGGTGGTGTTGTGAGTGGACTTGGGAAAGGAGTCACTGCCAGCAGTATTGGCCTGATCCTCAAGGCCTGTGGTCTTAGAGTTACCTCTATCAAGATTGGTATTTTTCTTGTTCTTATTCTCCTTTGGACTCAAGTCTCTCTACCCTTCTTCCTAATTCAGGAAGAGAATGCAGTTTTTGTTTTTTGCTATCAATAAATCTCATTGGCTTGCTCAATGGCCAACTTGTCTGCTTCCTTGGACTACTTGAGGTTCTTTTTGAATGGAAATGGCTTTTTTTTTTTGAAGAAAAAGGGGTTTATGGTTTCTGGTTTACAAAATGACTGCTTTCATGTTTTTCTTCTCTTGTTTTGGAGGACTCTTGTTTCTTCTGCATTGTGTTTCTTTCTCCTCAGTGTTTTCTTTTGTATTTAAAGAAAGTAAATTCATTTTTGTGCAGTGTTTCTCTTCCCTCCTATAAATAATTAAATCCTGTTTGCTATTTTATGTAAAATAATGAATATAGTTTTCCCTTTTTTTAATTTTTTTAAAAATTTTTCCATCATTTGCAGACCCCTACTTGAACACTGATGCGGGAACAATGTCTCCTTTCGAGCATGGGGAGGTTTTCGTCTTAGATGATGGTGGAGAGGTAAACAAAGATTTTTTTTTTTTTTCCTTCGAAATTCAATGGAAGGTTGAGATTGTATGTGAGTCTTTTGCTGTCACATGCCACAAGCTATTGTATGAATCTACTCATGATGTGCTTTCCCCTGCTCTTTTTATTTTCTCATTTTACTGCATAAGTGCAGCCAAAACTTTCTGCAATTTGTTTTCCTCTGAAGTTTTAGATTGCCATTTTTATTCTCTTTTTTGTTGGTGGAAGGTTGACCTTGATCTTGGAAACTATGAGCGTTTTTTGGACATCAAATTAACTCGTGACAATAATATCACTACTGGGAAAATTTATCAGGTGAGTACACTGCCTTTATATGGTTTCTTCTTTACTTTTCAACAGGTGTGCCTGATGTTTCTTATTGTGTTGTTTTGGATGTTCATAGTCTGTTATTGAGAAGGAGAGAAGAGGAGATTATCTTGGAAAGACCGTACAGGTATGTTTAGTCTCTGATTCTTCTTCCTCTTTGAAGCTACTTGTAATTGTTGTTGGTGCCTTGATTTTCATTTTTTGTTTTTTGCTTTATTTTTAGGTAGTTCCACACATAACAGATGCTATCCAAGAGTGGATAGAACGTGTGGCAAAGATACCAGTTGACGGGAAAGAAGGGCCAGCTGATGTTTGTGTCATTGAATTGGGTGGAACCATAGGTAAATAATAGTCAGAGAAAACTTTTAATCAATATCAAGATAGAACTTTTTCAATATTATATTTCTATATCCTTTCAATTTTTTTCCATTTTAATTCTAAAGATCATGGGTTTGGTAGAAGTTGAAAACTAGAAATTGAAAATGACTTCTATTTAGCAAACAGTGAGAGAAAAAATAATATTCATATTATCCGTACTGTGAACCCACTAGAACTATATTCTAAAACAACCACCAAGCTTCTTTTCACTTGGTTGGTGGTGGGATCGGCTATATTTTAAAGCAATTAATTTAAGATGACTTTTCTTTCATGCAGGGGATATTGAGTCCATGCCTTTTATTGAAGCACTTGGCCAGTTTTCATACCGTGTAGGTAATGCTTGTCATGCTTCAAATCTCATACTCTATTCTATTGATTCATATATCTCAATTTCATTATTGAATCATTCTTGCTAATCTTTATCTCTTTTCTTGTAGGCCCTGGCAACTTCTGTTTGGTTCATGTCAGCTTGGTTCCTATTCTCCATGTTGTTGGTGAACCGGTATAGCAGTGTGACATTTTTAATGTGTTTTTTATTAGACATAAATGTGAAATAAAACATATTCAAGTGATGAGTGTAAAATTGGAATTCTGAGTTTCAATTTGTTGGTCCTAGATAAACTGAATGGAATATTGTTGTTGAACAATTCAAGTGGTATGATCAACACTTATTTGAATTTTTCTAATCTGTAGAAAACAAAGCCAACTCAGCACAGTGTTCGTCAACTTAGAGGATTAGGTTTGACCCCTAATCTTCTTGCTTGTCGCAGTTCGAAGGTGTGTTTCTTCTCTTGTTATTTTTTATTCTGTGGTCAATGTAATAATGATTTAAAAATTCTATTTGTATTGTCCTTTTACCAGGAACTTGATGATAATGTCAAGGCAAAACTTGCTCAATTTTGTCATGTGCCGGTAATAAGAAATTAACGATGACAACTTTGACTTTTCTTCCAAAAAACCCTTGAATGTATTCTTAAAACAAACTTTTGTATCTGCAGCTGTCAAACATCCTTACTCTCCATGATGTTCCAAACATTTGGCATATTCCTTTGCTAATGAGAGTAAGTAATCCTATAGTCTTCTTGAAACTCTTCTCCGTGACTGTTTTCCAGGACTGCTGGAACCATATTTATGAAGTTTAATTTGTTAATTTCATGGATTTGATAGTCTTTTTTATTTTTATTTTTTTGTTAAAGTTGAATTTCATACTTTTGCATTTAAGTGGTTTAAGTTCATGCAAGATCCTAAACTTTTTCCTTTGAATTTATCTTAACAAATAGGACCAGAAGGCACATGAGGCGATCCTGAAAGCATTAAACTTGCTAGGGTTGGTTTTACAAACTCATTCTTTTTTGGTGTTAGCCCCCTCCATTTCCCCATAAGATTTCTAATCCATTATGGTTTTCTGAAAAATGTGGTTATGTAGTAGCTGTTGGTTAAAGTGTTTGTGTCTTTCAACTAATTCCTTTATCATTTGCAGTGTTGCTGCAGAGCCTAATTTGAAGGAGTGGACTGCAAGGACAAAAGTTTATGACAGATGTGATGAAACTGTGAGTGTCAGACATCTCAAATATGTATTGTATAAAGAAAAAAAAAAAATAACGTGTGCATGGATATTGATTTATCTGAATAGTGGCCAATGTTGAGTTCACAACCATTATTACGCCCCTCACAGGTTAGAATTGCAATGGTGGGAAAATACACTGGCCTTTCAGATGCATATCTTTCTGTTCTGAAGGTAATATACTCCTAAATTTGCATTTTCTGCAACTTCTTTTTTGTTCAATAAGCATACTGAAACAATATTGTTAAACTGGTATACAATAAGTCAAAGTACTTGTTTTTTTGTGCAGGCGCTTTTACATGCTTCTGTTGCTCGAAACCGAAAACTTACTGTGGACTGGGTTCCAGCTGGGGATCTTGAAGAAGCCACTTTCAAAGAGGTGAATACTGATCTTTTTGCTGCACCATGCATTTTAGTTGATCTTTTGGTTTTGCTTTATGCAACCCTCTGATGATTGATTAATATACTACTGCAGGATCCTGAGGCATATAAAGCTGCTTGGAATCTTTTAAAGGTATTCCTACTATTTAGACTGAACATATTTCTTCCATTTTCAGATCTTAATGATGATATACATGTTTAAATTGCATATGATGATATATTATTTATTGGTTTTCTGTAAATGGACTCCTTCTGCAGGGTGCTGATGGTGTTCTAGTTCCGGGAGGTTTTGGTGATAGAGGTGTGCAAGGGAAAATTCTTGCTGCTAAGTATGCTCGAGAACATAATATTCCATTTCTGGGCATTTGCTTGGGGATGCAAATTGCTGTCATCGAGTATGCGCGATCTGTTCTCGGTCTGCATGATGCCACCAGCACAGAATTTAATCCTGAAACCAAGACCCCTTGTGTCATATTTATGCCAGAAGTATATTCTCTTATATTAATCTACTTCATATGTTGATAATAATATCATTCGTTTTGAAAACCTAGTTAATCTGATTTGTATTTTATGGATAGGGCTCAAAGACTCATATGGGGGCAACTATGCGACTTGGTTCAAGAAGAACCTACTTTGAAGTTGCTGACTGCAAATCTGCAAAATTGTGAGAATTTAGAACCAAACTGAATGTGCTTTCTATACTTGGATCTATTTTATTGAAAATTTTAGCACACGTGTTATAAAAGTACTTATTCAAAATGCTAACTTCTGGATCTCAATTATATATAGATATTGCATGCTTGTGATTCTGTAATTTGGAATTCTTTACAGGTATGGCAATGTAAGCTTTATTGATGAGCGCCATCGACATAGATACGAGGTAAATTGTGTTTGTAAGGGGAAACTTTCTTTATGGCTGAAGAGGAATCATTGTCACTAAGAATGATTGTTATGCTATGCAGGTTAATCCTGAAATGATATCACAGCTAGAGACTGCTGGTCTATCTTTTGTTGGCAAAGATGAAACTGGGAGGCGCATGGAAGTGAGTCTTTAGTTCAAATTGTGCATGGTGTGGATATTAAGATTTGTGCAAAATTAATAACTATTATTTTTGTAATTACGTGCATGAGTGCAGATAGTTGAATTGCCTAGCCATCCTTTTTATATTGGCGTTCAGTTTCACCCTGAGTTCAAGTCCAGACCAGGAAAACCTTCTCCACTCTTCTCAGGTACCTTACTTTCTTGACTCATTTCCCATCTTTTTTCAGTTCAAATTTACTAATTGATGCAATGAGATATTGATTTTGCATTTTCACATGTCTGTTATTGATGAATCAAATTTTTGTTTGTATGTTTAACTTGGATAGTTGAAAACTTGTAGTTCATCTAATTTTTTACGTCAAAGTATCATATTTGGAATCTATGTGGAAGGGTAAAGTTGGCTTGTATCAACAGTTACGTTCTTTATATAGCTAAATGATGTTGGTGCCTGATTGACAAAACAGGATTAATAGCAGCAGCATGTGAACCAAGGAGGAAGGTGCCAAATGGTTACTCCAAGTTGACTACGTGTAATAGACACTCACCAAAACTGAAAGCACACCAAAATGTAAAGGGCTTCAAAGCAAGCAATGGTTCCTTGAATGGTGTATATACCAATGGCAATAGTGTGTATGTGGATGGTAGTTGTTAGTCTTCATGTGAGTGTTTGGTGCATGCTAATAATCATGATGGTATAACTAAAATATCCAAGGGCATTCTTTCTTGTCCTCGGTGGCTTGTACAGTTAGTGAGTGGATAGGTCTTTTAGATAGGGACTTGTCTTAAGCATGAAGCAATTTTTGAGTCTAACAGCTTTTGTATTTCCTAGTGCGGTTGTGCTATGGTGTGGCAGTTGCAGCCACCATTGCTTTCACCCATTGGTCAGATATTGGCCCAAACTTCACTTAATCAGGCCAAATATTTGGGCTTTGGTGGCTTTTAAGTGCTGTTTAGGATTTTTCATCTTAGTATACAGGCTGAAGGTGTAAGATTAAGATTACTTTCAACTGAGTGTTTTCTTTCTTTTCTGAGTGGCCATTAATGTAAACTCTTATGATAAACATTGAAGTTGAATTTTGTTTGGTTTAATTTATTTTTCATCCTTTTTATTTTGAGAAATGTTATTTATGCAACACTTCACAGCATATTATATAATCAGGAGAGAAAGTTACAGAGAAATGAGATGAAATAAATGACTCCACAGAAAGAAAGACAAAGTATTGTATAAAATTCTGTTTCTTGAATATAAATGAATAGATGAAGTTCTAGACCATTGATTAAGTTATGGTAAAGCAAGCTTAATGTTTTCTTGCAAGACCACTAAAAGGAAAATAGTCTGTTTTGTTAAATTTTTTCACAAAAATGAATATACAATGTCTCAAATGTATTCCATAAACTAAAGTTTCTACAGAAATAAAACTCTACAAGTTTACTTCAATATATAAGAAACCGTATGTTTTACTTTTTCTCTCTTTGTAAGTAATAGAAAAGTCATTTCCATTGAATCATTATGTTGTTAACAGGAGTGAAAATGTGTCTGCATTTTTAGAATTCAAACATGATAAATATATAAAAAAAATAGTTAAAAAAAGAGAAGATATTAAAAAAATAGCAACTTTTATGAGAAAATGTGTAATTTAAGGTTACAGTGGGCTTATAAAAGGAGGATTGAAGGTGCTGCACCGTTTTATGTACAGAAAATGATAAAATAATGTCCCCTTTTGGAATCACACTGCAAAACATATAAATTACACATGTCTGTTAAATTATAACATCTTTTTTGTCTGAATAATTGGCAAAGGATGATTCTTTCTAGGAAACCAGGTCCATCCATGCTGCTAATAGATTGCACAATTTCCAAAAACTGTTTTCTTCTGAAGGCATTTTGGACCCATACATCACTAGGTTTCTAACTTCAACACTAGTACTACTGTTCTGAACATCAAAAAGTGCTGTGCTGAGAGATTCTGAACAAATAAAGAAAGGATCAGCATGACCATCATGAATAATGTAAAATGATCATACGTTGAACATAGACTCATGCAGATTCTTTGTTGGATCATTTGAATGTCATGTGACAATTGGCCGAAAGCAGAGTGCCATGTTATTTGTTTTCTTATTTGACAAACCATTCTCTGATCATATTTCATCATGTGAATGTGTAAGTGAGTAGGACAAAAAATAAAAATTATTTTGAGAATCTGGTATCAGACTTTACAATTATAATCCTTCATTCACATGATTTTGTAGCTATTATGGTCCAATCATACATTGTAGAAGCAAAGCAACAAATTTGAACAATTGAGTGTCACCCTTTTTTTTTTAATATAATATTTTTATTCTTTGAATTTTTTTTTACTGTTTATAGAAAAAATTCTACTTAACATTAGGAAAATAAATTTAGTTTGCCACTATATGATGGATTCTTAAAAGTGAGATAACTTATTTTAATGCAGTGACTATTGTTTCTCGTATTTTGTACTCCGTGTCGTTTGAACTTTATGTAAAACTAAATCAACGGATTTTCCTTTCTAATTAATTATTCAAAAAGAAACTTTACTTCCCTTAGCTTTTTAGTTAATGATTATCTCTTCAACCGACATCATATATGTTTTCTAAACGTGTTGAAAAAAATGTGCATGAAAATGTTTTTATCCATTAAGCTAATTTTAAATTTTTTAAACTAGTAACAAGTTGTTAGTTTGAGTGGTACTGCATTTCATATTTTTTGTAGAATAATTTTACGTTGTCATCTAATAAAAAGTTATTATTAATATAAGTTTTAAAATAATTACTGTAAAGCTATTTTCTACTTTTAAATATATAACCTATTTTCTATATATATTTACAAACAATTAATTTTTTCATAAAAAATTCAGTTGTCTTGTAAATACTTTTTAATCTACAGTTCATCAACAAGTTGTTGTGATGATAAATTTTTAAAAGTTGTGATGATAAATATTTAGAAGTTGTCGTGAAGTGTAGGTTACTTGCTTCCAACACAATAGATTTTACTTTTAGCACCATAGATTTTTACCTTTAGCTTTGTTGGAATTCTTCCTATTTTAAACTTAATGTATACTAGGAGGCATAAATCTCTCAGAACTACTACATGACATATTTCTCTTCGTAATGATAATAAGTCACATTTCTTCATTTATGAAGAGCCATATTTCTTCAACAATAAAAGGGGCTTTTATTCTATAGATAGAGGAGACTTGTGAACAGTTGGACATCTTATTCTATTTCATCCATTCAAAAGTTCTCTTTGAGAGAAAAAGATAAGTTAGTGAAAAAGTTTTTTAGTAATTTTTGTCACAAAAAATAATATTGTGTTTTCATATATTTTGTAAGAATTACGACATGATAATTTAGAAATAGAAATATGTTTTTAGTGTTCATTGTTTAGAAAGAAAGACTAGTTCTAATCCTATTTATAATGTATTTTTTTCTTTGCTCACATTGAATAGATTTATGAAGTTAAAATTATTTATTATTTAGAGTTTCTTTGTTCATATTAAAAAGATTTATGAAGTTAAAATTGTTGGTGTTATTATTTGAAGTTACCTCAAATGATGAAAATATTTTTTTATCAATAAAGAAAATTGGTTAAACATTATATTTGGATAGTTGATTTTGATGCATCATTTTATGTTACTCCATAAAAGATCTTTCTCATCATATCAAAAGAGATATTTTGATATAATGAATATGTGTAACCATGTCACAAGCAATATTGTATTTTCTGGGAAAATAATTTTATAATAACAACAAGCTAGTGTTGAAAGAGACAAGACAAATATCTAAGATACACATGAATAGAAGTTAGATGAAACTGATTTGGTAAACTAGTTTGGTGTAAAAGATGGATGTTAACTAGAGGGAGCATGGTTGTTGTTAGCGATAGGAAAGAAGACTCTTGTATATTACGTAAGAAAAACATATGAAAAAGATATATGAATGTTGTTCAAGATATAGAAGAATTATGACATGGAAATTAAGACAATATGAGGAAGAAATTATTTAAGATCCCAGCAAAATATCTCCTCCCAAACATAATAGATTATCCACTTGAATCCCAAGTGTAAAAACAAGTTAAATACATAAAAAAGAAATGAAGGTTGAATTGTATAATTAATATCTTTTGAAAGTTTTCATGCAACTTCGTCCGATAGATTAAACAAATAAAATATATACTTGACAAATACAATATCAAACAAGTTTTGTTAAAACTTATGTTTGATGAATAGTCATATGACACTACTTCAATTTGACAAACGTACTATCTAAAATACCTTTCAAAGCACATTTTTGCAAAAATTTCCTTCTTAGATTAGTTGCAAATTAATAACACTAAAAATATGAAGTTGTGAGAAAATTACACAAGGTATTTTCACATTGGTTCGTATGATAACTAAGACTAAGTATAGTTCTTGATCAACATGATCAAGGTTTCACTAGCTCAAACTAATGCTGAAATTACAAGGCATGTATTTTAGACTCAACCACTTCTTGCTAAACTACAAGTATTGTTTGAACAGAATCACTTATAGTTAAACAACAAGTGTTGCCTGGAACATAACCACTATTGGCTAAACAACAAGTTGGAACACAACTACTCTTAGTTAAACACTAGTACCATTTGGAACACAACCACTCTTGACTAAGCATGACTATTCTTTGAATCCAACTACTCCCAGCTAAAACACTTTGTTTACACAAGGTTGTGATCTAAAAGATTATAGGTTTCGCTCACTAAAGGAGAAAAGATTCTTAGGACAAATACAAGATGAAACACTCTTTTAGTTACTATGAACATAAACAATGTTCTTTTTCACGAATTGAAATCTTAAAGGATTGTTAAAGACAAAGGGAGCCTTTTGTAGATATTTTCGTCATCAACATTTTTTTCTTTGTAGGGATCTTGTTTTTATAAAGCTAAGAAGACAAAGAATCATTGCAAATAATTTTGGAGTCATTGTGAGACAAAAGAGAAGCTCCTCTTATTCATCTAGTGTTTGTCCATGTTCAAGGTTTGAGATGTATTAAATACTCTTCATGTAGCATTAATTGCACATCTCTTCTTTAAGCAACACTTTCATACACCACATCACTTATCAGACATCACTTATCAGACTTAGGTTATATAGTTTTTTCCTAAAACAAAGTAAAGTAAGGACCATGCATGGTTGAAAGTCATTTTAGAGTAGTTATCTTGACATATAAGAGGAATTGTTGGCATAGAGAAACTTTAAGTGTGGTCTTAAAGAGATCTTGATGTTGACACCTCAAAGAGGTCTTCTTGAAAGAATAAAAACAAGAACATTCTTTGCATACATGAAATAAGCATTAAAATATTTAACATATACTATAAATGATTAACACTACTCTTTTGTCTAAACTTTTTGTCCATCAGACGAAGTTATATGTATTTTGTGTTTGTTAAATACACAAAGTACTTGGTTTGATTTGATGGTTTATAAAAACACGTTTTATGCTTTATTGTAAACACTTAATAAAAATACACTTAGGGTTTGTTGAATTTTTTTTCTAACACTAAAAATATTAGTAGACAAACAAAGTGTATTTTAAAAGATTAAATGATAAAAAATAATAATTGCTCTTTGTGAAAATTTTTTAGAAGATAATAACAATAAAAAGTATCTTTTTGAAAAATTTAACAATATCTCTTCTTTCAACAATGTTGCTTCAAATAGTTATTAGAGTCTTTTTCGCATCATCTTAACTCTTCATTTATCAAATAATATGGAAAAGTATAGAAGCTAACTTCTATACTGGAAAGAATTGTTGACAATAATAACTAAAGTTTCCTAACTATTTAATATAGAATTAAAGAGTAAATAAGTTTGAAAATCATCTTTAATTTTCATTTCTACATTTAACTTGTAAGAATGGTTTTTTAGTTATAAATTTAAGTTTTGCTCATTACTCATAGCTAGAATAAATTTCAATTAATATATTTTTGAATAAAAAAAAAACTTTGTGATTTAAAAACTTCTAATCTTTATCACTATTTTTCTTCAACTTGTCATTGAATCACACAAATTCTTGTTTATATATTTATTTATTTGAATATAATCAATTATGTTAAATTTTTTTCTTCCTAAAACTTTGAAGAAAGTTAAGTGCGAAAATTTATTTCATTTTTCATTTAAAATATTGATATTCAAATTTTCGTCATTTTTTACGCTTTTAATGTTTTTGTTGAGAAAACCAAACAGATACTTAGAATAGTATTAAGTGTTAAAAAATAAATTATATAAATTATTCTATATATTATCACCATCTTTATCTTTCATGCATTTCTTTACTTACTTTATGTTATCATCTCTAGTTACTTTCATTCTTATGCTTTAATTTACATTTGATTTCTTTACATATTTACCTTACTTCAATTTAAATTTACTATACATTTAATTTTACTTACAATTGAATCATTTTATTAATTAATCTCATTTACATTTATACATTCGTTTACATTTTTTTTTCTAATTCATTATATTACTTTAAATTTACTTGCATTGATTTTTTTAATTACTAAATTTGTATTTTCGAGTTTTTTTTTTACAATTAAGTTACTTTGTTTAAATTTTTATTAGTTTTTTTTTTTTTATTTTTTCTTTT
>Ga0209700_107331_pt1 | contig 15764 bp, 2 predicted proteins | sample SiratroredBW_FD_187528 | JGI IMG/M metagenome (GOLD analysis project Ga0209700, IMG submission 187528) | Root nodule microbial communities of legume samples collected from California, USA - Siratro red BW (SPAdes) (version 2) | ecosystem: Host-associated > Plants > Roots > Nodule | place: USA...
ACTGATTTTGTTTTAAATGCCTTTTTAGATTAAGAGAATGATTTTCAATAAATCCACCTCTTCATAATACTCTTTTGATGTGGAATTGTAGACAATGCCTGCCATAAGACCAACATGTGCTTCCTGGTCAAAATCTAAATCTTCCAATGTGGACATGAAACTTTTCTTTTTCTTATTTTTAACTTCTTTGGACCCTTCGTGTGCTAGTGCGAGAGTCTTCTATATTTCTTTAGCACTTGGTAGAGCATAAAGTTTTGCAATTTCTTCTTTTGATAAAGCACAAATAAATATATGCTATGCCTAGGAATTTCATTGATACCTTTGTTTCTGTTCATTAGTCTAAGTATTCCCTGGGAAAAACTTTCCAGATGTATCAAGTAAAGAAGAAACTCCAGTTTCAATGACTTCCAATAGATCAACATTACAGTATTTAAGAAAGCTAGTCATCTTGAGTTTCCATAGCTTAATTTTCACCCTTAAATAAAGTTGGACGGTTGATAGATTGTCCCTTAGAGTCCATCAAGTTACCTAAGATCATTTCCTCTCGTCCTGTTAAAAACTAACCTCTAGGTTTAGCTTTGGTACCAACTATAGGAACAATTGGCTCCAGAATGAGGGGTTGAATGTAGTCTGAAATCAATTCGCTATAAACAAAAAACTACCAAGCAAGATCGTCCAAAGCAAGAATATAAAAGCACAGATGAAACACTTTTATACTAGTTCACCCTAATCTCTTGGGCTACGTCTAATTCTCTCTTGAACAAACCGTTCAAGAGATTCCACTATTTAGTAAATGGTTTCAATGAATACACAAACCTCTCCAGGTTACAACGAGTACACAAACCTTTGTAGGTTATAATGAGTACACAAACCTCTTCAGGCTATCTGAGTACAGAAACCTCTCCAAGTTATACCAGTCGTAATCTCCCCCTGAAATCAAGACTACTCAAGATTGAAAGAAACACTCTCAAAAGTATACAATGGTTGCACACAACCCAAAAATCTAAATGTTGATAGTAGCAAATTGACAATAGACACTCAATGTATACTCTATTTCTTGAATGTATTGTATGATGTATTTCTCTTGTTTTCTTCGGCTTGAAGTTGCTCTTCTATATGTAGCTTGTTAGAAACTAGTTGTTGGATGCTTGAAAGGGAAATCTTAACCATTTAATGCTGAAACTAGTCGTTGGAAGAACAACTTATTTTCTTGATTCTGTATTAAAACCGACTTTATCTGCATATAAAAATAATTTAAACAACACAAAATATCTTTGATTTGAAACAAATAATCATGTTTAATATTCCATAATAATTTGAATAATTTCCATTATGACGATATTAACATTAATCAAGGTTATTTTTTAAGTTAAAATTCGTTATAATATTTTCTACTAATATGCGTAAGAATTTTTCTATATTAATGATTGTGATGTTGCTTTATTCATGCTGATTACAATTATTATTTTAGTTATTAATTAGAGTTACTTTTTTATGTTATTGGTGAAAGTTATTTTTTTGTCTGATTTTTAAGTATTAAAAAAAAAAACAATGACTCTTAGACAAAAAAAAAATAACATTACTAACAATTGATAGAAAAACAATCCTTATTCATATAAAAAAAAATTCCTACACACTAATAACACCTTAATTAAAACCAAACCCGCAACTTCAACAGAAATAATCAAATTACTTTAATAAAATTCTGAATTCTATTTTTATTTCAAACTTTTATCCAAACAAAATTTCATAAATAATTTTACGTACTTTATAAAAGTAATTATTCTGTAAAAGTTTTCTATCCAAATCTATTATAATTACTATTAAAGGATATGAGAGCCTTTATTGGATCTGAAAAAAGAGGGGTTGCAGTTCGAGTAATGTTAATATAATTTTTTCTTAAGGAGTAGACTAATTCTCTACACTTGTATATTTTACTGTAAACTTAGCATGCACATAAAATGCACCTCAATCTATAACAAATTCCTTAAACTGAGATTAGGTGACTTTAAAACTACACATGTCATCTCCTCTAATCTATAACAAATTCCTTAAACTGAGATTAGGTGACTTTAAAACCACACATGTCATCTCCTCTATTTTAAATATATTAACAAAACTTGCACAAGAAAAAAACTAAAAATAGATGTAACAAGCATTGTTCTCAACCATCACCTTCCTTTGTATATATCCATGCAGGTGTAGCTTGACAAATCTACCAATAATTATACTATTGATATGAAGTGTTCTTAATAGTTTTCTTTCAAGAAGGAATTTTATTATCGATAAAACATAAAATTATAAGCACCAACAACTTGTTGGTACAATACTAAATATTTGCCCATTAATGTTATGTTGATATGAGAAGTTTAATTTTTATAATATTATACCAAATTCAAACTTAATAGATAAAAATATTATTAAAAAGAATGCAAGTAGTTATTCAACTCTTTTAATAAATTATTCATTTAAATACTGATAAGTTTCATCTTTCAATATAATAATAATAATAAAATATGGTTCTTTCTGTATTTATATGTGCGTTTTGTTAATCCTTAATTACATAATGAAAGAAAAATTCAAACCCTATTATGAAAGTTTTCCCATATGTTCAACGTGTGAAAAGGAAACAAATAAAGTGTCAAAGTTAACATCTACCCTAAGTAGGCACTGTACATGTAGAAGAAGACCAGCTGAGTGAAGAGAAATAAAATCCAAATCTTTGTCCCATTGACTTTGATTTTGGGAAGGAAGTGAATTAGGGGAGAAGCAATAAGTTGTAAAATATAAGAAATGTGAAAGGGACAGGTAGAGGATATGCCTTTGCTCTCTTCAGAAATAGTGTTGTGATGAGTGATTCCATTATTTTCTCCACTTTACACCATTCATATTGCCAATTAAATGAATGTGGCAAAGTGGGAAATAGATATGGGTGCCACACCAAATCTTTCTACTTTCTACCTAGTTTCTATGCCACTTTCTGTTTATAGCCCTCTTATTATTATCGGTAAGATACCTGAAAAAGACATCACCCATAATAACATGTATCTCTATCCTTTTTCATGTTTTCCCTTTACCCTTTACCTTCAATTAATTTATGTGTTGTCATATTAATAATTAGTTTTATTATAATTATTATTTATTATTATGTATTTGAGGCATAATATCTCAAACAATGAAAACCTGACACATTTTTGAGAAAACACAAATAAGTTTTAGTTTAATGTAAAAAGAAAGTATATTCGAATAATAACCAATATCTAGTCGTACTAATACAAGACCTAACAAAATTAATGTTTTATGATCGTTCTCTCCTAATATAATATCTATTTATACTTTCCTGTCAACATGTCATATACTCTTCTGTATGTCTTTTCATAAGGACTCCTTTACAATATCACTCACGGCGTCCTTAATTTAGTATTCTAGAACTGTATTCATTCTCTTAATATATTTTGCATTTATAATTTGTGATATTTAGCATCCATAATTTGTGATGTTGCATAACTCATGAGAAACTCGTAATATAAAAAATATCTCCATATAACAATTTATTTCATTTGCTATTCCATTTGAAAAATCAATATAAGGACAATTAAATTTTCGTTTTAAGATAATCCATTTTGCATGAAAGAATTTTAATAATTGGTTAATTTTGATCCTATACACATTATTAATTTGATTTGTATTTATCTAATTTTAATCCATTTTTCAATTAATTTGATAAAAAAACAATTGTTATATATATATATATATATATATATATATATATATATATATATATATATATATATATATTCATGTAAATTGTGTCACCTTATCCTATAGGTCCACCGCTCTCAATTCCTTCATGTTTTTCATCTTTATTAATTTTCAAAATCGGAACCAAACTTTGTCTCCGTATTCTCCTTTCTTCTGTCTTACTTTCTCTCTCTAAATCTTACTCCATCTTTTATCTTCTTTACTATCAACTCAATTTAGGTCCACCTTAAAAGGTTAAGGAACACATCCATCTATTTGAAATTTCAAATAAAATATAATTTTTTTAGGTCCACCTTAAAAGGTTAAGGAACACATCCATCTAATTGAAATTTCAAATAAAATATAATTTTTTTTCCTGCAATCTCCTTAATCTACTAGTTTTCTTAAGATGAGAAGTTAGGTTCTTTTCAGCTAATCTTTAGATTTTTTGCAATTTGTGTTTTTTGAGTTGACATTTGTAGTTAAATTTATTGAAGTTTCAATTTTTTTTTCTCTTTGTAAGTTAAATTATAGATAAGGGATGTGAAAGGATATATTAAAACACCTTGAATGTAGTTTTTTCTCCCTTGGAATAATGAGGATAGGATAGGGGAAATTGGTATATAATTAAGAATATTAATTTTGGTGGATTTGATTTTAAATTTAAAGATGGCTACGATGTAATGACTTATAAACTTGCTTTTAAAGTATAAGTGTTAAAAGTGTAAAGAACAATGGTTAATAATATGAAAATACGTATTTATAGAGAAAGTTAATAGTCAAGTCTAACCTTATCAAAGGTGTCAATCTGAGCAACACTGTCTGATTAGAAATTTCGTTTGGGTAAGTTCAATTTTGTCTTTTTTTCTCTTTTAAATCAATTTCAAATATGTTCAATAGGTTTCTATAGTTGTTGCATGTGCCTTCAGAGACTTCAAGTGGAGTCTCTGTTTCCACGTCCTTATAGTGTGGTATGATCCTTGATCAGATACTATGTGTTGCAGGTTAGAGTCCTCCTACTTTTGTGTTTTGAAGCTCTTTCATAAGTGTACCAAAGAAAAACTGACTTAGATATTTTCTATTACGATTCTAAGTTAGAAGACTGAAATTATTTGTATTGCAGATTTAATTTATATTAGAACATTGGTAGAATCTGCTTGTGTAATGATTTTTGGTATAAAGACTTTATTTAGTTATTCAAAATCTGAAATGTTGAAGGATAAAGAAATTGTGTTTAACTGGTTATCAAGAGGAGCTGATAAGTGTCTTATAGTTGTCGTTTGCCTTTAGTAGAAATGTTTGATTATATGTGACTTTGTACGATGATGGATTAAATTTTTAATATAAACTTGGTTTACAAATGGGCATTGAACAAATTTGAATGATAATGTAGCTTTAAATTGATGAACATGTTAAAAATCAGTGTGAGAACTAAGTTGGGTGTTTTTAATAGGTGTTGTACATGCTTGGTTTTATGGGACTCTCTAATAGAATCTTGGAAATGTCATGTTTCATTGTGCTCAGAGTTACATTTGAGTGGCTTTGATGTATAATTAATTAAAAGCATGTGAACAAGTTAGGTTGTCAAATTTCATTTCATGGTTTGTTTTGGAGAAAATTTAACTCTTGATGAAGAATGCATGACTAATTGATATAATTGATAATTTTAAAATTGTAACTAGAACTGAAATCGGTTTGAAAACTATAAATGTAGTTGGTTTTTCTGCATATTTTGCCAAAGCGAGATATTCTCGCTCAAGTGAGCATAGTCTAAATTTAGACCTACTATGTGGTCGATTTTTGCTCCGGCGAGGGGTATTCTCGCTCAAGCAAAAATAGCATTGAAACTGAAGTGCTCTCTGGACCCTTTTTTCTCAAGCGAGAGGGATTCTCGTTCAAGCTAATTTTTTTTTCTGTTTTGATTGTTTAATTCTTTTGTATGCAATTTATGGATTGAACAAAATAGATTGATTTATTTAAATTGAATAATATTGTTGATTTAGTAATTCTTGATATTTTTAAGATTGAGATTGAAAAGTGAATGAATACATGAGTAGAGATATATGCTTATGATATGATAGTGTTAAAGTATTGATTAAGGATGATCAATAATGATTGATCTTGACTCTACTAGTAATAGGAATGAAATAGATTAACATTACTAGGTGGTGAGATTCGAAGGAGGTTTGAACTGGGTGATTGTAGCTTTAAACATAATTAGTCAGAAAAGTCTCAAGAGGACTAACATTTGAAAATGATTTAGGTCGAGTTCAAGAGATGGTGGTGAACTGGACTTTTAAAAATTTTTCGCAGACTTTTGGAAAGAATTAACATAAAGAATGAAAGTTCTTCATTAAATCAATCAATTACGTGAATTTTGAATGCTCACACAGAAACAATCAACTACAACGTAAAATTAATCAATTACAAAACTCATGCAGAAACAATAATACGTAAAAGTACACACACCAAGCAAGATTAGGGAAAGAGAAAGCAAGAACACCAAGATTTATATTGGTTGACTCTTCCTCAATAGGTACATCCAGTCTCTTTGCCCCTCAAGCAAAGAAATTCACTAAAGAACATACAGTTCAATCAAGAACAATTTAGTAAACTTGTTTCCCACAAGAACCCATTCCGCAATAAAAACACCTTTGAACCCTACAGAGGTAACAAAACCAATGCAAAACCCTATTGCACCACTACAAACATAAATCCTATATAATTTGCAATCTACATAAAAACCAATACAATAGAGAATGAACACCAAAAGCAATTATGCACAACACAATTCAAGCACAAAAAAGAAATCAGTGTAGAAAACTTATCCAGAAAATAGAGTAGCACGTTCTTCACAAAATGAGAGCTTCAAGATTTTTAATCTTATTCTTTCTTGAAGAGAATTATTTGAAAATCAAAGTCTCTCACACTTCTCTTGAAAAACTGTGTTAAGCTCTCTCAGAAAATTGTAATATCACTGTGTATTTTTCTCTTTATTCTTTTTCATATTTTTGAAAGTCGTGAGCCACTATTTTATAGGAAAAACAGTTGTCAAACAGAATAAACTGACTCATTTCAATCGATTAAACAACCACAATCAATCGATTGAATTTTAGCAAAACTAAGTTTTTCCACCAAGTTAATTTTCGAAAACATTAAGTGTCTTATTACGTAAAAGAGTTTTTAAAAAAATAAAAGGCATTTGTGTTTAAAACTATGTTTTGAAGTTATGAAGCTCGTCACAGTGGTTAAGAATATGCATGCACATGTTTAAAGGACAAACCCACGTAAAATGCCTCAGAACCAATGAGAAAACGCCATGTCGGCAAAGTTGCTTTTCTATATGGTTGTTTCATGTAGACTATATTTGTGAATGACCACTTCTTCATGACCGCATCACTCAGCACCATATATGTGAGTGATCGCTTCTCCATGACTTGCATGACCGAGAGCCAAAGCAGTATGTCCAGAAACTCTGAATGCTTCTTCCATATCACTTGAGTATCCGAGAGCCAAAATCGTATCCTCCCAACTCTGAATGCAGCATTCGTATCACCTGAAGAGTCGAGAGCCAAAATCGTACCCTCTCAACTTTGAATATCACATCTGTATCACTTGAAGAGCCAAGAGCCGAAACCGTATGTCCAAAAACTCATCAAAATGATCTGTTTTAGACAAAACTCGGTAAACCATATCCATATACCTAAAAACTCATAAACACTTAGTCAAAACAACAATTTCAACTAATCTTCATTCTCAATCTAAGTTTTCTTCATCAACTCAATATTCTTCTCGGTTTCGTTAAGGCTTCGTCAAACATACAAACTTGGTCTAGTGTAGGCTTCATCAAATCACTACCTTCTCGGTCAATTGTTGGCTTCATCTACTCACCTCCTTCTCGGTACAGTATTGGCTTCATCAACTCACAACCTTCTTGGTTTAGTGTTGGCTTCATCAACTCATAACCTTCTCGGTTCAGTGTTGGCTTCGTCAAATCACACAGTAGCAACAATGCTAACAACCTCGTCATGAAAGATTGATGATTCATTGACTTGGAGGTCGTGTAGATTCACAACTTGGAGTTCTATGAAAGGTGCATATCTCGGGGTCTATTCAACACACGAGTCTTCCAGAAGTAGAGTCAAGTTTGTTTATATGTGTCAGAGTCAAATAGTTAAAATTGTGAATGAAATTAAGTGAAATAAATTATTTTGATTGGTTTATGTGTTGTTGAAGTATGTGATTAATTTTGAATTATTCTAAGATGGTTTTAAATATGTTAGCTTACCATTTCTTGTTTGTATTTGTGTTTTATTATCTATTTGTGGTGATTGTGTGTTATACGAGAGTAGATGGCATTACAGAGGAGACTATGGATGATCTTTTGCATTAAGCATACCTTGTTAGCAATATATATTTTGAAAGACTTATCTATGATTTTTGTAAATGTTTTAAATTTCAATTTAGTATGATTGTGTATTTTGAAGCATATTAACTATGGATTATTGCAATATGCATGTTTATGAAATCTTAATTGTGTTAGTAGAAGTTTTATTTCGTAGGGTGTTACATATGAACTTTAAAACAAGTATTTAATTATATCTGTTTCTTGATAGAAATGTCGTGAAACATTGTGAAATGTTTTACATTGATTTTAGACATGGTAGAACTTTCTTTAACAAATTTTGAAAAATTTGGTTTTTGGTTTATTTTTATTCAAGCGAAATATTCTCCTTAAAGCTAAAATAGAACAAAAATCAGGACTTGCTCTCTTAAATTTCCTTGCTTAAGCAAGCAAGAGATTTCTCACCTAAGTTATAAAGAGACAGAGAATAAATCATTTCCTCTTATCAACTCATGCACAAGTTAGAAATTCTTGCTCGAGCTAGAAATACTTACAACAATTTTTATTTTTATTTTTTACGTTATTCAAACTTTTCACTCAAATGATGTTGATGTTTATGTGATGAAGTTGATATGTTGTTAAGTTGATAAATGTTATGTATAAATATATACAAATAATTAAAGAAATGCAACTAATGATGATTGTTACATATAGAATTTAAAGGATATATATGAATGAATTAGTTGTTAGAATTATAATTGCTTTAGTCACATACCCGAGGATGATACGTTGGCCTCATGTGCATTCACAAGTATTAAGTAAACGAATTTACATATATTAAGTAAACGAATTTATATATAATAAAAATTCCTTTGCTTTATTAATAAGCTAAGTCATAGATTAAGATATTAAATAATGAGAAACTAAGATTATTGGATACTGAAACATTTGTAGATATACAAATTGAGTTCTCTTAAACTCACCTTAATCGTTGACTCTAAGATCTTTTGTTGATTTAAGTCTTGGATTGGTTCAAGTCTTAGTTTTGGTAAAATATACTTAATGTGAGTTGTCTAAAAATTGTATTTCATTTATTGAATCTTCTATTTCCCTTCGTGTGCATGGATTCATTCTCTACCTGTGTGTTTCAATATAAATGAAATACAATTATTGTTTAATTGTAGAATTATTTTAATTAGCTCACCGTATTTTATGTTTTGTTGTGATTTCCTATTATGATTGTATTGGATACATGAGCAGAGGACGATGCAAGTTTTGATTAAAATAATAGGCAATGCTAGGGTTTATTTTGCTGCAGTGTTGTGTGTGTCTTAGCTAAATGAAATATTAGTTAAGAATATAATTGTTTTGTGAACTTTTTATTGGGTAAAGCTTTAACTATCATGAACATTAGGTGGAGTTGTAAATATAACATATTTATTTTCTTCATTGTTACGTCTTTCACGATGTTACATATCCCATTCGGAAGAACGTTCATCTGTATTCAATTAACATGTATTCAAAAAGTTTCGTTCTTTGTTTTCACAAAATTTCAACAACATTTCACATGATTTATAGGACATGAAAATGATTAAATTATATTCATCACAATGAATTATGTCCCATAAAGCAAAATGAAATTCATGTAAATCTAAATGTCATGAAAATATAAAATAAGACTTGATGTATCATATATTAATTGAGTAAAAAAAATAATATTTTCAAATAGTTCAAGCAAACAATTCAATATTTAATAAAATGATTAATAATATATTAATTGTTTTAACATTCAAATTTGTGTGTTTAGAATATTAGGTAATAGAGTAACTTAGTCTCTTTTAAATATAGTTTTAAATGTCTTCATTGGAGAAAATCAACTCACCGAAGTTATGTAGAAGAGGATATTGGAAACATAATTTCATTCCATTGTTCCTAAGTTTGTTGTGTCATTTTTTAATCCATTCAATGGAGGTCTAATCAATAAACGAAGACTGGATTAGCTAAGCCATTTATTGTTAGTATTGGTGCTAACTTTGTATTTGATGAAGCCAAACTAAATCAGGAATGAAGGATACTTGAATATGACTTAGTGTGTGTGGGTGCGTGAGTGCGTGTATGCATATCATCTAAATTATGAGCATACTTCTTTTATCATTGGAATGAGCTATTAAAATCCTTAATATTTTCAATATAAAATTGAAAGTGAACTTAATTTATTTTCATAAATCTGATTCATCAAATTTTACCAATAAATCGTTTTCAAAATACATTTTATTAAAAATCCTCTTAGTAGAAACTCAATTGATTTAAGATATGTTTTCAATCGATTGTTTTTATAACAGTTTAAATTATTTTTGAATATGTTATAAATACTTTTGAAAATCATTCTCTATATATAAAGGAGAACTTTTGAAAAAAGAAACAGAACAACAACAGAAAGCTTTTTTATCAAATCGTGTTCAATAAGTGATATGCAATCGTGCTTTTAATTCAAGAAGAATCAAGAGAGTGTTTCTTGAAGTTCATCTTTGATCTAAGATTGTACTGTACTGGTTTACATCTCAGGGAAGTCACTGCAATTCGCTTTTTTCTACTATTCTTCATTTTATAATTGCAGTGTTTGGTTTTGCTTTCAATCTTGCATTGTATAAAGAGTTTTTTTTTTACTTCAAGTGTATAGGGTTTATGTTTGTAATGGTGCAGTAGGGTTCTGTACTGTGTTCGTGTATTCTTGTGGGGTGCGAGATTGTGTTATTATTGTATTGATTGAACAATTGAGTTCTTTAGGGCAAATTCTTTACTAGTTGACAAAGAGATTGAATGTAGCTCTTGAAGAAGAGTGAATCGGTATAAATCTTGGTGTTCTTGATCTTTCTTTGCCCTTATCTTGATTCGTATTCTGTAACTACAAATTTGTCAACTACTATACATTTTTCAATTGATTGCTTCTGAAATGCAATTGATTAATTAGCCTGTACTGCACTACTGTCAGTTTTGATCAAATCTGTTTTTGAATTTTACTCATGTGATTATGTGACTCATCCAACTCATCTTAATTGATATCAATTGACTATATATTGATTGAGTTTTTTGGGTAAGTAGTTTATCTTGATTAAATCAGTTTGTTGAATCTGTGATTTAATCTACTATTTCTATTTGTTGTTGATTTTTTGAAAAAACTGTAATTAATTGTTTTGCTAAAGTAATTGATTGTGAGTTTCACTTAAGAATCAAATAGTATTTCAATTAATCGTTATTCTTGGTTTACTCAAATGCATTTTATTGTTGACTATTTGACTTTAATACATCAATTGATTGTCATAGTAATTCATGGGATTAAATTTTTTAAACAAGAATTTCAAGATTTCAAATTCATTATTTTTCATTTACAACTGATTATTGTGGTTGTGAATTTATGACAAGTTCAGTTCAATTGATTGATTATTGAATACAACCAATTACTTTTGTGTTCAAATATACTCAAAACATTTTTAAATGATTATTTTATTTTTTTTCAATTGATTGTTTTTGTTTTGGCAATTATGTATCCTGTAGTAAATTGTTTTAATTGAAGAAATTCTTTCTTTCTTTCAATTCTTTGACTGGTTTGCGAAAATATTTCAAAGTTTAATTCTCCCTCCTCTTAAACTCACCTTAAAACTCTTTTTCATTTGCAAGAAATTTTCTCTGTTGCGTGTTTTTTCCCCAGCCTTACTCTTGGGAGTGAATCTGCTTAACGGATGGGGGATGCGCTCAACGAATTATTCCTTGTTGAATGTCTTTTTCCAAAATTGCTTTGGGGAGTAAATCCACTTAGCAAACAAACAGGGGTTGCACTTAATGGATTTAAGGTAACAAGAATACAATATTTAGCAATTCACTCAATGGTTTGAGATTTGTTCAGCAAAGCGTCCCTTTTCAATTGTGTATAAATGACCCTACGTTGTCTTTTTGTGTATTCTGGTATAAAATAAAGTTCATAACTAAGATAGAAAAAGTTCCCTTGGTAAGTGATTCTCCTATTTACATCTTTTCCCTTCTTTCATGGTATGAGATGTGACATAGGAGAAATATAAAGTTATGCGTTATGGAACCTTAACCTCTAGAATTATTTTCAAGAGATATGTTGTCTTTTGAACCTTTCTTGAGATATTACTATAATCACCATTTTTCTTCCATGTAGTTCTTATATATAAAGATCTTTTAAGTGTAATATTATATCATATGAAATTCTTTATGAGAATTGTTGAAAGTTATCTTTATCTTAAATTTGAAACATAACTCCTACTCTGATAAAGTTTTAAGTATACTCCATGTTTCATCAATTGTTTAGAAAATAAATTATAAATTATACTTGTAGAAACATATTTTTCAAATAGTATTAAGATCTCTCTTTAACTAATTCTGAGAGGATAAATAGGTTCGAATTTTCTAGAGGGTATAAATATAAGAAATTCATGGGAGAGAGGAGAGAGACCAATCAGAATGTTTGAGTTCAATATTATGTCCGAAAAAGAAACATTAAAGAGATATTTAGACATAAATACACCTTAGTATTTATTGAGCTAGATCTGATTACTTAAATATATTTGAGATATAATTTTTCTTATTGTATTTGAAATACCAACTTATGATAAACTCATTTACTTTATGTTATTTTACTACTCACTGAATTCGTCTCACTTAGTCTTATATATTCTATATGAATAAATTCAGAAATAAACTATACAATATGAAGTATGAACTATGTTTTGAGTGATCTTTTTAGAAAGATCTTTGTATATTTCCTTTTGTAAATTAGTTATATAAATTAGTTATATAGTTTATCTTTAGTTTAGTTTTGTACCATTGATTTGGAAACATGCAATATATAACCAATATTATATTATGTAAATGTTTCTTTTTGTGTAAATTTTATTATTTAATAAATAAGTTAAACAATAGTTTAAAAAGTATGAATTTTTACTAAAATTTTAAATTAGAAACAATTTTTTTATAGTTTAGTTTATCCAAATCTTTTTTTTTTTCGTATAAAAGAGAAATTAGAGGACATCAATATCATATAAAAGTGAGAGGAAAGAGAAATTATAGAACATCAACATAGATAATGAAGAAAATACATGGACAATAGACACGATGCCAATGAGAGTGAAATAAAGGATAACGTCAGTATTATCTCAAAATTTATAATATAATATTTTTTATTAAAATATATTAAATTATTTTATTTTTGAATAATTTAAATATGTTTTTACTGTTGTAAAATATTATATGATCAACTAATTAAATAACAGAAAAGAGAAGAAAAAATGTTCAAAAGAAATTAAAAGAATATCATTACAGAAAATAAAATAAAAAACAGACAGGATTAGCTTACAGGGAAAGTGTAAAATTGATATTGTAATCGTTACTAAAATTTAAAATAAATTCAAAATAAATTAGGTATAAATGAGAGAATATTATAAAAAAATCATTAAATAATAATTAATTTAGAGCAAAAAAATAATTAGTCATTATATTAACTATTTAAACACTATTTTATAATTAAAAATGATTGATATCTAAAAGAATTTTTATTATTAATAAAAATTTATAATATAATTAGATGTTATATTTTTACCGTGATCACAAAAAATAATTATTTATTTAGAGATTATTTTTTAATCACTTGTTAAGATATAATTCGAAAGTATTTTTTAAAATCACTTTTAATCTATAATCTATTTTAGAGACCAAGTTAATAAAAATAATAAAATTAAAAAATATTTTTTTCCAATTATCATTAGATACTTAAATTTTGAATCATTATTATCTAGATTTAGATACTGATTTTGAAATAACTAAATTTTGTAAAATTAATTGTTAATTGTTAATTTATAAAATATTTTAAATCAATATTAATAATTTTACTAATTTATTAATTTTAATATAATATTGAAATAGTTAATATCAATTTAAAAAATAATATTTTAAAGTAATATTTTAATCTTTTAATTTTATTTAAATCATAAACTTAAATTGATAATAATAAACTTAAAATATTATTTAAATTAAAAGTTTTATAAATTAAATTAACTTGGTGAGACATTATAATGTCTATACTAGTCCTATGCGCAATCTGATTTGCATCATTTGCATTTGGTGAGCCTTCTAATAAAAATGGAGAATTGCATTGTCTTTCACTAATCCCTTCCCTCATCTTTCACTTCCTTCCCCGAGTCATAGATTTATTCTAAGAGTTTCTCTTTCGAAGTAAGCAATATATTCGGTGTGTGTTGATCGTGGATAGTTTCATCGATGCTAAGAACTACTTCTCAAACCGTCAATGAAGAAACTACAAATTAATTAGGAAGAAGTTGAGGTTTTGATTCTTAAATAGTGGTGAATGTGAGTTATTAAACGTCGAAAAGAAATAATAATTTGTTTTAAATATAATATAATATATTATAATAAAAGGTGAGTTATTAATTTTTTTTCACCTAATATAATATATCGTTCTCTTTTTTCTGTTGTGAATTAAATACGAACTTAATTGGTTATGATGGATATTGTTTGAAAAATTGGATGCATATGAAAGTTATATAATAAAAAGATGACAAAAATGAATAAAATAAATTTAAGTATAGAATAAGATAATCTTTGTATGGACAACCGACATTCTATATATGTAATGCTTTTATTTAAATATAAGTAATACTAATTATTTTTCAAAAATATTTGATCCGTTGTTTGATAAATAAGTGATATCTTAATATTATATTCATCTTTGAGATTTTTGTTTTTTTGCGTAGGAGAAATATAAAATACACAAATGATTCCCTTGACTTGGGAATAAGAAATGGAACAAATTTGAGTAGGCTCAATCAACATAACTTAATCTATGAATGAATGGATTTTAACCTTTCCTCTTCACTCAAAAAGATTAGAAAAAACGGAAGTCATAGTTTACCCGGAATCATTCTGCATGTTAAGGGGAAGAACATTTTGTTGCATGGAAATTTTATTTCAATAGTTTAAAGATTTAATAAGTATGAAAAATTGGCTTAAAAATGAGTGATAAGAACATTTAATAGTTATTGATATGCCTTAAAATACAATTAACCTCTTTTCAGTCAATAATATTTAATTTTCAAATCTATAACCAAATCAATATAAAAGAAATATTAATAAAAATATTTAGTCGTAAAGCCCCATTTATGAATCTAAAACAGTATTGCCAAATAATTTAAAACATAAATCTTGTTCAATTATTTTCTCTAAAAGATAATTACCTTCAAAATAAAGGTAATCAGTAAGAAACAAAATATCTATATAAAAGGGAAAAAAAGGACATCCCTATGTTTGTAATAAAAATATAAATTTGAAAATAAAATATATTAAAAATAAAAGAGAAAAATAATACTTAAAATTATTATTTTCATAATAAAGGTAAAAAAATTAGAATTTATTGATATCTCTCACACACACACACACATATATATATATATGAATTTAAAACTATATATAAATTGGGGTCAAAACCAACCCTCACAACATGGATCCGGCTTTTTCTAGAAGTTATTTTTTAGTTTATGAATGTAGTCTACCAAATATTTTAAGGCTTAGCTTTAGAATAATTTGACTCTATCTTGAACAAGCAAAATTTGATAAAAAAAAAAAAAAAAACTTTTTAATTAAT
>Ga0209700_107332_pt1 | contig 15762 bp, 15 predicted proteins | sample SiratroredBW_FD_187528 | JGI IMG/M metagenome (GOLD analysis project Ga0209700, IMG submission 187528) | Root nodule microbial communities of legume samples collected from California, USA - Siratro red BW (SPAdes) (version 2) | ecosystem: Host-associated > Plants > Roots > Nodule | place: USA...
ATTTTTTCTAATTCTTTTATTCTTTTTTTTCTTTTTTTAAGGAGAGAGATATTTTGGAATATCTCATTATCTATTATTTCACTCATTTTTTACCTCTTGATCAATCTTGAACAATTTTGAACAGTCTTGAACATAGCATAACTCACATAACCAAATCATTAAACTTTTTTTATATTTTTATTTTTAATTATATTTATCCGGGCGAAATCGGGTGTTGATACGTGCCGAAAGGGAAGACTTTGGAGCTTTTGCCTGTGAAGAATGTTTCTTCGGCTGATGATGTCATGCATGTCGATGGCGGTGCCAGTTTCTTGCTAGGTATGATGGTGAATACGGCAGAGGCAAATTTTTCCAAGTTGTTTGGGGTTTCTATTGGGTTGAAACGATATAACACAAAGTGTGAAGTGAAACCGTAGGGAGAAGAATATAGTCAAATGCAAACACGAACACATGGTGGGCTAGATGTGAAATCTGAACCTCTTGATGGGATGAATAGGATGATCGGAGGTCCACTTTAGGATACATATTTTTTAGTGGCGGTACAAGTTTTCCTTAGTGTAGCAAAACACAAAATTCAATTTCCTTGTCAACTACTGAGACAAAGTACAAAGTTGCTGCTCTTGTCATTCAAGAATGCATTTGGCTTCAAAGACTTGCCAACGATTTATATCATCATATAACTAAGCTAACTGTACCTTTTGAAGATAATCAGAGTGCTCTCAAATTCATAAATAATCTAGTTCACGCACGAACCAAACATATTAGAGAAAAGGTTATTGACAGGACCATCAACGCATTGGAAGTACGGAGTAAGGAAAATATTTCCGAAATTTCAAAAATTCGTTTTGCAAGTCTTCATTTGAGTTCCTTTGTACTAAACTCGGGTTAATATCCAAAAAATCACTTTAAGGGGTGTTAAAAGTAAAGTTCATTTTCTTTTGGATTATATCTACAATAATTTAGAGACTTTTATACATTAATAGGGTAGGTAAGAGAAGTCTAGAATTATCTCTAGTATTATCTTCAAATTAGTTAGGAATGTGGAATGTTACCTTGAGTAGTATAAATAGGGCTAGTTTGTAACAAGTCAATTAGAGAAGCAAAAATGCTATAATAAAAGTTAATTTCCAATAACTTTTCTCATGAATCATTCTCTTTTATTTTTGAGATTATTCTTCCTTTTCTTTGGTTGTATTCTTCTACTATTTGGTTCTTCGATCTTGAGCCAACAAACTTTCTCTATTTTTCTCTTGTTCTTTTATATTTTACGTGTGAGTGAAGAGTGTGGAAAGGGAGTTGATGAATTCTTCAATTTGCTCATCAAAATGGAAAACCTGTCAACGTGACATTATTGTCCATGCGTTCGTTGTTTGAGTTAGATATGTCGTGATCTTAAAGAAATACATGATCAATTGTTTATCTTTGATATTGTGAAGATTTATATAATACGGACATGATAAAGAGAAATATTAGAAATTGTAACCGTGATAAATGTGTTATAAGGTGTTAACACTTTTTGCATTCAGGGCAACTACATCAGTTACTCATGTAATAACAATTAATAGATATACCGTTCTCTCCCAAGAAACTTATACAATGCACAATAATATTTATAATTATAATAAAATTAAAACCGATAAATAATTCCATAATTTGAATAATTTGTGAAATAAAATAAATTATACAAAAAAATTAAATATTTTTATGAATTTATGTCCAATATCATATATATATATATATATATATATATATATATATATATATATATAAGTATTATTTAGATGTACTTATGTAATTATGTATATTTATTAGTTATTAAACATTTATTCTAGAGACTTATAAATCTATAAATACATGATAACATCACAAGAGTACCCACTTAATTTTTTCGCTCAATACACATGTATACTAATATTTTCGTAAAACTTTGACTTGAGCATTGTAAAATCTTTTTAAGATGGATCTTTACTCAATCTTCTATAATAAACTTAACCTTAATGTCTCGCAAGTTCCTCGGAAAGATAATTCTTTCCACCTACCTGCTTTTTTTCTCTTTTGATTGATGAGTTGAAAGATAGAGATCATTTCATCTTATTAACGATAAAATTGAATGATGGACCTTAAAAAAAGTATTTTAAACATTCACTTATATAACTTTTTTAACAAGAACTCAATTAAAAAATATTCAATTCATAAGTTACTTAAAACTTAATTAGGATTAAGAAAAAACTATCCATAAAATTATTTGAACCCATCATCTCAATCTTTTCACTTAATTAATTAGTTAAAGTATGTTTAATACCTTTCCCAATCTTCGTACGAGAAAAAGGAATTATCTTATTAATTTATAATAGTCTTTTTAATTTATAATTGAAGATATTTTAGTAAGAAAAAGAAAAGAAAAGCTAGATACAATTTGAAAAGTTTTATAAAATAGAACATATACAAATTAAAGAGTCTTATCTGGTGCGACACTGTACAATATTCCATACTTTAAGAATCCAGCTGGAATGCTATGGGTATGGAATATTGTACAGTGCCGCACCAGATAAGCCAAAGGGTTGGTTCACAGAGATCCCATCCTACTCCACAGAATAATTCAAATATTCCTCCAAGTGGAATTTCTGGATTAAAGATATTGGTAGGAGTGGTCTTGTATCTCATAGTTTTATGAAGGAAATAGAAATACCTGGACTTAGCATAATTGAGAATGTCAGCAAGAGTGGTTGGATTCAACCCAGGTGGATAAAACTTTTCAGTTCTGACTTTTGACGATAAAGGTTTTACCATGAATATGAGAGGGAAGACATTTGAGGTTGAGATGTACTGGATGGATCTTGCTGGTCTGGAGAGGAAATCAGGGATGAGATTATGGTTTTCTTTGATGTGTTTAACAGAGAAATCATACCTAGAAAACCAATCCTTTAATCTGAGGATCTGAGGGTCAGGAGGCATTTTGTTTTTGAATTATAGGATTTTTGGAAAGGAAGAGTTATCCATCTGGACTTCAAAATGATAACCTCTTAAATGAAAATCAAACTTTTTTATGCCATTTTTTATAGCCAGGGCCTCCTTGAAAGTGGTGTGATAATGCTTCTCAGATTCTTTAAACTGTCCACTAGCATGCCCGCAATAGTACTTCTTGTTTCCTTCTTCTTCAATGAGCACTGCTCCCCAATAGTGGTCACTGGCATCAGTCTAAAGTACTCTTTTGCCATTTCAAGGGATTTTCAAGGCTGGAAAAGTCTGAGCAATCTTCTTTAGTTCTTGGATTGCTTTGGTCTGCTCAGGGCCCCAAGGTGGAGGGTTTTTCTTGAGCAATTTGGATAAAAGGCTTGTGTATTTTGCGGCATGTGGAATGAAATCTCGGATATAATTTAGGATGCCCAAAAATTGTTGGATCTGTTTCACAGTCAGATTTTCATCTGGAAAGTTTATAAGTTCTTCCGCTATATGTGGTTGAGGCAAATGCATTCCCAGAAAATCAATTTCTTTTTGGGCCAAATGAATCTTTTTCTCTGAAAGCATGATACCATGTCGGTCTGTTATTTGAAAGAATTGTTTTAGCAACCTTTGGTGTGAGTCCATATCTTGAGAGAACAAAAGGATGTCATCAATATAAATTATGGCTCTATCTAGAATGGGCTCAAATATCTTTGTCATGGTTTTTTGGAATAGAGATGGAGCAACTTTTAGTCCAAAGGGCATCACCGTCCATTGGTATTGTGCATAAGGAATACAGAAGGCTGTTTTGTATCTGTCTACTGGGTCAATTCCTAATTGCCAAAAACCAGACTTTAGGTCAAATTTAGAGAAGATAAGGGCTTCTTTCAGTAAAATGGGTAAGGATGATGACTTTGGGATAGAAAATTTATCATCCCTAAGAAACTGGTTTAGGGGTTTATAGTCAATGACTAGTCTCTTTTTCCCCCGAAGCTTCTCCAATCTCTTTTCTACATAGAAAGCCTGACAAGCCCAGTTGGATTTAGTTGGTTCTATCAATCCTTGCCTTAATAGTTCGTTGCATTGTTTTCTAGCCAACAGAAGGTCAGTTGGAGACATACCAGGATGAGTAGCCTTTGTAGGATTGACATCTTCATTAAGCTTGAAGGGAAGTTGCACAAAAAATTCTGGATTCTTCCATAGAGGCTTAGGATGAGAAAACTCTTCATGGTTGTCTGCACATAATAAGGCTAGCTTATCTCTGATCTCTTGGAAGTCTGGTGGGGCTTCTGTAAGTACAAAGAGCCTTGGCACATCAGTAAAGGCTTTAAATTCTTTTTTGAATTTTACCCCAGAGGAATGGATTTGAAGTTTGTGAGCTGCAGAATAAATATCCATTCCTATTAAGATGTCCTTGTTGGGCAATTTGCTACCAATTACTTTTGTCCATATCAGGCAGTTAGGAAAGAACTTGATACCAATGGGATGTTTGGTTATCAATTCTGTTTTAAAGATCTTTCCATCCGCAGCAACAAAATAAGAGACCTCCTTTTTCCAGAATTCCTTTGGTAGAATGTCTGGATCCATCATTGATTTATGGGCTCCAGTGTCCAAATAGGCGATAACTTTGATAGCCTTATCATATTTTGAGGGAAGAAGTTGGATATCTACACAGGGTTGTGGTGTTGATAAGTTGACAGGAAGCATTTCTTGGGTAGAGAATACAGGGAACTTTCCAGTTTCTGAATCAAAGGATTCTTCAGAAGATACAACTAAGGCAAATGCAGTTTCTTCATCTGCATAGCTCTGTTCTGAGTATATAGACTCTACTTCTTCTGAGTCACTGAGGTTTAGCGTAGAGATGAGTCTTATAGCTTTATCCTTCTGTTGAGGACAATTCTTTGAGAAATGTCCCTTCTTATTATAGATGAAACATCTCTGGTCGTTGCGTCTTCCTCTGAATTTCTTTTTCTTGAAGAATTTGAAGGACTTTCGTTTCTTCCTTTCTTCAAGATTTTCTTTTCCTTTCTTTTTCTTGCTGCAATTCCTGGAGCAGTTCCCCGAGCAGGATTTTTTGCATTTGATCTCCAGATATGATTTTTTGCAAGCCTTATCAAACTTGCTTTTCTGATTCATGATATCTGCGAAAAACTTATGTTGCCTGCAGAGCTTGTCTACCGCTTCTAGGGTCATCTGGTGGATTTGTCCAATAGTTGAGGAAGTAAAATCCTTTTGTATAGCGATAGTCATTCGGTTTAGTTCAGGCTGTATCTCAACTGGTAGAGATGCGACATAAGTATTTTTAAGGCTGGGATCATTGAGACCATTGAGATGGTAAAATCTTTTGCTCATTCTTTGATAATGTTTTTCTAGGTCAGCAATCTTTACAGAGCAACACTTCATGTCGAAGAATTCTTGTGAGTTTTTTATCGATGATAGAACCATCACCGATAAATTCTTCATGAAGAGCTCCCAATACTGCAGATGTTCTTCCCAACTCATGAAATTGATTTTGTCGAACGGTCCCTAAGTTATGGTACCATTCTTTCAGTGTTCCTGTCATTCTGCAACAGAATTCTTCAATCACTTTGTAGGTGTCTGGTTCCTTCATCATCTTTGTGTCCAGCCATGCTCCAAACTCTATAAGGCGAGCCCTCCATTTGTTGGGCGGTATGTCATCAAGAGTGAACCAGGGTCCTCCATTAACCTTGAGATTTTTTGCTTTGGATGAAGCTGAATCGATCTCGTCATCAGGAGAGTCATAAATAGGCTCATGGCGCACTTCTGATCTGGTTCTAGATGTCATAAGGATTTGAGTAACGTCTACAAATCCTGGTTCTTCTGAGGATTCAGGATTATCAGAAGAAGTGTCTCTGATTTCTTCAGTTGGGCTGGAAGAGGTAATGACTAGTTCAATGGCAAATTGTGAATAAGGGTCCTGGGAGTCCTAGAATTGTTCTTGGACAATAGGTCTTTTTAGTGGAGAAGATTGGGTTTCTTTGGCAGATTCTTCGAAAGACAAATGGAAAGTTTGGTTTTTTTCTTTTTTGGGTTTTGAAGATTCAGGGTTTTGCCTTGCTCTATATGAGGAGAGGCAGTAGGTAATGACCAAGTAGGCTTTTGCTGGAAATAAGAAGAAGGAATTTGGAAAGAAGTATACGGCTGGGGCATTAAACAGAGAAGGAAAAGAGTCAGCCTGCTGTCTTTCTTTGGCAGAGATATAGTCATCCAATTCTTTTATCTGGGCTTTAAGCCTCCTTATTTCTCTTTCTTTTGCGTGTGATGCTTCCCCAAAAGTCATACTTTTCCATTCTTCCTTTAGTTTGGAAATTTCCGAAGAAAGCTGTTTATAATATTTCCTCATTTTGGAGGACAGAAATTGAAGCTTCTCATCGGATTTTTCTAACTGCATCGAGATCGTCTCCATCTTTTGGTCTAGTCTTTGTAGAATGGAGTTCTGGGCTCTGGCATTTTCAGTTTGCCAGTTTAGAACCTCTTCAGCTTGGCTTAGAGGTTTCATTTTGCCGTCAGAACCAACCTCTTGGCTTACAACATGAGGTTTTGAGAAGATTCTGCTAACTGGATCAGTCTTTCTCTTGAGAGGTGGAAAATCTTCACTGGAAGCAGTATTGAACATCATGCATGGAATTGGCGAGGCGTGAGAGACAGGAGAAGGTCTGAAGATATTGAATCTTTCAAAGGTTTTGGATTCTTCTTGTTGTAAGATCTCCAGGCACCTCAAAAATTTCCAATCTGGATCTGGTTCTTGATGATTCCTGATCCCGATCCAGGGACCATTATCAGGACCAAATCTCTTATGCTGTGAGGGAGGAGGTTTACAAGAGTTTTCAAGGTCACTTTCTTCCTCATCTTCATCCTCATCATCACTAGAATCTCCAGTGTGTTTCCAGCAGTCACAGTCAGAATCGCACAGTTCTGGGTTAACATCCCAGATGAAGTGCCCGTTCACCTTGTTAGTGAAAAGGGGTCTTCCATAAGGGAAAACTCCTGCTAGTGGTATCTTTCTTTCTTTGGTGACAGGGGAGATCATTAGTGACTGAAAAATAGAGGAACTGGAACTTGGAGTGTCTTCAGGAGCTTTAAAGATGGTCCTCACAGTACCATCTGTTGACCTTCTAAAAGTGGCTTCCGTCAGTTTCATAGGCTTCTGATTCATGTGTAATTTCTCATAGTTGGTAACCCACTGCATAGGTACCAGCTTTTGTAGTTCTTGCTGAGAAATATTTCATGGGATCTGGACTATTGAAGGTGTATCTTCTTGGTTGTTGGCTAAAACGAAGAGAGCACCGTCTTTGCAAGAGGGTAAAGCAAGATCAGTTGCATGATCTTGAAGCCTATAGATGATCTGATGATGGAGTGTAGCAGAAAGTGCTTCAGAGACTTGTTCAGCTCCAGTGATCTGGATCTGGACCTTCAACCTTTGAGAGATAGTGGGATCTCTCAGACTGACATTGAAGTTGGGGAAGATAGTCAGGACGATGCTTCCAACATGAAGAGTGGTTAGGACAGTGCCAATGACAGCATGTTCGTAGTGCAGATAGCTTGAGTCTAGTAATGAGACTCTAGTTGAAACAGAGAGTCCTCTTCTTTCATGAAGAGAGAGAACGAGCCTGATGGCTCCATAATGGAGGTGTGTGTATCCTTCATTTATCCAGTGCCTGATCAGATCCTTGGGGATCTCGATGTTGACATATTGTTCTTCAGTGGTGGCGGCCAAAGAACATTGGTCCATTCTGGAAGATTGGACATACTCCTTGATATGGGGTCTTTTTGATGAGATAAGTCTAGTGATAGATCTGAGTACAGATCTTTGTCTTCTGAATATATTGTAGGGACTTAACAAAGGACTATGAGTTTCTGAGATTTGAGCATCTTCTGGAACATAAGAATACTCAATGAGATTTTCTATTTTTGAGAATAGAGTTCTAGAGACACTGGGGGTAAAGAGAGAGTAAAGTTTAAAAGAATAGGCTGAGAGGGTGCTTGTGTTGGGATGTCCATGTTAGGTTGGCTCTTCTTACCAGAAACCATGGTACATCCATGATAAAATCTTAAAATAGTAAACTTGTAGATGTTCTTGTTTATATATTACTTAAGCTTTTTTTACATTAAATATTAAAGTTAAACTTGTGCTTGAATTTCTAACTAACGAAATATTTTTTATTTGTACAAAAAGCACTGAAAAGGAGTTCTTCCCCAGGTTTAGATGGCATGAGAAAATTACAGAGAATGATAAATATATCATTCTCCACATTATCATAAGGAAAATGAAAAAAAAAAATGGACACAACTACGTGCCTTACAGTACAATAACAAAAGTCGTGAAAAAATAAATTTCTTATCAGTTTCTAAAAGCATGAACTTCCTTTCGGTGTCTTGCAAACGGAAAACCAAACATGCATCTTGTTGTGGACCCAAGGACGTTGTATTCATCAAAAATACTCAGTCCCTTCAAATAAACCTCAATTGCTAGGGTTCCGTCCTTTTCTTCTTGAAGGTTGATGTTTGTTTCTCAGTGAATTTGACGAAAATCTTATAAAGCCACCTCCTCCATTCTGATATTGACCCACAAGCTTTGTAAAAATGGTGATTCTCCTTCTAGTTCAATCTCCTTTTGAACACTAGCTAGTAACAAGACTCGGTCAAAAATGGAACACTCATTATATACATTAAACAGAGTATTGGAGATCATAAGTAACTATTTATAATATATAACTGGTTACAAATTTCACCTTATAAATTAATTTTGTAAAATTGAATTAAATCTAAAATTCACATTTTAAAAAATATATGAGATTATGAAGAAATCCAAACCTCAACTTAAACTAATATCTAAATCCATTTCGAAAAGAAGTTTACCGCATAGTAAGTATATAGTTTCATGTAACACTATTCATGAAGAAAAAGGTAAAACTTCAAATATGTAGTAGCAGATTTCAGAGCAATAGTTAGAAGCATGACATAATTTTTCAGTTATGGTTCAGCATACCTGGGTGATATGCCCAATAGGAACTGTAACGCTGGGATGATCCCCGGTAGTTGTTACCTATCCCCGCCATCACTGCATGCTCATGTTGCTATAACATTACCATGGATCAGTCTTATTCTCTTCCATTTTCCATTGCTCCCTCTCCCTTTATCTCAGCCACTCTGCCAATCTTCACCTACAATTGTTCACAAAAACAAAACTTCATTGTCCAGCAGAGAATTTGAAATGGCTAGCAGCTAAAGAGTATGGAAATGCGTTCGAATGAAGATGAGATGAATACTCACTGTAAATAAAATATATAAAAGGAGTTAGCTAGCAATTCCAGTCAAGTATCAATCTGATCTATTAAGTAATTTAAGACTCGTTAAATGTAGAAGAACAAGACATGAAATGAAAAATAACATTGATAAAATAATTTTTCATGGTTAGATTAGATGTTGACGAGGTAAGTCAAAGAAGGAGAATTACCTATTCATCATCCTTGCCCGTTAAATCCATCTACGGTCAATCTTTATCCCACGCACATGGCAGATTTTAGGCCAAATGTCACGCTCCTTTTTGTGGCATCGTTTTTCCAGCAAGGGACATCCCTTTATGCTTAATTTTATTAGAGAGACCGGCAGCCTTTCTCCCCCGATATTCTCCAGCTTTTCACAATTTCGAATGTTCAATTCTTGTAGCGACGTGAGATGGAGAAGGCCCTTGCAGTTCAACGTCTCTAGACTTGAGAAATCACGTAGATACAGAGACGTAAGGGAGGGAGGTAGCAATCCCTCCTTTGGGAAGGAGTTGATGCTATCACATGGACCCCAAACGGTGAGAGAGGTAACCATGTCCATGCATACCCATGCTTTACCGCTCCACAGTTTCTCACAATTCCTGATCTCAACTGTTCTCAAGTTAGGTGGCATACTCCCTCCTGGGAATGACTCAATTTGTTGGCAGTTTGATATGCAAAGATATTCCATCTTTGGGAGAAGAGTTCCCATCTGATCGGGCAACCACTTCAACTTCTCACAATCATAAACTCTTAAACTAGTCAAATTGGGCGCAGACAATCCTTCTCCCGGAAATGATACAAAGTTGGGGCAGTGCGTAATCCAAAATGAATTCAGACTCTTAAACGACTCCGACCCTGAGACCAAAAGAGATTCCATATTTTCACAGTTTCTGATACGAAGACTGACGAGGTTTGGAAAGGTAACCAGTGGGAGAGACGCCAGAGAATCACAACTATTATCTATTAATAGTGATTCCAGCATTTCGTTTTTGTGTTGCATCGGGAATTTCAGTTTTTTTAAAGCACTGATATCAAGAGATTTCAACGATGCAGGAAGACGATCACCTGGAAAAGATACGGCTGACGAACAATCCGTTAACGATAAATCATGGAGGCAAGTAGGTTGGATGTCAGTGATGGCCTCCATCATGGACTCCACCATTGGGCCTCCTTCTATCACTATACGTTCCACCAAAAGAGGAAACACATTAAACGTTACTTTGTTGCTTTTGCGTATCTTTAATGTTCGAAGGGTGGGAGCCTTTGGGACAGAAGAGACAAGAAGCTCGCAATTTTTAATCTTGAGTGTTTGCAGAGCAGGAAGGTAATTTGGCAGATCTCCCTTTAGTTTGGGGCAGTTTTCTATATAAAGTTCCTTAAGCACAGGAAAAACTTCTGAATTGAAGGAACTCCACACCTCCCAAACAGGCATATCATCAATGTATAGAGATTCAAGAGAGGGAAAGGGCGTCACAGATGAACAATCTTGCTTCTTATAAAAGCCTGCATCAATAGTCTTCACAGAATTCATGCCTGAAATACGGAGCATCTTGAGAGATGGTAGTTGCCCGAGTGAAGGAAGCATGCAACAGTTGTCACAGTCTTTTAAATTCAGATATGTCATATTTTGGTAGGAAAAATTCCCCACCCATTCTGGAAATGTTGTTCCTTTATAACCCATTATTGAAAGCCTTCTCAAGTCTTGGTGAGGTTGTAAGTTGCTGAGTACATCTAATTCAATTTGGATGTCGATGCTATTGTCGTTACGTACAGACCATTCCAAGGATAAATGGTTGATGTGATTCTTCTCAATTAGCTTGGCCTCTAATGCTTCTTCACCTTTTGTAACATTCTCTAATTTCTGAATGGAAAACTGATTATGGAGATTTGGAAGTCCACCTACTTCTTTGATGCTATTCTCTCTATGCTTGCCAACAATATAGACATCCAACCTCTGTAATTGATTTAGTTTTCCCATTCTTTTAGGCATCTCTGTTATGCCAGTCTCAAAAATTTCAAGATGACGCAAGTTTGCAAGATTTTGCATGGCATTAGGCAACTTAGTCAGATTGAAACAGCCAAACAACATCAAAGTATGTAGATTGTATAGATTACACAATGACTCGGGCAGGGTTGCTATCATTGTATAAGAGAGATTTGAATAACGCAAATGGCTCAATTCACCTAGTGAATCAGGCAGAGCAAATTGACTTTGGAAACCATAAAATGATAAAACTCTCAAGTACTTAAGCATCGATACTATAATATGTGGTGCCTTTTCATTGTTGAATGGAGGATCTTCAAAGTCGATCGGCAAGAAAGTTCTCGAAAACTTTACCCTCTCAAGACCTTCAATATCGGAGACTGGATCACTTAATCCTGTAAAAGACAAATGACGAGGCTTTCTATCAATTTTGGTTTCCTTTCCAAGTTCATCTGCTCTCAAATAGAATTCCCCGCCAAGGAAAGTGGCTAGATCATGCATGAGGTCATGCATTACAAAATAATCTCTCCATGTCCGATGGCTTTGAAAAAATGATCTCGAAACCAAATCGTCAAAATACTCCTCACCAACTTCTTCCAAAGTCTTTCCCTTCTTTGATGCTTTTACAATATCTTCAGCTATGCATAACAGTATCAATTCATCTTTTTGAAATTCATAATCCTTGGGATAAAGTGAGCAATATACAAAACACCGTTTTAAGTGTGGAGGGAGATAATTATAACTAATTCTGAGTGCTGGAATAATTTTACACTGACTTTCGGAAAGTTCCCAAATGTCACTTTCAAGTACATTATTCCAATCCCTTGTAGCGTGCTTTCTCTTTAACATTCCTCCAAGTGACTGTGCAGCCAAAGGCAACCCATTACACTTTTTCACAATCTCCTTTCCAATCTTTTCTAGAGTTTCTCTATTCTCACTGACCTCTGAGGGAGGAAATGCATGGTTTGCAAATACCAACCAACAATCTTCATTTGACAAATTGTTTAGATGATATACTTTAACACTATGAAAAGGGACTACAGCCGCTACACTTTCATTCCGGGTTGTAACGAGAATTTTACTTCCCCTAATCCCACTTAGAAATGGTTTTACTCCAATTGTCACAGTCCTCGATCCAAACATCATCCAGGATAACTAAGAATTTTTTATTTCTGATCTTGTCCATCAACTCTAGTTGAAGTGAATTTAGATCATTCAAATTACAAGACATCTTTGTGACTTCCTCAAGCATAGTTTTTGTGACCTTGACAATATCAAATATATCAGAAACACAAACCCATGCCTTCAAATTAAATATCTCCTTCAAATTGTCATCGTTGTACACAGATCTGGCCAAAGTGGTTTTTCCAACTCCACCCATGCCTACAATAGGAATCACAGACACATGTTCAGCATCAGTGCTATCCTCTAACACCATCTTCATTATGGCCTCCTTGTCTTTATCCCTACCGTACATACCATATCCATCTTCCAGAGATGTTGGCTGAGCTTTCCATGGCTGATTCTTCTCCACTGCAATCTCTTTCAAATCAAGACTCTCTTTTTGTTTTAAAATGTCATCTAATCTTTCAACTATGCCTTCCAACCTACTAATACTCACAATCTTCTTCCTGTTAAAAAGGTGAGAAAAGGAATTGCTTACCTCTTTTTGAGTAGCAGCTTTAGTAGAAACTTCATCAAGTAAGTCGTCAACCTCGTACACAACATCTCTGAGAACATCGAGCCACTTCTTGACATTGGAGTCAGTGATTTGTCGATTCTCAGCATCAGCAAGCACAACTCTAACAACTATGAGCTGGTTCTCCACCTTTTGAAGCAACTTGTCAGGCTTCTTTCCACGGATCAGGTTGAGAAGCTCAGGGGAAGCTAGCCTTTCAAAAACAACATCAAGGAAAGCAGAGAGAAGTGCACCTCCTACCACGGCTAAAGCCATGATCTCAACAACAAACAACTGATTATTTATCAGAAAGAAAAGGAATTGGTTGCAGTTAACAGGGTTGGTTCTTGACAGATGTGATCAGAAAGTAAAGGAATTTCAGTCAACTCCTTTCACTTTAATTTGCGTAGCACTGTGAAATACCTACCCTCAAAATTAACCGTTAGATATATAATATATTAGTATAAAAATTTGATGGTGGAGATTGAAGATGCCTACCTGAAAAGCTCAGTGCTGGTGGGTGTCGTTTTTTAGAAGATAAGGTTCCTGTTTGGATGCTTTTTGAACGCGGGATCTCAGGGAATGTACCTACCATCTTAATTCACCATGGATATATTAATTAAAAATTTAATGGTTGAAATTGAAGACCGTGAAATTGACTACCAGTTTGGGATATTTTAGTGTCGTTCTTAACTAAATATTTCTAAGAACTAAAGTGTATAAGTTGATTTTCGTTAATTAAAGGCATTCAGTATATTTATTTTGTTCATTTTTTTAGTGTCTATGAAAACAATTATGAAACAGAGTGAAATTGTTTGTAATACAGCCTAGAAATTGTTTGTAATACAGCCTAGTCCAACTATTGATAATGATACCATATACGTAGCTTTGATTGGCTAAAGATGTGAAAAATATAGCAAATTATATAACTTTGGAGGATGGAGAAGTTGCATTCCAATGTTCATCTGCAAGCTCTTGTGATCCCCTCGAGTAGTTTACAGCACGTGTATGCAGCGTGCACAGAGCACATTCGCTTTTAGACATAATATTGAATGCAGGACTCTTGTGTAGACATAATAAATCATAAGTTAAGTTCTAATATAGAGAAATTTATTTAACTACATTATGGCTTGTATTGGTTTTATGTTCTTAGGGACTGCTTTTCAGTTTAGTCAAATTCTATTTTGCTTTTTGGTTTATTGATTATAGCAATTAATTTCAAGCGCTGAATTTAGATCTAAAAAGGCTTTGTTGTGCTTTGTCTGATATTCACTTTTCTGTTCTGTTCTCAAATTTCATCTTAAAGCCTATTGAGAGTAAGTAAAATTGTCTAATAGATGTATAAGTTGCATTTTAAGAATTTTAAAAATTGAGTTAACCAACACTTTAATGTGTTCAGCTGGGGTGCTAAATTTCCTGCAAGTGAAATGAAAGAGCAGAAAGTTATCTACTCATTGAGAGCCTGTGTAATGAGTTTCTTTGGAACGTGATTTTTATGTTAACATTATTTTTGGTACTGAGAGAGCCTCCTCAAAAGGCTTTTCCATGATGGCATCAGCTACATTGACAAGTGTTTTAATGATAAGGTGAACGTCTAATTATACCTGCTTGATTACAGTTGTAGCAGTGCTACCATTCACAAAATCCATGAATGTCAACGTTCTCTGTTAGCATGGTGTTTTTGTTATCCTCAATAAGAGGGCCAAGACAGGATAGTGTGGATAGGAGACGACCAAAAAGAGTATATAGTTAATTCTGGTACAAAATACTGAAGAAGGAGGATCAAGAGCAACCTTCTAAAGTCTTCAAGCTGCTATGGAATCTACCGATAACCCCTTCTGTAATGGTATGTGCATAAAGGTTACTACTGGATAGATTACCAACCAAGTCTAATCTAGATAAAAGAGGTTTACAGCTAACAAACTTGTTGTGCCCTTTTTGTCAAGAATGTGGAGAATCTGAACAACACTTGTTTGTCACATGTAAGGTGGCCCAAAAAAATGGGATCAGTGTGAGAGGTGGGTTGGAAATGTCACCGCTAGACATGAGTCTATTATTGTCCACTTTCAGAGCTTTTATCTTGTGAGAAAACGTCATTGCGTTAATAAAGCTTGGAAAGAGATGTGGGTAGCTATTGTGTCGAAGATTTGAAATCACAGGAATAAGATGGTATTCAGTAGAGGGATAATGGATTTTGTAGAAATATTTACTCTTGCTCAGCTAAAGGGTTGGTTATTGCTTAAGCATAAGTTTTCGACAATCCCATTTTCATATTCAGACTAGCATTTCTCACCACTAAAGTGTCTCGACTCTTTAGTTTAGACACTTTAGTTTATGTTAGAGGTGTTTGTTGGGAGGTGTTATTAGCGGAGAGCTCACTTACTACAATCAGTTTTGCAGTATTGGTGTTTGATTGTTTTGCAGGTTGCTTTAGGAAGGTGTGCAAACTAAAGTCTTTTACAGATCGCTGTAGAGGAATTTAAGTGTGTGGTGGTATCAATGCGGGTTAAATGTATAGTGCGCTGCCAGTGGGGGGAGGGTCTATTGTTTCTGGCCATTTTTCCTCCACCTACTCGATAGGGTTCTTAAGCGTAGCAATAGGTGTTTTTTTTTTTCTTAAATGTTTCTTATTCTTTTATTTTGGCATCATTCTCCTTTCCGGACCTGAGTTTTTGGTTTCTTGGTTCTTTTAGCTTGTAAAAGGGTTGAAGTATTCCTGAAATGCTTCTTTTTATTTAATTTATTTATGGCTATTCAAAAATAAATCAATTCGCTTTATATATATATATATATATATATATATATATATATATATATACTATAAAAAAAATTAAAATTACTGACAGGATAAATCCTTTCAAAATATT
>Ga0209700_107333_pt1 | contig 15760 bp, 6 predicted proteins | sample SiratroredBW_FD_187528 | JGI IMG/M metagenome (GOLD analysis project Ga0209700, IMG submission 187528) | Root nodule microbial communities of legume samples collected from California, USA - Siratro red BW (SPAdes) (version 2) | ecosystem: Host-associated > Plants > Roots > Nodule | place: USA...
AACCACTCTCAATGAAATACGCGACAACAAGGACAAATATGATGCTTTCAAACAAAGCAATAATCAATCCGCAACAGAAGAGGAGAAGGAGGAGAAGGAAAGGGCGGAGAAGGAAAGGGCGCAATCAATGGACAAGCTAAGAAGAAATGTGGAGGAAGAAGATGTGGTTGGCTTTGTCCATGACTCCAAGGTTGTCATCAAGCAACTCTTGGAAGGTGGCTCAAATCGTAAAGCTGTCTCTATCATTGGCATGGGGGGATTAGGGAAGACCACCCTTGCCCGAAAGGTCTATAACAGCAGCCAGGTGAAACAACACTTCCCGTGTCGCGCTTGGGTTTATGTGTCAAATGAGTGCAGAGTCAAGGATCTTTTGCTTGGCCTTCTTAAACACTTAATGCCAAATTTTGAACAGCAATGCAGAGGCAACAAGAAAGGTAAGAAAAACACTCAAGACATTAATAGCATCAGTGAGGACGAGCTGAAGAAATTGGTGCGGAACAGCCTCAAGAGTAGAAGATATCTGGTGGTGGTAGATGACCTGTGGAAAAGGCAAGATTGGGACGAGGTGCAAGACGCTTTTCCGGAAAACAGCAGAGGCAGCAGAATATTGATCACTAGTCGTTTGAAAGAGGTGGCGTTGCATACTGGTCATCATCTTCCTTTCTATCTTCAATTCCTGAATGAAGAAGAAAGTTGGGAGTTGTTTTGCAGGAAAGTGTTTAGAGGCGAAGACTACCCTTCCGATTTGGAGGCTCTAGGAAAGCAGATGGTTCAGAGTTGTCGTGGTTTGCCACTCTCCATCATTGTCTTGGCAGGGCTGCTAGCCAACAAGGAAAAGTCACAGAGAGAATGGTCTAAAGTGGTGGGTCATGTTAATTGGTATCTTACTCGAGATGAGACCCAAGTGAAGGATATAGTTCTCAAACTCAGCTACGACAACTTGCCAAGGAGATTACAACCATGTTTTCTCTATCTTGGGTTATTTCCTGAAGACTTTGAAATCCCTGTTACTCCATTATTACAAAAATGGGTTGCGGAGGGTTTTATACAAGATACAGGGAATAGAGACCCAGATGACGTTGCAGAAGACTACCTGTACGAGCTCATCGATCGTAGTTTGGTCCAAGTAGCAAGTGTGGAGACTAATGGAGGAGCAAAGACGTGTCAGGTTCATGATCTTCTTCGAGATCTCTGCATATCAGAGAGCAAAGAGGAGAAAGTTTTTGAAGTTTGCACAGACAATAACATTCTGATCCCGACAAAACCTCGCAGATTATCCATTCACAGTAAGATGAATCACTACATTTCTTCGAGCAACAATGACCATTCATGTGTCCGTTCCCTGGTCTTCTTTGGCCCAGTTTACGATGTTGAAGGGAGGGAGTGGAAATGGCTTTCGAAAGGCTTCAAATTGGTTCGAGTGTTGGACTTTGGACTAAACAGCTGCGGTAAGTTTCCTTCCAATTTAGGGAACTTTATCCACTTAAGGTACTTGAGAATAGAAATTGCGGTTGTTAGATTTGTTCCAGCTTCAATACTTAACCTTTCGAATCTAGAGATCATAGACCTAGGTCCTCGGAGGAGTGCGCTTCCAATTTCTTTCCCTGTCCAAATGTGGAAACTCAAACATTTAAGGCATTTGAATGTACAAGGGACTATCGAGCTGCGAGGCAGTTGTTCAGGATCAGATGAAAAGATGTGGAATCTTCAAACCATCTCTTCCCTTCTACTCAACTGGCAAGCAACATTTTTGATAACGAAAGGAACATTCCCCAATCTTAAGAGTATAGGGTTGCAAGTGGCTTCTGGTTACCAAGGTGAATTACCCAAATTTTTAGAGAGCCTACAACAATTAAATTATTTGAATAAGTTAGAGATTCGCCTCCCTCGTGCATATGATGGTGTGGAAAGCCACAATGGTTATAAGCCGCAAGAACTGTTAGAAAGATTAGGACAATTCAATTGTCTAACTGTCTTAAAAATTTATAATGCCTTGGACCTTCTGACCTGTGCGGTCACATTTCCTCCAAACATTACAGAGTTAAGCTTGTCACGTCTTAAGTGCATTAGTGATGAGGGGATGAATAGTTTGGGAAATCTCACCAAACTAAAAAATTTGAGTCTTTTGGGAGAGCTAAACTGGTCCGAAGATTCCTTTGACTTGAATTGTGTTGGAGGCAGCTTCCCACAACTGGAAGTGTTTGAAATGGAATATTTGAAAGTTGGAAAGTGGAAATTAGGCTATGGTGCAATGTCCAGGCTTCAGAGAGTGATCATCAACTGCTGTGAAAGGTTAGATGATCTTCCAAATGAACTCTTGTCTTTGAGTGGCTTGAGAAAAGTGCAGGTAGTGAAACCCTCAGAAAAAATGGTTGTCGTGCTACGGAATTTGAAAATAAACAATGGGTTCAAATCGTCACAGAAGATCATCATCCAATGGATTACTTTGAATACATTTCAAGAAAATATTTTAGTCAAGGAATAGTGATATTTTGAGACCACAACATCCACTTAGTGTTAAGAGTTCATTTTCCTCAGTTAAATCTGAGTTTTATCATACCAAGTAGTTTTGTTATTTATTTTATGAATATTTTATATACAGAGTAAATAATGTAAAACTATATTAAAATATTATATATATATATATATATATATATAAATTAATAGATACACTCAAGTTAAATTAATTTGTAATCCCCTAATAAATCTTATTTATCTCGTATAGTCATTACAAAAATGATTTATACTTATTTATCGTACAATGAAAACTTTATATAAACATTATATTTACTTAATTTATTTTTATGGTAATCTTATTTATCGTATAGTTATGAAAAAATTATTACCAGAAAATATATACATGTTTAACATTTAAACAAAGTAGTCAAACTCTAAAGGTATATATAATTAATTACCAATTCATTAGTATAAGAGAATCCTTAATCACAAAGAAAACTTGCTTTGTGAATAAGGTTTAGGATAGACAAACTTATCTCCAACTGTAAACACGATGCTCACTGTTATTACTAGCAGCAGTAGAATTCGAAATTTTCATAACTTAAAAAATGTCTTTGGTAATCTCGGAGTATGTAATACAACTGTTAGTATTTTCAACCTTTTGATAAATACTTTGATAACTTCAATAAAAAAAATATAATTTTTTTCTATAAATAAAATAGTTTCTTATCATTTAAAAGTCTGAATTAAAAATAATTTAAATATATCTTCACTTTTTAATCTTTGAAGTACTTTTTAAACAGAAATTGTCACTTCTAATTCCATAATGACAATACATAAATATCATTCAAATTTTCAAAACAAATAATATTTAATGAAATTCAAAATTTCAAAACGGAAAATATCTAAAACACAGTAATTGACTTAATGATATTATTTTAAAAAATTAGAAAATAAGAGGATATTCATCTTTTGTTAAGGAGATATTACTTAAAATTCATTAAAAATTATATGATTTTTAATATTGAGTGTTTTTTTAACTTTTCTTTTAAATTTCATTTAGATATCACTGATTTGATTGTATTCGGAATATATATATATATATATATAGTCTTGATTGAAAATTATAAGATTTCTTTTACATTTAAAAATATTAATCGAATACTATTATTAAGCCAAATTGATTTTAATTGGTTATATAAAACTATTATTATTTTATATTAGATAAAAGTAAAGAAATTTGCATTGTTGATTTAACTAATTTGAATTCATAGTAAAAATAATACTATTATCAATAGTTTTATATATAACTACACCTTTTATGAAATTCATTTCATTTGAACATTTTCATTATAATTAAACTTTTACAAATTACATACCCATAATTAGTTTCTTCTTAGTTTTTCAATTATTTCAACTTTAAACGATATTACTGTAATTTTTTTGAAAAAAAAGTATTACCAAATATTTCATTTTGTGTAAAGTTATAATCTTTTGTAAACAATTTTTTAGTTTAAATATTACCAGAAAATATATACGTGTTTAGCATCTAAATAAAGCAGAGTCAAACTGTAAAGGTATATATAATTAATTATCAATTTATCTAGTATAACAAAAAAAATCTTAATCACAAAGGAAACGTTGCTTTGAGTTCTTCTTATATGTCTGGAAAGAAGGTTGTGGAATCACTGGGATAGACAATGCAACTGTAACACAAAGTTCACTGTTGTTAGCAGATTTCGAAACTTTCATAACCTACAAATGTCTTTGGTAATCTCCAAGTAAATAATACAAATCAATATGTTTGATAAATACTGTTAGCTTGGAACAAAGAATATAAAATTTTCCGATAAATAGAAGAGTTGACAATTTAAGTACAATTTTATTCTTTAATCTATGAAGTGCATATATTGTAACTTCAAAGTAAACATCGTCTGAAAACCATAATAAAATTCAAAATTTTAAAATAGATAAATAACTAAAATACATTAATTGGCTTAATAATATTATTTCAAAAGTCAGAAAATAAAAGGATATTTATCTTTCGTTAAGGTCATATTATTTAAAATTCATTAAAACTTATATATATATATATTAGTGTTCTTTTTAACATTTTCTTAAAATTTCACTTAAATATCACTTATGAGATTTGGAAAAGAATTTATATATATTGAATATTATAAGATTTCTTTTACAAATAAAAAATATTAATCGAATAGCACAGTAAATTAGTTAACATAATTAGTATATTAATAAATTTTTCTATATTATTTGTTTTATATAAGATAGTAGTGATGAAAAATTATATATTTAGTCATTTTGATCCAAGCAGCAGCAGAAGATATATTTAAAGTATATAAAGAGAGAGAGCGAGGTTGAACAGTGTGTTTGCAAATTAATTGGTTGGGAAATAAGATGTGAATCGATAGATTAACTACTCACAAAATGTGGAAAAGCAAATCTCTTAGATTATTATATAGGGGAGTAGCGATATATTATGTTATTTTTTTGTATGAGGAAATAAACTACTTCTAAAATATAAATATTCAAAGGCAAATGAGGAGAAGGTCCAATACACAAAGCAGGAAGTTGCCATGTGAATGAGCAATTGTTAAGGGATAAATATATTTTAACATTGTAACAAATTTACACCCATTTCACACTTACTTTATTAATAAAATATTATATTTTAATAAAATAATATTGTTTTTAGATGTTAACTGCATTCTTTTAGCAGTGTCAAAATATGACTGCTATATATATATATATATATATATATATATATATATATATATATATGTTATTTTATTGCATGAGGAAACAAACTGAACTTTAGCGTTTGGCTTGAAGCTGCAATTCATTGTATTTAAATCCCTGTTCCTCTTCTTCCATCACCAACCACAAACACATCACAGATCAAAATCTACACGCACGTTTCTGATGTAATGGCAGACAGTGTAGTTTCCTTTGTTTTGGATCACTTATCCCAACTTGTGACACGTGAAGCTAACTTGTTGTATGGCGTGGAGGACAGGATTCAGTCCCTTCAATACGAGCTTCAAATGATAAAGGACCTCCTCAAAACCTCAAAGACCAAGAAGGGAACTGACAGTACAGTGCTGAACCAGATCAGAGAAGTGGCCCACGTAGCCGAGGATGTCATCGACACATTCGTATCCAAAGTTGCCATTTACAAGAGGAGAACCATGCTGGGGAAGATGCTGCGCGGCTTTGCCCAAGCAATGTTGCTCCACGACGTAGCTCAAAAAGTAGACAAGATCAAAACCACTCTCAAGGAAATACGCGACAACAAGGACAACTATGGTGCTTTCAAAGAAAGCGATAATCAATCTGCAGCAGAAGAGGAGAAGGAAAGGGCGCAATTACTGCACAAGCTAAGAAGAGATGTGGAGGAAGAACATGTGATTGGCTTTGTCCATGACTCCAAGTTTGTCATCAAGCAACTCCTGGAAGGTGGCTCAAATCGTAAAGCTGTCTCTATCATTGGCATGGGGGGATTGGGGAAGACCACCCTTGCCCGAAAGGTCTATAACAGCACCCAGGTCAAGCAACACTTCACGTGTCGCGCGTGGGTTTATGTGTCAAACGAGTGCAGAGTTAGGGAGCTTTTGCTTGGTCTTCTTAAGCATTTGATTCCAAATTTTGAACAGCAACGTAGAGGCAACAAGAAAGGTAAGAAAAACACTCGAGACATTAGTAGCTTGAGCGAGGAGGAGCTGAAGAAACTGGTGCGGAACAGCTTGGAGAGGGAAAGGTATCTTGTGGTGGTAGATGACCTGTGGAAAAGGCAAGATTGGGACGAGATGGAAGATGCTTTTTCGAACAACAACAGAGGCAGCAGAATATTGATCACTAGTCGTGTGAAAGAGGTGGCCTTGCATACTGGCCATCATCTTCCTTACTATCTTCAATTCCTCAATGAAGAAGAAAGTTGGGAGTTGTTTTGCAGGAAAGTGTGTAGGGGTGAAGACTACCCTTCTGATTTGGAGGCTCTTGGAAAGCAGATGGTTCAGAGTTGTCGTGGTTTGCCGCTCTCCATCATTATCTTAGGAGGGCTGCTAGCCAACAAGGAAAGGTCACAGAGACAATGGTCTAAAGTGGTGGGTCATGTTAATTGGTATCTTACTCGAGATGAGACCCAAGTGAAGGACATAGTTCTCAAACTCAGCTACGACAACTTGCCAAGGAGATTAAAACCATGCTTTCTTTATCTTGGAATATTTCCTGAAGACTTTGAAATCCCTGTTACGCAATTATTGCAAAAATGGGTTGCCGAGGGTTTTATACAAGATACAGGGAATAGAGACCCAGATGATGTTGCAGAAGACTACTTGTATGAACTCATTGATCGTAGTTTGGTCCAAGTAGCAAGTGTGAAGACTAATGGAGGTGTGAAGACATGTCAAGTTCATGATCTTCTTCGAGATCTTTGCATATCAGAGAGCAAAGAGGATAAAGTTTTTGAAGTATGCACAGACAATAACATTCTGATCCCGACAAAACCTCGCAGACTGTCCATTCACAGTAACATGGGTCACTACATTTCTTCAAGCAACAATGACCATTCATGCGTCCGTTCGCTGTTTTTCTTTGGCCCAGGTTACTATGTTGAAGGGAGGGAGTGGAAATGGCTTTTGAAAGGCTTCAAATTGGTTCGAGTGTTGGATTCTGGAGCAAACTTCTACGGTAAGATCCCTTCCAATTTAGGGAACTTTATCCACTTAAGGTACTTGAGAATAGACACAAGTTATGTTCCAGCTTCAATACTTAATCTTTGGAATCTAGAAACCATAGACATAGGTCATTCCTGGCGGGACAACCCAATTTCTTTCCCTGTCAAAATGTGGAAACTCAAACATTTAAGGCATTTGAATACACGACTGCCTTTCAAGCTCCGAGGCAGTTGTGCAGGATCGGATGAGAAGATGTGGAATCTTCAAAGCATCACTTGCCTTGTACTCGATAGGCAAGCAATATCTCTGATAAAGACGGGAACATTTCTCAATCTTAAGATGATAGAGTTGAAAGTGGAATTTGGATACGAATTATCCAAATTGTTACAAAACTTACAACAATTAAGTCATTTGAACAATTTAAATATTCTCCTCCTAAAAGAAATTGAGGGTGCTAAGAGGAATGGTTGCAAGCCGCAAGAACTGTTAGGAAGCCTAGGACAATTGAATTGTCTAACTGTCTTAAAGATTGGGAATGCCAGGGACCTTCTAACCTGTGAGCTCACATTTCCTCCAAACCTTACAGAGTTAACGTTAACAGATATTTTCCACATTAGTGATGAGGGGATGAATGGTTTACGAACTCACACCAAACTCAAAATTTTGACACTTGTGGGGTATTCTAATGTGGAGTTTTGTTACCTAAACTGTGTGGAAGGCAGCTTCCCCCAACTGGAAGTGTTTGAAATGGACGGTTTCAGATTTGGAAAGTGGAAAGTAGAGAATGGTGCAATGCCAAGGCTTCATAGTCTGATCATCAAAAGGTGTGAAAGCTTGGAAGATCTTCCAACTGAATTCTGGTGTTTGAGTAGCTTGAGAAAAGTGCAGATTAGAAATCCGTCAACACAAATGACTCGCATGTTACGAGATTTAGAAATAAACAATGGGTTTCAACTGATATTAATAGAAGACATGTAATGTCATGCGGAATAAATTTTTAGTCATTGGGGATATTTTTGGAGAATGTAAGAAATATATTGTAACTTGTAAGGAAGAATTTGTAATTTATGTTAATAAATTTATTTACTAGGAAAGAAAGGAAAAATCATTAATTAAGTTGATATTGAAAATGATATATTAAAAGATATGAGAATTAGAAAAAAATATCAGTAGTAGCAGATACTCTAATAATAACATTGAATATTCTATTAATATTTGTACTTAATTTTTTAAAAATAACTACTTTAAAATGTGCTTAATTAAAAGTGATAATATTAAAATAATTTATTGGAAGTTAAAAAAAAAAAATGTCTTTGATTTCCCTGGAAGACTTAGCAGAAACCTTCCTAAGAAGTTTTATCATTGCAACTAAGCATCTTCCTAAATCCTTTGCTGAATTTTGTAAGAAAGCCCATAGAAAGTAATTGATAAACTTCACTCCTAAAGCCTTTATTTTTCGTTTAAAACTTTTAATGAAATTAGTTTGACCTTATTAATCAACCAAAATAAATTAATTAACATAATTAGTATATTAATAAGTCTTTCTATCCTTTTGTGAATATAAAGTATTAGATCCAAGCAGCAGCAGAAGATAGAAAATTCTTCCAAAAGAGCAAATTTCCATTTTTTTACCCAGATAAATATTGTACTAAGTAATTAATTATTCAAATAGCATGATTTTGATGTAGTAGATCATTTTCATTCTGAAATGGATTTTATTTTTTTGTTTTTATTTAAAATGAAGGAAAATAATTTAATTTTTTTATTTTATAAAAAATAATTATTTAAAAATTAGTTTGGAAAATAATTTCTTAAAAAATATTTAAAAAAATAAATTTTAAAAATTAATTATTTTAATTAATAATTATTTTCAAAATCATATATTTCAAGCAACGATTATTTATAAAATATGTAAATAAGAAAAAATTGTTAATAAAATTAACATTTATAAATTTTAAAATAATTTATTTTTGTAATTTTGGTTTGAAACTTTCATAGAACAAAAGGAAAGAAAAAAAATTAAAAACAGTGGAAAGTGTTTTATATAATTTAAATTACTAATTTGAGAATAATAAATATAATAATTAAAATATTTATAAATGTAATATTTTTTTGTATAATTATTCAAATAAAAGTAATAATTTATAAAAATAATTTCTTATAAAGGGCGGTATTTCTTAGTTTTTTATCCATATTGTTATTATCATAATTATTATATTAATTGTGTATGATTAAAAATATTTTTAAAATTATATGTAAAAAATTGGCTTACAATATTTTGTTAATATAGGATTTTTTTACATTTTACAATTACTTATTCTCTATTTTATTTATAAATAATAGCTATTAATATTACATTTTTTAATTCAATAAAAAACTAAATAATCACTTCTCTAAATATTTTATTTTCTAACAAATTAAATTTCACATTTTTAATTTTCCAATTAATTAGTTCTTAAATAATTATTTTTATAAATAACTTTTTTAAATAATAATATTTTTTAAATTATTATTTCTTAATATAATTAGTTCTCTAAATTATTATTTTTCAATATATTTATTTTTCTAAAAAATTTTCCTCAATATAATTACCTTTCTAAAATTTTATTTTTAAATATATATTTTTGCACAATTTTATTCAAAATACTTATTTTTCAAGACAATATTTTTATTTTAAAAATTAAAAATTATCCTTCCTTCATTTAAAAAATCGATTCCGTTGGTTTTATTTTTTTTTTTTTTTTTTTTTTTTTTTTTTTTTTTTTTTTTTGGTATTTTTTTTTTTTTTTTTTTTTATTTTTTTTTTATTTCAGGGAGGAGAGACTATTTAGGTAATGACTTGAGGGATAAACTTGACAGAAGGAATTTATCTCCTCGAAGGTACTCACCAGCTCAAGATGCAAGAGGCCGCCAGAGCTTCCGTGGTCAGGCACAACAACTTTATATTTCTTCTTGCTCCTTATTTTTGGTGTCATTTCTTAATTGGTTGTACCTAGGTGGTTCAGCTTTTCTGTCAATTAAACATTTATTTTTATTTCCCCACTGGCAATTTTATGCTTAATGTTCTTAGGCTGATGTCTTCATTCTTCAAACATTGAATGGTAGGTAAATTTTAGATAAACTAAGAATTGAAGAATAAAGAGTTTTTCTGTTATTGATTTTCTGAATCTCTCAATGGAGAGTTTGGGTATTTATAGTATAGAGATTACAAGCATTTAGGGTAACAGCAAGTAACAGAATTGGCAGTTATGATAACAGAATTTACTGCTAGCATAACAGACTGCTGCTGGCATAACTAACTACAGCTGGTAGAGGCTAATCTATTGCTTAAACCGAAGCTAAAAGTACAATCGAATATACTCTATTAGTGTCTGATGTTCATTACTTCACTATGAATTGCACACCTGTTTAACTGGACATAAATGGGAGTATGCATTTTGCATTGTAAATGTGGTTTTATTTCTTCACGTGCTTGATCATGCCTCTTTATGTTGGTTGATACATACATACACCAATGAGAGAGAAATGTGCACATGCTGCTTTACCCAATGATTTTGTGTCTGTTCTCTTCCTAATGTTCCATGTATTAAATATTGCAGAATACAGTCCTCCGAGGTCTTTGGAGAATAAAAGGTAAATCAACCATGAATCACTAAGGATATTTTTGTGTACATCTTTTAGTTTTTTGTCGGAACTAATGGTCTATTATTGTTCGTCTTCCATGTAAACGTGTATTAAAATTAAAATATACTATATTTAAGGGATAAAAATTTGGGATTTGTAATTCCATTTAGAGAGAAATAATTGACATTGATTGGAACCTTTGAAAAGGGGAAGGAAATGGAGACAGGTGCGGGTGACTTGATTCCTTGTGAATAATAGATAAGAAATTAGCAAGTTCAAAGAAACATACTGAGCATATGTATTTTGTGTGGCATGAAATTTTGTACTTTGGATTTGTGAGCTGATCAATACGAAGTTTCCGTTCTTTTATTGGCTTTTGCTATTCATCTTCATAATTATCTTTTACAGTAGTCACATGCTGTGTGAATGACAACCTAATTGTTCAAAGGTGTTTTATAGAATTAGAGTTATAGGGTTTGCCAAGTTTGACATTTGACATTAAGAACCTGTTAAGGGAATTTCTTATCATGACTATGGAATATGCCTCTCTTGGAGCATGTGTTATTTCATTTTTGTTTCAGATCCTTATCCATGTTTTTAGTCTAAAATATATATCATAAATTGCTGTTGCAGTGACAGAAGACATAGGAGAAAACAAGGTATTACTGGTCAAAGTGATACTTCTGGAAATTTGAAAGCCACAGATAGAGTTCAAGATCAAGTTAAAGAAAGAAAAATGATTTCCTCTGGTTCTAGGAATACTCTTGAGGAGCAGGTTTGGAAATTCTGTTCAATCTTTCTATTGCAAAAAAATATGTGGAAACTTCCCTAGTTTGTTATGAAAAATTGCATGTTTGTTTTTATATTTGGAACTTGTGCAGCTGAAGAAAGTGGATTCAGGTATCAGTGTTCTACAGAACCGAAAATTCCAGCTAGAGGTTAGTTTTATATCTTATAGTTGCATCTTCTCCCATCATCCTGGTGTTTTTGTCTTTGTTAACTTGTCTGCTAAAAGCATTGGTATCAATGTTTAACACCTAGTTTTTTTATGGGTGTACTTTGACTTCCAAATCATTCAGGGAAGGGGTTCTACTGAAACTTATTCCTTGATTTGGTTGCATAATGATGCTTCCTCTGTTTTTAAGGAATTGATTAGGTTTAAATTTTAACATGATGAAATTTATACTTTACTATCACAGGCTGTTGCAGCTTGTTATTTCTTGTCCTATCATTTGTTAACTAATGTTCTCAAGAGTGGCTTTTGATATATCCTCTATCACTCACTCTGTTTAGAGTGTTTTTAAGCATTAACTTTTATTTTACTCTTGATTCCTGTAGTGTAAATTTATGTGCAGTCTGTAATTACGTGAATAGGTTTTGAAACAGTTATTGGCATAAGTCTTTTCAGTATTGAAGCAGTTGTCATGCTTCTATTTTTTGGAACTATATGATATATATGAAATATGATTTGTCTGACAAATCTTTGTTTTGAGGTTTGATTGTGGTACTGATATTGAAATTTTGTTTCATATGATGTCCTGGGAATACTAATTAAATCAACCTTCCGGTCTGCTTCCCTAAATATAATTTGAGAAAAAGTTGGTTCTTCAGCTAATGCTAATTATCCTGTTTGAATCCTTTTTATTTGTTAACTGTTATGTACAAATTCTTATTTTTGAAGGTCTACCTTGATGAGAGTATTCAAGAAGTGGATAGTCTTAATTCTAGAATTCGGGAGCTTGAAGCTCAATTATGCAAAGAGGATGAGGAGTGCAAAAGGTACTGGAATGTTTCAATATGCATATGTTGATAATTTTTGTTAACTGTTACACCTCTCCATAATTTGACATTTATTAAAAATGATGTTTCCTTTCCTGGCATTTCTTTGTTCTCTCTGAAACAGAATTACTTCAAGAATAAGGAAATTTGTTAGAGTCCACAATCATACGTCACAGTTACAAGAAGAACTGAAGAGGCAAGTTTCTTTTTTCTAATTTACTTTGCTTTGTAGACTTGTACTACGCTTTAATGTCTTTTGATATTTCATTTTCGTTGTGTGTTTATCTAGCTGCATACCACTGCATTCATGTTTGTTTCATCATTTTATGTATAGATCCCAAGTCCGACTTCAACGGTTTGGAGATCAGCTTGTCTCAGACATTTCTAAAATTGGTGCCAATGAAGAAGATTTAAGCATTGATATTGTCAGTAATGGTGAAAATACTGGTCTTCTTCCAATTGTCAAACATAATGTGGAGCATACTGATGCATCATCCCACAGAAAAAGGCTACATATTGAACGAGATGCTTTGGAAGATTTAAAACAAGGTAGTAGTTATGGAAAATATAGTGGTTTTGTATTTTTTAACTCTTTCTGAATTCCAGAAATACTATATTTTGATAAATGAAACATTAGGAGGTTCAAAATCAAAACTGCAAATCACATTCTTATAATTCATATTTGGAGGCAAGGGACATCTGTCAATACTTGTGACTTCATTGTTGTGTTATGTTCTGCATTCTGTAAATAAGTTTTTTTAATTTTTTTTAATCTGTTCAGAAGTTGGTTGTTGTAATAGCGTTTTCTTATTCATGCTAATGTCTTTGTAATGCACATGCAGATAGATCAAAAGATGGCCATTTGGTTGAGACAGGTAGAACTAAGAAGCGATCTCGGTGGAATATATCAGATCAATTGAATGACGAGTCCCTTGGGGGCCCAGACAATGCAACTGAAGTTATTAGAGTTCTAGATCCTGAAGGCAGGCACAAGAGAGGAGTAAGGAATCCTTCCAACAACCTTTTTCCAGAAAACGTACAAATTCAATTAATTATGTGCCTTCAGTCATAGGAATTAGACCTAGGCCATGGATAATAAGCTGGTATATCGAGCATGATATTAGGAATATGATTGAGCTATGAATGCTTGGATATGGAAATGACATAGTGTGGAATGCTTAGCTTTGTTTAGCCTCAATGCGGTACGTTGCTTGAGGTTGGGTTGTGTACCCTTAGGATTATACCAACCTGATATGAAAAGGTGTTATGCCAGTATCACGGGTAGGCATCTGAGTTATCTGTTATGGAGTCAACCGACATAGTACTATGACATTACACTTGATCATTTTGGCATTTAGTGGATATAATGTAACTGTAGGTAGTTATGACTTATTAAGGTAGTATGTGAAGAGAGAGTGTTCCTATCAAGCAGAGACGTGCCAAAAACGTGAGGCAAAAGAGGAGACACCCGAACATGGGGTTTTTCGAGGGGATTCACTTGTTATATCTACCTTAGATAGCAATTGAGGGAATAAAGATCATAACGAATAATGAATGCACTGGCTAGGATGTCTGAGATCATCCCTGAAGCTCTAACTGGAACCAATTCAATTGTTGTTCTGCTCTTCTATCACACTTAATAAAGTAAAGGTTGTTTTAGTGCGGTGCATTCTTCATGGTTTTGTCCTCAGTGGTCTTTTTTTTTTTTTTTTTTTTTTTTTTTTTTTTTTTTTTTTTTTTTTTCTCTTTCTTTCTATTTCTTGGTTATGGCAACTTAATAATTTTTTTTATTGCACTGGTGGTAAATGTCACAATCCATTTCTAGAGGGTGTGACCAGTGTATTGATTATGATCACTTAAGGTACTTAACTTTCAATAATATAATATTAAGACAAATTAAAAAACATAAGGAGAACCAAAAATCCCCTAAATCCTCCATTATAAATAGGGTAACATATATATTGATTTACTAATTAAATTAACAATATAGAGGTTATGTACAAATCCAACTTTAATTATTAAGTGCTAAAACTACACATCACAACCTTAGATTTTGAAATTTGCACAGACAATTACATTCTAATCTTGAAAAAACCTCGTAGGCTGTCCATTCATGGTAACATGGAGCACTACATTTCTTCAAGCAAGAATGACCATTCAAATATCCGTTCGCAGTGTATTACGGTGTTCAGGAGATGGACTCGAAATGGCTTTTGAAAGGCTTCAAATTAGTTCGAGTATTGGATTTTGGAGAAAACTGTTGCTATAAGATCCTTCCATTTTAGGAAACTTTATCCACTTAAGGTACTTGAGAATAGAAGCAACGCGTGTTAGATTTGTTCCAGCTTCATTACTTAACCTTTGGAATCTAGAAACCATAGACCTAGGTCCTTCCATGCGTAATGTTCCAATTTCTTTCCCTGCCCAAAGATGAAAACTCAAACATTTAAGGCATTTGTATACACCATGGCCTATCGAGCTGCGAGGCAATTGTTCAGGATCAAACAAGATGTTGAATGTTCAAATCATGTCTTCCCTTGTACTCAACAGGCAAGCAACATCTCTGATAACGAAAGGAACATTCCCGAATGTTAAGATGATAGGGTTGAGAGTGGCTAAAGGATACAAAAGTGAATTACCCAAATTGTTGCAGAGCCTACAACAATTAAGTCATTTGAATAAGTTAGTGATTGTCCTCCTTCGAGATAGGAATAATACAAGCGTAGAGGACTGGTTGGAAGCTGCAAGAACTGTTACAGAACCTGGGGCAATTCAATTGTCTAATTGTCTTAAGAATTGTGAATGCTTTGGACCTTCTAACCTGTGTCCTCACATTTCCTCCAAACGTTGCAAAGTTAACGTTCTCAGTGTATTGAGTGCATTAGTAATGAGGGGATGAATAGTTTGGGAAATCACACCAAACTCAAAAATTTGAGACTTTTGAGAAAGGTAAATTGGTCTGAGAGTTGCTTTAACTTGAATTGTGTAGGAGGCAGCTTCCCACAACTGGAAGTGTTTGAAATGAAAAATCTGAGAGTTGGAAAGTGGAAATTAGGCAATGGTGCAATGCCGAGGCTTCAGAGTGTGATCATCCACAATTGTGAAGGAGATTTTTCATTTAAGAGTTATAAATAGAAAATAACTCCAGTATATATATATATATATATATATATATATATATATATACGCACACACATATTATATAA
>Ga0209700_107334_pt1 | contig 15753 bp, 13 predicted proteins | sample SiratroredBW_FD_187528 | JGI IMG/M metagenome (GOLD analysis project Ga0209700, IMG submission 187528) | Root nodule microbial communities of legume samples collected from California, USA - Siratro red BW (SPAdes) (version 2) | ecosystem: Host-associated > Plants > Roots > Nodule | place: USA...
AAAAAAAAAAAAAAAAAAAAAGAGAGAGAAAAAGAAAAAAAAAAAAGAAAAGGGGTACACAGGAAAAGTCTCCAAGCTGCATAAGCTACAGTTGTAGCCTAAGCAAAAGAAAAAGTAGAAAGATACAGTAGCCATAGATTGTTTCAAAGGAGAAGATAGTTCAAGAATTTCTAGTAGATCCTCACATCATTATTCAAGTTGTATCTATAATTTTTAAAGCTATTCGTGCATTTTGTGTTCCAAGAAAAATCAAAAGTTTTTTTTTAGCCTGGCCACGTTATATCCTTTAGAAAGACCTTCTGACTTATTCAATACAGGGTTGATTTGTTTTGATAAATGATTAGCAACTTTTGATAGAGAGAAGTATGTGACTTGAGAGTGAAACAATGGTGAGAAGTGTGTTAAGTGATAATATCCTGTCAAGATTTGTATTCTGTTATCTAAGCATTGGATTGTTGAAATTCTGATATATGAAACTGCAAGTGATAGTTTGATAGCTGTTAATTATCGGTTAGATTTAGGAAGATTTGGTTGATTTTGTTTCAATTCTATTTTAGTTTGAGATTTTATTTGACTAATTTGGTTTTAATTTGAGGTTTGTTAGATATTTCATTTTTTAATTAGTTTTATGTTTCAAAGAGCGGATTTTGTGGAAAATTAGTTCAAATTAAAAGAAGAAAGAGAATGGGTGCAGAATTAAAGGAAAAAGGGGCGTAAGTGACTTTTCGCTGGAGCAAGGGAGATAGCCTGGGCTAAAATCCACTTAAAGTTGTTACTAATTTCAAGGGCAGTAGTTAGAGTGTAAATCATGAGCTAACGGCTCAAAGTAACCAACTCAAATGGCGAACATTATAAAAGGAGGGATAAGGTAACGAAAAGGATCATCCATCACCTATCATCTCTCACTTGTGGGAACGCTCTCCTAGCCGTTGTGATCAAGATCTTTCTTTTCCTCTTCTTTTGTATTTTCATGGCTACCATGAGTAGCTAATTTTCTTCTTCTTGGGATTGAATGTAATTTCTCCACCTCAAATGTACTCTTGATATTTATTTGATATTGTTTTATTCAATTTATCTTTGTTTAACGTTTTATATATTAAATTGTCATACTTTAAATTTCTCTTTGTGACTGAAAAACACTTCTTGGAATTAGAACCAAACGTTAATGCATTACATTTATAAGTTCAGGGATGAATTATAGAGTAATGACTGCATATAGCAACTGATCTTAATGCTAATTAAATTATTTTAATAACTAGACATAGAAGTTAGAAAATTTAGTTTATGAAATTCAATGCTAGAGAAATCAGGTTGAAAAGGCTTTTATTTGCGCAGATTGATAATTGGAAAAGACAATATTGAATTCAGTTAAGAGTATATGAGAATGAAGAATATTATTATTCAATCCCAAGGTTGTTATTATTATTGATTTTTCTTCTTTATTACTAATTGCGTTTCAAGTTACATTTTATATTCAGTTACCAAAACAAATCATTGTTGTTAAATCTTTGTTCATAATACAATTGATATTGAGTCAATCTACAATTTCCGTTCCCTGAGGATACGATACTCTCTTACTCATTAAATTATTTGTGGACCCAGTATACTTGCTGGAAAATCTTTAACAATTTAAACAGAATAATCACCATCAGATTCTATCACCAATCTGTTCAAATTCTATTACTTAATTCTTTTTTGAATTTTAAATTAATTTTCGTGCATTAAAAAATAGGCGCTTGAAAAGGCAATCAGATTATTTAGTGGAGAGAGAAAGTGTGACATGACAACACTTTTATAGGAATTTTTTATTTTTTATTTTCTTTTAACACATTTTTAATGAATTATTTTAAAACACCCAACATTCCTTTTCTTTACTATTTCTTTTTTCTTTTTTATGAATTTTATTTCAAAACTTTAGTCATAAACTAAAAATGAAATCGAAACTTTTTCTTCTTTTTTTATTTATTTTAAAATGACAAAAATATGATAAAACACATTTTTTTAATTTTAATTTTCTTCATGCAGTGCTACCTGAAGAAGACCTCATGCTTATGTACTGTTTGATGGGAAAAATTCAAGTAAATTGGGTTAGTGTGATCGAAGAACATATTATAAAGATAAGGAAGAAGGTTGAATACATGATTCCTTATGTTGTTCTCTTCTGCCATTTTATTGAATATTTTGAGATCGATACTAAAGGAGAAGTGGTGGAATTGGTGAAAGCGCAAAATGAGATGAGTGCAGCAACACTGAGCAAGATAAGCCTGACAAAGGTCAATGACGACCATTGGATTTGTAAAGCTGATTATGATAGTCCTGATCATCAGGCAGTTGAAGAAGGTGAAGGTGCTAGCACAAGTACTGTTGTTGCCGCTGCAACTAGAGAGGGCTATGATGCTCCCATGCCTGATGTTCCACCCATTGGATATGAAAATTATTTTGCTAGATTTGAAGAGAGAATGATGAATCAAGTTCACACCATGCAAGATGAAGAAATGAGTCATCACCAATATTGTGAGACCAGATTTTAGAACATTGAAGGCGTTGTTAAGGATCTTAAATATAAGTTAGGCCAGATGTTCTATGATCTAGAAGAATGAGCTTTTTCATGCATATCATTTGTGGTTTCTTCTTCCCATTTTGATGAACTCAAAGGGGGAGAAGTAGGTCTAGTGTGTGGTTTGGTGTTGGTGTTGTTGCATTAGGGTGTGTTTGTTGTTTTTGTGCTTGTCTGCCGTTTATGTTTTCTTTTATTTCCATTTTTCTACTGCTCCTGTTGTTGTACTGCTGGTTTAACCAGTTCTGCTCTGATGATCTCTTACTAGGTTTTGTTAGTTGAATGATAAAGTTCTACCATGTCCAACGTGTAAAATACGGTTGCCCATAATTCTAATATGTAGCTCAGATATTTGATATGAAATGAAATTATGTATTTTTGTTGTTAATATTGAGTCTATTTCTAATACTGTTTAATTTTTACATACTTTGAAGGGATAGTGGAGTATGGGGGAGCAATTACATACTTCCAGTAAAGTCTAATTTGAACTGAGTTTAGTTTATTTCAGGTTAAAGCAATGCAACTCAACACACACTTGTTTACTTTCATCAAATTGAGGGAGATTGTTAGCATTAAGAGTTGCTATATGAGTTGGAGTCTCACAGCTAGCAACGTGGATTACATGAAGCTTCATAGAGCTTGTTGGAGTTTTGGTCCTAGACTTAGGTTGTGTGTGTGAGAGTTTGGTTTTGGTTTAAAATCATATGTTGCATGATTCATAATTCAAAGTAAGCTTCAAAATTGATTTTTCCTAAATAAATTATTAAAAGGTTTTAAATAAGTTTAATTCAGATTTTGAAAAACTATTTTAGAAAGGATTTCAGTAAACTGTTTTCAGGATCTAAACTTGATGAATTTGTAACATATTGAGTAGATTCACTATTGTAATTGTTCCATTATTGATCTTTTTTGTACTGTGAGTGTATTGTTACATATTACATAGGGTTTGTAATTGTAACTGGTTTAGTGCAGTGGGTTCTGCATTGGTTGAACAACTACTGTAGGGTGTAATAGGCTATTTGCTGCTGTGAGCAATGGTTGTTTGCGGGTTGCAAGTGTTGTGTATTGTGTAAAACTGATCTAGGTGATCTTTTTTAGTGGAACTCTTTGCTAGTTGGCAAAGGATTGGATGCAATCCTTGAGGAAGGGTGAACCAGTATAAATCTTTATGTTCTTGATCTTTCTTTCCTTCTTCTTGAACACTTATCATTTTTGTTCTTGGTTGTTCAATTAATTATTCATCGCACGTAATTGATTGTTTACTTTACTGGTGTTATTCTATGTTCTCTGGAATTATTGTTTCATCTATATAAATGACTGAATTTGTTCTTGATCCTATTTGAGTGTTTTCTATTGTCTGTAATCACTGTTTAATTGGTTGAATTTCTTGAAACAAGTTTTTCTTGAATCAATTATTGATTCTTGTTCTGTCTATTAATCTGAACTGTTTTACTGTTTGATTGATCTGTAGTTTACTATGAATATTGTTCATCTCATTGTTTCTGTGTTATTTTGAAATATTTTAGAGTAATAAACAAATTGCTCCCACTTTTGATTATGGTGTTTTTACTGGTTGACTAATTTGTGTTCGTGTTATTATACTGGTTAATTGTTTCTTAACTATTTGATTTATATTCAGAGTTCAGCTAAGTGCTTTTACTGTTTGACTGAGTGTATTGTATTCAGTTGATTACTTATGTGCTTCCAGTAAACTAATTGGTGTTCTTTTTAGTTCTGTTAAATATTTCAATTGATTGATTATGTTCTAGAATTTATTGATCCTTTGTAGTGCACTCCTTTATATCATTTTTCAGTAGTTTTAATAAAGAACTTTCATCGATTCTTTAACACTTTTCACTATTTGCAAAAATTTTTGAAAGTTCAATTCAACCCCCCCCCCCTCTCGAATTCGGTCTAAACGTGTTTTACAAATGGGTCTTTGAAAAATCAAGTTTTCTCTTCAAGAAAGATCAAGCTTGTAGATCTTGAAGCTCTCCATTGGTGAAAAACGTGCTACTCTGGTTTTGGATCATTAAAGATAAGTATTTCTGCACTGGTTTTCTATCATTAGACTGATGTTGTGCATAATTGAATTCAATTTTTTGTATTTTCATGTATTTATGAGTGCTTAGTCTACAAATTATATAGGATTTAAATTTGTAGGTATGCAATAGGATTCTGCACTAATTTTCTACTCTCTGTAGGGTTCAGATGTTGTATTATGCAATGTGAAGAGGGTTTCTTGTAGGGTGCAAGTGTATTGTGTTGAATTTTGATTGAACTTTGAGTTCTTGGGTGAATTTCTTTACTTGTTGGCAAAGAGACTGGATGTAGCTCTTGAGGAAGAGTGAACCAGTATAATTCTTGGTATTCTTGCTCTCTTTTGACCCTATCTTGATTCTCATGTGATTCTATGCAGTTTTCTCAAATCTGCCAAAAATTCAATTAATTAATTTCAGCTTTCATTTGATTGATTTTCTATAAACTGCATGATTGACCATTCTACTCTACATAATTCGGACATTCTATTTTCTGCATTTGGCATATTGTGTCTTCTTGTGTGAATCGTATTGTAGTTTTGTTGTTCTACAGATCTAGTTTGTATCATTTTTCCCAACTTTGAGAAATCCAATTAATTATTTTTTACATCCGATTAATTGTTCTTGTTGCTACAGTGATTCTATAAGGTTCTGCACTGATTGAGCGTGTTCTATAATTGACTGGCTTTTTGCCACTGTTATTCTATATACTGCTTTCAATTAATTGCGTTTGTTATTCAAATGATTGTTGTTTCAAGTTTTGTTTTCTTTCCAAGTATTTCACTCAATTGCTTTTCTGCTTTAATCGATTGATTTTGTGGTAGTGTAACTTTATAGTATTTTCAATTGATTGTTTCTAGTTTTCAATTAATTGATTCCTTATTGTGTTATTTTGTGTGTATATTTTCAATTAATTTTTTTCTGATTCAATTGATTATTTTTGTGTTGTGCTTTCAAAATTCACATAATTGATTGTTTTAATAAAGAACTTTCATTTGTTCCATTAATTCTTTTCATATTTTGAAAAAATCTTTGAAAGTTCAATTCACACCCTCTCTTGAACTCAACAATGGGTTTAGTTCCTCAAAGTCATGAGAACGTTAAACATGGAAAATAAATAATGGAAGAAAAGGATTACACCAAGAAACTCTAAAGTTGTCGTCTAAGATTGACCTTATTTCTTCTCTGGCTGAAGATATCTAACCCAAATGTAGACAACTTTCAAATAAGTTTTTTAGACACCCGACCTAACTTTCGTGGCATCGTTGGTTCATTGTAGAGGCCATTGGCGTACTTCCCATTCACGTTTTAGGCAAAATAAGAGGAATTATTATAACTTTCCATTCTCATATTCCAATAATCAACTTTTAATAAAAATCTAATAAAATAAGAAAATAAGCAAGTTCCAAGCTTAGAAAGAGTATATTTCATTATAAAAATTGGCTCAAAAATATGCTAAAAATAAATGGCATCACCCTTCTTTTACTTTGAGTTCTTATCTTGAAAAGCTTTCTCAAGTGGTGGCTCTCTATGCACTTATCCTTAGAGTTCTTCCTTTAAGCTGGGGTGTTCTTCCCTTTCTCCTCCCTTTAATCCATTTTTGTTTTCATTTCTACTTGTTTTCTAACTTGTATTCTTACATTGCTGAATGTATATGTCCTCCATGGTTCTCATTGTTGCACCTGATCCTTCTCTAGTTGTGTGGGTTTTATTCTTCATCTCCATTTTATTCTTCATCTTCATCTCTAGTTGTTTATGTGAGGTTTAACTTTTTTTCATAAATAGTTTAAGTATTTTTGAATTTAGTAATTTAAAAATTGGGTTTTTTCATGAATTTTGGTTAAATTTATTTATGTTTTTTTTGTATTTTTTTTGTGAAGTTTTCATGTTTTTTTGGTCAGCGAAGTTTTCATGTGTTAATAGTGATGGATGGAATTTTAAAGTAATAACATATTTGAGATATTAAATTTTTGTAACTAAGATGATTTTATTTTCTAACATTGGCATCTGCTTTTGTAGGGTTTGCATTCTTGGGTGATTATAAGCCACTAGATAAGCCATTAGATGATAAGCCAGCAAAATGTAGAACAGCTTTAAATTTAAATATAATAAATATTTAATAATGACTAAAATTTAAACGATAATTACTATATATTTATATTATGAGTTGAGTTTGGGGTTTTTAAAATAATGTGAATACTTAAATCAACCATCAATAGTTCTTATAATATAATTGTTAATATAAATTGCTATTCAATAATTTTATCAAATATATAAATAAAGGGAAAAAATTACATTGTAATTAATTATCATTAAAATTCAAATAAAAATTTGTAATATTTAAAAACTGAATTAGAAATCATTAAATTATTAAAAATTATAACTGAATAATTTAAGAAGATGGTGCAAAATTCAAATAAAGTTTCAATGAAACTCATCATAGATGTCGTTGAATTGAATCAGTATAAAAATAAGTATAAAAATATGCGTCCCTGCCTATTTTCATCCCATTCTATTTTTATGAATTTGCTTATTTCACCGAAAACATTGTTACTTCATTGATTTTTAGTCATACTTTGTTTTATATAAATTAAACTGATTAATGTTAACTATTGTTTGTGATTATTAATAGAAATTAAAACAAATTTCTAATTAATAATATAATATAAAATTTTAAAATTACAATGTTGTTATTATTATTATATTATATTATATTATAATGGATTAGTTAATAAATATATATATGATATAAAATAAATGTGAAACTAATATCTCACAAATATATAGAAAAATTAATTTTAAGCATTATATTTAGAAATATATTTAATTGATGAATGTTATGAAAGATTTTCATTAAATAAATTTAATTTTAAGCATTATAATGAACTTAATTAAGATGGATATTATTAAAAATTAGTCTAATAATAATAATAATACCATAATGAGGAATATATGAATTAAGTATCGGGATTTTTTTAGGTTTTATGCAATAAGTGTATGATCAATTAAATAAAGTCAATTTACTAGATTTTGTCTAATCAATTGGATTATGATTATTATTATTCTTATTATGATTATATTTATAATTATGATTGTTAATATTATTAATAATAATATTATTAATAATGATAATATTATTAATATTATCATTAATAATAATATTATTATTTTTATTATTATCATTTTTATTAAAAACGATAATAATAATATTAACAATAATATCAATAATAATATTAATAATATTGATAAAAATAATATTAATAAGATTCATAATAATAATAATAAATTAGAAAAATTTAAAATACTAATATTATTAATAATATTAATTCGGATAATAAAAAGAACATTAATAATAATAATATTAGAAAGAATATTAATGTTAACATTAATAATAATAACATTATTGATAATATTATTATTAACTATTATAATAATAATATCGCAAATATTTTTAATATAACCGAAAATAGAATAAAAATATTAATAATTTTAAAACTATTTTTCATATAAATATAAATAATGTTGATAATAATATAGCAATATTAAAAATATTATTAATGTAAATATAAATAATATGAATAGAAATATTATTAATATTCCATATATTAAAAAACATATAATAATTATATTAATATAAATAATAATAATAATAATAATATTATTATTATTATCAATAACATTAATAATATTTTGTGTATAAATATTAATAATATTAATAATATTAAAAACTTTAAAAATATTAAAAACAAAATTAATAATTTGAAAAACTATAATATTGATAATAATAATAATATTATAACTAACAATATTAGAAATAATAATAAAAACAATAATATTAGCAATAATATTATTAATATTAATAATAATAATAATGATAATATTATTAATAATACCAATGATAATAATAATATTAATAAAACTAATAATAATATTAATAATATTAATACAAATTTAATAATAATAATAATAATAATAATAATAAAAGTGTTAAAAATACCAATAACATTAGTTATAATATTAATAATATCAATAAAAATATTAATATTGTTAATTATATTCACCTTTACTAATTTTATTATTAATAAATCAATATGAACATCATTAATAAGATATAATAGTAGTTTTATTCATAAATATAAGTTCCTAAGTGTTACCCACGGACATAGGTCCGTAGGCATTACCTACGAAAATAGTTCGTGGGTAATATATATAGACCAATATCCGTGGGTAATACCTACGGATCTGTGTTCGTGGGTAATATATATAGACCAATATCCGTGGGTAATACCTACGGATCTGTGTTCGTGGGTAATATCTACGAACCCATGTCCGTGGATAATACCTACAGACTTAAATCCGTCAATAATACCTACAGATACAGATCCGTAGGTAATAATCCGTAGATAATGCTGAATTTGACTATGGATATAGATCCGTGGGTAATAATCCGTGGGTAAATTGAGTTTTTCTTGTAGTGAAGACTGCTATATTGGGAAGATGAAGATTCCACTACAAATTCCTGGTAAAATGAAAAGAATTGGCCAAGCTGAGCTGGCATTACATGCAGAATGCATGCGAGGAGTGACAAGTCCACTCAACACCACATGTCATATGTTGATAGGTGGTCAATAGGTCAAAGGCTGCACATGATTCTGAAACTAAGTAAACTCTGTTACAATTTATTGCTTACAGAATCAAAATTGCAAAGATTTGCTTGAGTTGTCCATCAATGTATAGCATGCGTGAACTGTCTTGCATTTGGCTGAGCATTAATTTTTTTTTTTTTTTTTGCATAATAGCTTGTATTATATATAGCTTTTTCATCAGCCACTTAAACACACACTCCACTTCATTGCATTCATAATACTCAGTGGGATAGACATTAACATATCCTTATATTCACCTTCATAACATTCTGAAATGGCATCTTCTTTCACACCAAAGAAACGCACCAAAAGAGCATGTGTGAAAAATGTTGAATCATCTAATACAAGTGAAATAGATTACCTTGAGAGGTGGTTTACAGGCAACTGTGAGAGTATGCAAGAATTTCATAAAGATTACAGCAGAAAGGCTCCTAAGTTCCTTAGGATGCTATGGTTGAAAGAGGAAAAGCTAGATGAAGTCAAAGAGGTTTTAAAGTTTCAGAGGTTGGAAAAACTTTTGAGGCTATTAGGAAACGTGTATCCTGATTTGGTTAAGGTGTTCCTTACCAATATGTGGTACGATGAGGATACAATCTACTCCTAGGTAAAAGGAGTTGATATATGTATCAATGATGAATTTTGGTTAGCAGTTGTTGGATTGCGTAATTCTGGGATTCCTGTCGGGAGGAGCCATGCTGTTGGGCTGGAAAGATTCAACAAGGTGTAGTTCTTCAAGTCCTGCTTGAGGAACCCGAATACAAAATGTAGAAGCTACCTAGAAGGTGGACTGGCTGTAACTCCACGAATTCTAGCTTTCACTGCATTTGGTTGTTGACTCCCATAGGATTCAATCATGTCGCAACCGAGATCACGACGGGGTGATCAAAAAAATTATTTTAATTTAAAAATATTTAGATTGAGAATTGGAGTCGCCACCATAGTTTATTATGAAAAACAATAGAAAAAATCAAAAAATAAAATGTCTACAAACCATAATTCAAAATTCGGAAGTCGGTTACGTGTGGGGAAGGTATTAGCACCCCACAACGCTCGTCCTAAGATGTTGTTTTACAAAGTGTTATATTCTCCTTGATAAGGGCTGAATCTCAGTGTACCGTAGTAGCTCTCAAACAAGGCAATCACAAGTATATATTAAGTATATGAGGTCAAGTAATCACAACATACCAGTTGAAAATCCTTAAAAACGTGTTCCCCTTTTCTCTGAATTTGAACCTTCAAATTTTCTGCCCACCACGTATGCTCAAGATTCTTTTTGGTATGTCTCCAGTATTTTTTGCGTGTCCTTTCAAAAAATGTATGCCCCCTTATTTTGGTCTTTTTCTTTTATAAAATTTCTTCAGACCTCTCAATTGCTTTGCTAGATAATTCCATTTCATTGTGCTTAATTGAGATATAAATCCCAATCGATCAGAATTATTTGCAATTAAGCAAAATAATCCTCATTATTACCATTATTTGCAATTAGGCAAAATAATATCTAATTAATACCATTATTTTCATTTAAGTAGAATAATCACCATCAAATTCTATCACCAATTTGTTCATATTCTATTAATTAACTCTATTTTGAATTTTAAATTATTTTTCGAGAAAGTGTGACGTGACAACACTTTAATAGGAATTTTTTATTTTTTATTTTCTTTTAACACATTTTTAATGGATTATTTTAAAACACCCTACATTCCTTTTCTTTACTTTTTTTTCCTTGTTATGAATTTTATTTCAAAACATTAGTCATAAAATAAAAATGAAATCAAAAACTTTTTCTTCTTTTTATTTGAAAATGACAAAAATATGATAAAACAAATTTTTTAATTTTACTTTTCTTCATTTTTTAATTTTAAAATAACTTTACATTCCCAGACGAAATTGGGTGTTAACCGTTGCCTCTCCTTACTTAAATTTTACCAAATGATCTGAACTTTTAAGAAGTTCAGATTATCTGAGTAAAAGATAAGTAAGGACAAAAATGCTAATTTCGTTCGGTTTTCAAAATAAAATAGGTACATGGATAGATGCCAAGATCTTTTGCTGAGACGAGAGGGTCCTTGTTCTTCATTTTGACATTGTACTGAGACGAGAGGGTCATAAATTTTGAATTGAAGTGACCTTGTACTAAGACGAGACGGTTGTTGTTCTTTATTTTGACCTTGTAGTGAGACGAGAGTTCATAACCTTTGATTTATGAACTGACCTTGTATTGAGACGAGAGGGTCGTAAATTTTGAAATTGATCTGACCTTGTACTAAGATGAGAGGTTCGTTGTTTTTCATTTTGACCTTGTATTGAAACAAAAGGGTCATAAACTTTGATTTTTAAATTGACCTTGTACTAAGACAAGAAGGTCGTTGTTCTTCATTTTGACCTTGTACTCAGACGAAAGGGTCATAACCTTATATTTTTGAACTGACCTTGTACTGAGACGAGAGCGTCATTGTTCTTCAGGCCTTGTACTGAGACGAGAGGGTGATAACCTCTAATTTTTGAATTGTCCTTATACTGAGACGAGAGGGTCATACTTAAAAATGTGAAATTGAGATCCTAACCGTGTCTAAAATCATGCATCATCACTTGAAATCAAATCTCTGGACAGTGTCTCTGAGATTATACAACCATGTTGTAGAAGTATGTATACGAACACCATGTGAACGCTTAAAATAAAGATTTGAAACCTTAACAGTGTTAGAAGGTTACAACTGAAGTGTGAGACCGAGATCCTGACGGTATCTAAAACCGAGCATCATCACTTGAAATCAAATCTTTGGACAGTGTCTATGAGATTATTCAACCATGTTGTAGAAGTATGTAGACGGACACCATGTGAACGCTCAAAATAAAGAGTCGAAACCTTAATGGTGTTGGAAGGTTACAACTGAAGAGTGAGACCGAGATCCTTACCGTGTTTAAAATCGTGCGTCATCACTTGAAATCAAATCTTTGGACAGTGTCTCTAAGATTATACAACCATGTTGTAGAAGTATGGAGATGATATTTGAAGAAATTTGTTTCTACTGTATGTTGACTAAAAATCTTGGAATTTTATGTTGATATGCATGACATTTGATTCTTTATATGATAATTACTTTTTATCCTTTTGAAGATGCATGTTTTAATGCATGAAATTCTTTGATTGAATATGAATTTTTTATTTGAATAAAAATGCATGTTTGACTACATAAAATTTGATTTTTTGTACTATTTGAAGAATGCATTTATGAATGCATGAAACTTTCATTGAATATGAATTTTTGATTTGAATGAAAATGCATGTTTGAATGCATGAAATTTGATTTTTTGTTCTTTTTGAAGAGTGCATTTATGAATGCATGAAACTTTGTGAATTTTCTGAATGAAAATGCATGCTTGAATGCATGAATTCTTTTTGTCTTTTTGATTTTGTTCTATTTTTTTTTTTTTTTTTTTTTTTTTTGTTTTTTTTTTTTTTTTTTTTTTTGAAGAATGCATTTATGAACGCATAAAACTTGATTTTTTTTTGTTTTGCTATTTTTGAAGAATATGTATATGAATGCAAGAAATTTGATTTTTTTTTATTTTTTTATTTTTATTTTGAATGAGAATACATGTTTGAATGCATGAAATTTTATTTTTAATTTTCTTGGATAATAATGCATATATTAATGTATGGAATTCTATTTTTTATTTTCTTGAATGATAATGCATATATTAATGCATGAAATTCTATTTTTTTATTTTTTATTTTTTTCATTTTCACTATTAATGTATGTACAAATTTTTTAATGTTTTTACAGATGATGATTTTTTTCAAAGACTATGTTTCAAAAGATATGTACAAATTTTTCAAAAGAGAAGGTATGTACAAAAGATTTTTTCAATGATTTTCAAATGTTTCAAAATTTATGCATAAAGGAATATTTTTCAATGGTTTCTTCCAATGTTTATTCAAAAAGTATGTACAAAGATTTTTTTCAAGTATTTTTTTATGAACATTCAAAAGGATTTTTCAATATTTTTTTTAAATGCATATGCACAAAGAATTTAAAAAAATCTAAAAAATATGTACAAACTTCAAAGTGAACATATGTATAAAAGTTTTCCTTTTTTTTCAAAATTTCACTATGTAGAATCAGAAATTCTTGGTAATCGTTGAATTCACTAGATGTCAATTTCCCTTTTTGAAGAAAATCCAGGGTCATTTCAAGCTAATGTCAACATGGTGTAGCCATCAACTTTCCTTTTGGAAACACTGCTTAGATGCACCCTTGAACCCATGGGTATGGTGTAAGTGTTTAGGAAGTTTGAGATATTTGAAAGATACTGGGGGTGCAAATCTTTCGACAGGATTGCCCCAGTTTTAGTGTGTTGGGCTGGCTATGTGAGCTTTAAGCTTGGAAGGTATGAACAACTTGGTTAGAAAGAAAATAAAGGTAGTGTAAAAGGCTGGTCCTAAAAGGAAGACAATTCATGCAAACTGCCTCAGTTTCAATGTACAAGGGGAATTGATGAGATTTGTGTGAAAAATGACTTGTCTTGGTAAGATGATAAAAATGGAGTAACATGGGTACAGATGAAACCGGATTTCCCTAGTGTTGTATGAGGCCATGACAAAGGTACTGGAAATCGGATTGCTCTAGTTGGTATGTATGATGAGATATATGTGAGGGAAGACAAGGGTATCGGATTGCCCCAGTGCTACTTCCAATGTTTGATTCTCAGTTTACCTAACTCTCTTCTAAAACAGACATTCTAGTAGAGATATTTGTTTTTTCATTTTTCATTATTTTTTTTCATTTTTTTAACACGTATCAGTCATGTCGTCTTGTTACAAAGCTAAACATTATGAAAATCATTGCAATTATTCCTCAATTAATATGGACTTTATTGGGCTTGTAATGTAGTCATAGGTTAGAGGCTTGTGAAGAAAAGGATATAAAGGCTCAAAATTTATTTTTGGGCTGAAAAACGTTTTACAAGCACCCTAAGCCAATGTTATAAATAGTCAAGGTCTTATTCTATGAGTTTTCCTCCATCATGTTCCTTTCCCTTACTTTTTTTCTTTTTTCCATTTTTCTTCTTTTTCTCTTTGTTTACCAAAATCAATCTTGAGAAATATTTTTTGATGTATTTCTTTTTTGATGAACAACTTCCATTTTTGATAATACTCCTTCTTTGATGAATGAAGAGTTTTTGACATGCTCTTTCTCTGATGAATTTCTTCCTTGGATCCTTAGATTGAGTTGCAACATATTGATGATCTTTGCTTAGGGTAATATCATTTCGAATCATGATTGCTTGATTTTCAAATAATTTAAAAATGGAACAAAATTAATGACTTCTGAAACGTGCCATTTTTTTTTTGGAATGCTGCTGGAGAATAGGGATAGGCAATTGGCCAACTAACACTCAGCTCCCGTGTAAAAATTTCCTTATGTAATGATAACCATTTGGGAAAATCCTTTTATTTTGGAATCTTGGGAAGGCCAAAAGGTAACAAGCACCATATATGCAATGTTTCCTTCGAAAAGCCAACTTTTACCTTTATTAAACATGTCGCTTGAATAATTCCCATTTATTATTATTCGCAATCTCGTGAATTTAATGATCCATGAACAAATTGACTCACCACATTTTTTCTTTTTTTTTGAAAATTTAATTAATTTTCTTTTACAAAACGCATTTATGAAATTTTTGACATTTTTCTTTGAGAATGTATTTATGAATGCATGAGGTTTTTGGAAATGCATATATGATATATGTTTGAAAGATTTTTCTTTTTTTTTGTGAAAATAAATTTATGAATGCATGAAATTTTTTTTGAATTCATATATAATATATGCTTGAATGAAATTTTTTTTATGAGAGAATGCATTTATTGAATGCATGAAATTGTTTTCGAATGCGTATATGATGTATGTTTGAATGAATTTTTTTTATGAGAAAATGTATGCATGATGTTTTTTTTCTAGAATTTTTTTTTTTGAATATGAATACATGCATAAAAAAAGTTCTTTTTTTGAGAATGCATATATGAATGGAATTTTTAGGAATGCATATACGATGTACGAAATTCTAAAAAAATGCATAAGAGATTTTGTGAATAATATATAATGTTCACAATTTGATTTTGTTCCTTTGAAAATACATGCATGAAAATCTATTTTTGATTTGCTTTCGAATTTTCTATTTTGTTAATTTCTTGAATGGTGATGTATGAATGGATGCTCCAAATTGTATTATTTTTTTTATTTTTTAATGATATGCATGATTGGATGCTCTACATTCTATTTTTTTTATTTGATATTTTTTTGTTATATTTTAAATGATAATCTATGCTTAAATGTATTATTTTTTTAGAAAAGTATGAACAAATTTTCAAAAGAGAATTTATGTTCACAGATGTTTTTTTTTTTCACCAATATTTAAAAGAGAATGTATTTACATAAAAAATCAATGACAAGGTATGTACAAAAGTTTTTTTTTTTTTTCCAAAAAAAATATGTACTAAAATTTT
>Ga0209700_107335_pt1 | contig 15751 bp, 7 predicted proteins | sample SiratroredBW_FD_187528 | JGI IMG/M metagenome (GOLD analysis project Ga0209700, IMG submission 187528) | Root nodule microbial communities of legume samples collected from California, USA - Siratro red BW (SPAdes) (version 2) | ecosystem: Host-associated > Plants > Roots > Nodule | place: USA...
AAAAAAAATATAATATATATATATATATATATATATATATATATATATATATATTATAATAATTATATACAAAAATTATATATTTTTATAATTTGATTATTAATTTTTTAATTTTAAGTATTATTTATATATATATTTTTAATTATTTTATTCTGTATCTATTTTATAAATTAATTTCACTATTTAATTAAAAATAATATAAAAAGGCAACATCTATTCATCTAAAAGATAAAAGTTTAGCGGCTAATTTTTTTTTTATTATTTAATTTTACCAATATAGGAATGCACAAGAATAATCCCAGGAGGGTTACATACCAATAATGATTGGAGGATTACATGACAAGAGACAACATTAATAATTCTCTATTTTCTTTCTTTACTATTTCTTGGGCTCGTAATTTTACAATTTAATTTCTTTAAATTTGAGTTGAAATTGTACTTCAATCAAAGACTCAAAGTCAGATGGAGTTATAGAACTTTGGCCAAGATGAGTAGCTGAGCATGGAAAACACAAGCATGATGGATCAGAGCAACTCAGAATTTCCTTAACTCTACTGAAGATTAAAAACTGAATTGGATTTTTGAATATCCCGTTTCATTTAAATTTTCAGACCTTCACAACTATAAATAGTGTTTGTAAATAACTTTTGAATATATGAAAATTTGAGCGTTAGAGCATTACCTGAGAGTGATTCTCCTTTTGAGTCTTATCTTGTGTCGAAGTATCTTAGGAAGTTTCAGATTTTTCTCTTATTAGTTTTAGTTCTATATTTATTGATTTTTATTTGTGTATTTTGCTGAATTTATTTCTAACAGTCCCATAATTGAAGAGAGTAGGCGTTGTTTATTTCCGATAATACCCAACTCATCTATATATATATATATAATATGAGAAATAATAACTTAAGATCTTGATATTTGATAGATGTATTTTATTAAATGGACCTAGGCCCATCTCTACCTAATGCAATCTACATTCTCCATATAATATATTCTTTTATTGTGCTTGAGACGCACAAGGATTCCATTGTCTGGCTCTCTATCATTTGCTCCACATATCCATGCCTTCCTCTAACGGTGCTAGGTTTGAATTCTTGATCTTTACTAAGTTAATACCCCAGTCTCCATTGGACCTCTAGTATCAAGCTTTGGCTTAAGGGACTGGATTAGGATGATCACCTTACCCAGACAGTGATATTCATCCATGAAAAAGATCGCCTCGCATGTTGAAAGTTGATACCCAGGCATGGTTACACCGATGATAATCAAAGCCTTTATAGTGTTTGCCAAAATCTCATAAGTATAGTCTCCCTCAGATGCCTTGATAGCCCTATGACTAAAAATTTGGGCAAAGTTCATGGTATTCTACATGACTTCAAGGAGCTATTGCCTCCTACTACAACTCCAACTTAAGAACCAGAGCAACAGCAAACCTTTTTTATCTTGATGGCGTTGAATGGGCTTCCTAATAAGTATTCGTGAATTCGTGATCAAATATTAGGGTTTCTAACCATGTCTATATTAAACTCTATTTAGTACACTATGTGCGTATAAATTGTCACCTAACATACTCTAACCACTCTCGCAAAATCCACAGAGGTTGCCCAACTGTGATCATTGCCACAAACTCAATCACATAATTGACCAATATTATGCCATGCATAGTCACCCTCTTCGGTCGTTGTTTTTGTTACTCAAGTTACCTTCCTTGTTCCTCCTGATTCTAGTATCACTCCTTCTGATAGTTTTGCACCTCTAGCTCTCTTCCATGACTTCCTCAAACGCTATGAGGAATGTTAGGCCTCCAATTCCACTATTTTCATTGCACACATAGGTAATTCATTTGCTAGTCTCACTCATAATGATATCATCAACATATACTAATGAGTGACCAACTTGAGAGTCATGCTAATAGGTAAATAGGGAAGGATCAAACCAAGTTGCCAAAGAGTTATATTGAGTTTTTCAAACCACTGTCTAGGAGTTCATTGTAGGCCATAAATGGCTTTGTTAAGTTTGAAGAATAGAGATTTATCTGAGGCCACAAATCTAAGACGTTGGACCATATATTGTTTCTTCAAGAGTGTCATTGACAAAGGCATTATTAATATCCAAATGAAACAAATCCCATCCATTGGTTAAAGCAACAATAAGAATAATGTTGATGGTAATAGATTTGATAACAAGAGAAAAAGTTTCATGAAAATCAAACCCATGAACTTGATTGAATTCCATGGCAACTAATCTAGTTTTATATTCGTTAACAATTCCATCAGTATTTTCTTTTATCCCAAAAAAAACCATTTACAACCAAGTGCTTTCCTGTCGGGAGGTAAGCAAACCAGATCCCAAGTGGTATTACGAGTTAGAATATCATATTCTTGTTTCGTAGTTGAAATCCAATTTGGATTGTTTATAGTCTGTGTAACACTACAAGGTTCACTATTGATCAAAAACAATGAAGGATGAATACATGATTATGAAGACCAAATCTAGATCGTGTTTGCACAATATGAGTATTAGGAGGTATAGGTAGAGACTTTGATTCATTAGGTATGATTGTAGGGCCAAAAGCAATTGATGACCGAGTGAGAGACATACTTTCTGTATTGTTAGATTGTGATGGAATGGATAATGCTTCAGTTGGCAGGGAGAGGTCAGTAGTAAGACTAAAAAACTAAGAACTAGTAGGAGTAGGAGCAACAGATTGAGGAAAAAGACTTTTTGATGTCATGAAGAGAAAATCCAAGTCAAAGAAAAAAGAGGACACAATCAGAAGTTTTCCAGAAGATTTGACCTATTTAATTAAACCTCAATTAAATGAAGGGTATTTGGGAAATAGTCTCATTAAATAAGGTAAAATTAGTTGAGATTTGCTTATATTTGAGACCAACACAAGTGATTTTTTTGCTTATATTTGTGGCCACAGGAAACAAAGTCAAGCATCTAGCATAAAAACTTAATCAGTCAAGAACAAGGAGAAACCTCTTTGTGGTTTGGAAAATCATTTCGAAATGACGTAAATCCAAAAATGTCAGCTCCGTTGAAACTGTAAATAGACTGCAAGAAAATTAAGACATTAGACCAACGGTTAAGAGGATGATCTTTTAAGAGACCAGAAAGAAACAAAACAATACAAATATCCAAACACAGACTTATCAAACTTGAGATATTAACAAGAAAATATTCATACCTGATCGTCATCACCAACAATTGTTATTTTATGATGAGATGCAAGGATCTTTAGAAACCTGTATTGCATAGCACTAGTATCTTGGAATTCATCTATAACAATAGCTTTCCATGAATCCTGACATTCTTTCAAAACTTATTCATAGTTTAAACAAACACAAGTTAGTCCAACTAACTGTAACAAATGAACAGATTTTAATTAGTTGTATTTTTATGAAAATGAAAGTATTACCTTCAGGAAAATCACTGAGTAGCATCACAGAACAGCTGATCAAGTCATGATAATCCAAAGCATTACAAGATTTTAATATGCTGTTGTAATTCTCAAGAATTTCTGCCTGAATACAGTCCAGAAAAAAAAAATTAGAAGTATGAAAAACAAAACAAGTTGGTGTCTGTGTGCATGCACGTGGAAAAAACTTTCATTTATCGGCTTACTCCGATTTCATTGCCCATTGCACGATATTCTGCAGGAGTTATTCCCGAAGCTTTGGCCTGAAATAGTGTAAAGTTATTACATGTGATAGGATAAAATTTTACCTATTAAGCATAAGAAAATAAAAGTAAGAATTAAAAGATCACTAACAAGCAATTATAGCAACAAAGCTTAATTTAGACACCAAAAAAATGCATAATTTACCACAAAATTTCTTATGAATAATTTAGAAGCAAACAGCTTACAACTTAACATTCAAGTCTCTGACAAGATGAACAATCAATTGTCTCGTGAAGACTAAAGAACTATCAACTTTGGATTATAAAGACATGTGTACATAGGTAAATGTCTACCAGTATATACAAGAGAAGTCACATGATCCACATTAAGAAAATAGTAAAAGTATAATACCGGTGAAATTATAGTTATGAAAATAAAGTAAAAAAGAGGTATAGGATTAATTCCTTGTGTATAATGAACATATAAGGTTATGTATTTATAGATAAGAAACATACAAAAAGTATTTAACAAACTGAGTTTCGATGTCTCCACCTACATTCTTTTCTCAAATAAAATGGTAATCAATCTCAATATGTTTGGTCTTTTCCTAAAAGATGGGATTTGAGATAATTTGAAGAGCAATTGAATTGTCACATATAAGTGTCATTTGAGTGACCTCTCCAAATTGTAATTCTTTAAGTAGTTGTTTAAGCCAAATAAGTTCATAAGTAACTGAGGCCATAACACTATATTTTGCTTCTGGGCTAAATCTCACCTCAACATTTTGTTTTATGTTTTTCCAAGAGATCAAGTTATCACCAATGGGGACACAATAACTGGAAGTTGACATTCTATCAAAAGGAGATCCTACCCAATTAGCATGTGAATAATGAACAACTATAGTATGGTTATTATGACCATATAGCAAACCTTTTCCAGGAGAACCTTTATTAATGACTACATTCCAATATATATACATAGAGAAATAAGAAATTGACTCCCCTCACTAATTGCAAAGCAAATCTCACGACGAATAACAAATAGTAAGATAATTTAATTTTCCAACAAATTTTTTGTACTTCTCATTATTTGAGAGAGGCTCCCCTTGATTAGGTAATAAAGAATTTGGCATTAGGATCCACATGGGTGTGTCAACAGATTTTGAATTCATTAACTTCGTTACCTCCTAAATATTCAATGCATACATCCTTTATGAGACAAGAATACCATTGTTGAATTATACTACCTTAATCCCCAAGAAACATTTGAGTTAGCCAAGACCTTGGTCTGAAAGTGGTAACAAAGGTGTTGCTTTACTTGAGAGATGTCATAGTGATTAGTGTCTGTCAGAACAATGTTATCATCATATACTACTATATATATATACACCTAGCACTCGAGTGACTATAAAAAAATTGAATGACCTGCCTCACTACTGCTCATACCAAATTCTTGAACATTCTAAATTTTTCAAATACCAAGCCCTAGGAGATTACTTGAGGTTTGTAGAGACAATATACTAATCCAAAAAACTCTCCCTAAGAAACAAAACCTGAAGGTTACTCATAGAAATCTCTTCCAACAAATCCCTATTAAGAAAAGCATTTTTACATCCAATTAATAAAGCAGACATCAAAATCAACTTTGATACCAAAAACCTACCTTCAACTAACAACACTTCAACTAACAACAGATCTCCTAGAAGGTAAAGGAATACCTATAACCAACAACAGGTCTTCCAAAATATAAAGAAATAAAATCCCAAGTTCTACTATTCTAAAAAACACATATTTTGTTAGGTTTTTATGCTAGAAGATAGAAATCCACTCACACAGAAATTATCACAATTACAGAAAATAGAGAATCTTGTTATTAATTCTCTAAACAAGGCATACATCCTAGTGGGTTATAAAGGAAAATGTTTCCTTTCACACAGAGTAAACTATATTTTTTACTAATAATATTTTCTTAATGATAAAAATGTTAGTAATTACAACCATTTAATTAGTATATTATTATTATAATTATTATTTAGAATCTTAATTTGAACATCTTTCAGTATTATTCTTATAGTTGGGATACCATAAAAGTTTCATAATTTTACTTTGTCCTGATTTTAAGATTGAGTTTATAATTTTATCAAACAAATAAACTCAAGTTTGATTCTTAGGTATAAACCCTTATAGTTTTGAGTTAGATATTATTTTTATAGGAACCTTTAAATTTTCGAATTTTAAAATAACCATGTAATTGTCTTGCTTTTAAGTCTAGTATGGACATTTGTTTATTTTTCAAAGTCACTTTGTTTATACAAAACTTAATACATTTTAGAAATTCTGTAAAGCTGTTGTGTTTATATATCATGTAGTGTAGGAACTTCATGAAATTATTATGCTTGAAATCATTCTTTTCTACACACTTTTTTTACATGGATTGGTATATTATAACACACCTCTGACATGATTCAAAAACTTATATGTACTTTCATACATGCCTTCAATGTTTGTATTGTCTTTTGAAGACACTTGCAATGTGTTATGCTGTTATTTTTTTTAATATATTTCTAGATTGTTTAGAGGACTTTAAATAAAAAATAGAGGAAATACAATAATAATTATAAACATATTAAGATATCTTATATTTTTTTAAGATGCTAATTAATTTTGAGTTGAGAATATTATTTATTTTAAATTATTTATAGTATATAATTTTTTAAAATAAATTTTTTCTTAACTTTTATTTTGTTTAATAATTGTTTTATATGGTTGTGAGAGTCACCTTTTCTTTATTTTGTTTTCTTATATATATACTTTATTTTTTTATTTTTTTTATACATATACTTTATTTTTTATTTTGTTTTCTTTATAAATATATATAATTTTGGAATGTTAGTGAAAGGTGTATTATTTCTTTTATATAAGATTGTTTAATATAAATGTAGTTAAACTGTTTCACAGACTTCGTAAATCTCCTAAGTTTGTGTATCATCTATTTATTTTTTTTTTAGATTTCAAAATTATTGCTGTTAAGAGGTAAAGTTGGTGATATTATTAAAAAGATATATTTATATTTTAATAGTTATTTTTAAGAGAATTAATGCAAGATATGTTAAATGATGCTTTTACAGTAAAAATCATGTAAATGAAATAAGAATAAGGATACGCATCTACCTAAACCAGGTGAAAACCAGGTGAAGAAGGATACGCATCTACCTAAACCAGGTGAACGTGTCTAATGAGGCTTGAGCGTTTTCCACGAGACATTTTTTTCTGTTTCAATGTATGAGGTGTAACACGTGAATGACTATTTATAACAAAAATTTGAATTTGGAAACCGGCCACTTACAGTTTGCCCGTCACCCTTCAGCGGCCCGTACCCTTCAGCGGCCCAAGTATATGAGGAGTCAAGGATAATGATACCGTTTAAACCCATTCTCTTGTGTGTGCCCTCTTTATTGATGAACTTTAAGAGATTTGATGGTGGAGATTCTGATTATTACTCTTTGATATTTTCTGAACTAACAATTTTTATTTTTTTTATATTTTATAGGAATAGATTGAAACAAACAATATTCTCATGTATCGAAACTGATTATTTTGTAGATTCTCATATCGAAACTGGCTACTTTGGGTAGTGGGATGACTTAACAATTTTGAAGTGAATTACATTTTAATATAACTTTTATGTAATTTTAGATCCCATTGTTGTTGATATACTATTTCTCAGTTATTTTCATTTTATTTACGGATATTTTCAATGCATCTTAATTACATACCAAAAAAATGAAAGTTAAAATTATCATTTCAGTTAACACTTCTAATAATAAATTAAAAGTGTACTGTATACAGTTAAAACCATCATAAATGCTAAATATAACTCTCATTAAAAATTATTTTTCTAGTGAATAAATAAAATATATGTTACTTTTTAAAAATAATTAATATATATAATAATAATAAATCTGTTTTTAAAAATAATTAATATATATAATAATAATTATTATTATAAATCTGTTTATTAATGTTAGATTAAGTTGTGTGTTAGTAAATGATTGATTAATGATAAACCATGTAGTTGCCTTGGATTTTAAAAAATTTCTAAGTTCACTTTCTATACTATAAGTCTAACCTATGTAATATCCAAAGAAACTTAAAACATATTAATTCTATTAAATGAATTTTCTTTCTTTGCTAATAAGCACAATTAGGTACGTGATTATGTAATGCTCTAAAAACAGCAAAGTATAACAGAATTAAAAACTAAAAACTAGCTGTGAAAAAAATAAAAAAAAAGTAATTCTAATTCATATTATACTATCTATGACAATGAAAACAAAATCACTAGTAGCGTTGAATCAATGATCAAAATCAAAATGAAATTGTAAATATGCAAAGAAGAACAGAAAGAAAAGAAATTGAAAGAAAAATTGAACAGAAAAGAAATTAGACTAAAACAGGAAGAGATATCAACATGACAAAATGTATTATCTAAGAATTTAACCATGATTAGAATTCAGTACGACAAGAGATGAGAAATGAAAATTGTATGACAAAAATTAAAAACTGATACTATAATACTCTAATTAAAATGTAATATAAAAACGCAAAAATAGATTAAAATCAAAGAGAAAAAACAAAGTAAAAGAAAAAGAAAAGAGAAAAGAACAAGCAACATAGTAAAAACTCTGAAATGAAAGACAATAATATACTCTCAACAGAATAAGAAACAATAATAAGAAAACAAACTCCGAAACTGATGAATCGTCAAAGTTGAAATTCATCTATTACTCTTAACTCTACATTACCTTAAACTACTACTCTTTCTCACTACATAATTCAATAATTGCAGAACAATAAAATGAAAAGGAACAAAGTATTCAAAAAAAAAAACCTAGAAAGAAATTGAAACTAAATTCCAAAAACAAAACAAAAATGTGAATGAAAACGATCAAGCACATATGTGAAGAAATCAAACAGAAGAAACACTAGAAAAGGTGTATCAAAAAAGAAATGACACCATGAGAAGAAAAATCTTGCTCTCTCAAAAACTGAAGAACCCTTGCTTCATTTTTCTCTCTACAAGTAAAGTAAAAACAAAAGTCAATGAAAAAATTGTGAAAGTGATAACTCCAAAACAAAAAAATGCTATTTGTGTGTTTCTCTGGGTACCCCCACGTGGGTTCTTTATAGAAAAACTAAGTAACTAAACTAAACCAAGTATATTTCAACTAATTCAACTAACTATCTCAATTTACTACTTCATTTAATCATTCCTTTCCAGAATTGCCTCTTTGAATTTCAAATAATATCTAAATGTCCAGCAATTCTTTCATTTAGCTTCTTCGTTTTTCTTTTCTTTTCAACTTTCCAAATTCAATTCTATGGCTGCAAAAATTAACAAAACATGGATTAGAAAAACAATCTATTAGAAAAAAGGTTAGAAAAAATAGAGAAAGGTGAAAAAATACAAAGAAAAAGCAAATAGGGGTAGGAACGAGGTTATCTTCCAACCTGGGTGCATTTAAGAAAGAAAATTTTTCAAATCAACGCAAATCCAAGCTCCAGGCTAGGGGAGATGACCCTTTTCAAGTACTTAGGAGATAAATAACAGTGCTGATGAATTAGATTTGCCTGATGATTTTGCTGATAGTCATAACTTCAATGTTTACGATCTTTCTCTTTGTGATGCAGAGCTTCATAATTTGTGGACAAATTCTCTCCAAAACGGAGATAATGATACATGTAAGGATGAGACATTTAAGGAATAAGAGGAAAAGGAATATGAAGGAATTAAAACAGGGATCATGACTAGAAAAGAAGAAGAGGAAGAAGAAGAAGAATTAAAGAAGCAATTTCAAGGAATAAAAACAAGAGGAAGAGTTAGAGCTTTGGAAGATGAAATTAAAAGAATAAAACAAGTGGAGCTCTCAAAAATAAAAGAAACTTAAGAGAAGGAAAGAATTGATGGAAAGCTACTTGAGAGAAGATCCTTGACCCTTAGAGCTCTTTAAGTGTCACACTAATCACACTCATGTGTAAGGATTACCAAGTCATCATTACTAATCATTATATTTCATGCACCTATATAACTACTAAGTGCAACTTTCTAATTTTTAAGAGATTAGTAAAGTTTAATCATAGTTAACCTTTGTTAATTTTTTGAATCTTCATACTCCATTTGGACATCCATCAACTCTATATAAAGGAGTCCATTCCATTGTAAAAATCATATAAGAGAGTTAATGAGAATTGCCTTTGAGGTTTTCTTGAAAGTTGAAAGTATCTCATCTCTCTTTTGTTCTTTAGTTCTTATCTTGAGAAACTTTTTCAAGTTGTGGATCTTCAAGCACTTATCCTTGGAGGATCTTTTTCTAAGGTGGTGTGCTCTTAATCCTTTCTCCTACCTTAACCCATTTTTAGTTTCTTTTTATATTATCTTGTTGTTTCTTTCATCCATTTTTTCAATTGTCCAATATTTTCACCATGGTTTCCATCCATGCTAACGCCATTATGATTGTTCCATTGGTTTGGTTTTGTTCTCCATCTCCTAAAGTGTTGATCTAGATACCCTATATTTCTTCAAGGTCAGATTCCAAGTATGATTTGATTTCTAGTTAGTTTACTTAATCATGAGGTCAAATATAAGAGGTAAAATAGGTGTTGACTCACGTCTTTTTTGGTCAATTTCTCTTTCACTCTTATCTACAACATTTAATGCTTGTAGATTTTTATTTTACCATGCTTATCTTAAGTTAAATTTTTGTTATCCATAATTGATGGTCATTAGGCAGGCCTCTTAGCAATTTAAACTTGTATTTGTCTTGAAATTATTCTTCTATGATGTTTATTTATGTAAAGAATGATCTAATTTGATCACATTTTGCACCTATTTTCAACTTCTGTAGAGATGTTCAATTTGGAATTTAAAAAACTATACTTCTGTAGAGATGTTCAATTTGGAATTTAAAAAACTAATCACAATCATGGTCGAGCTTTGGAGGACAACCTCTAATATCGAGCTCCAGAATGCCGAATTCAGTGACCGAGTTCAAAGACAATCGCGTCCGAGCTCCCGAGGACGAGCTCTAATACCGAGCTCTAGAACGGTTACATCAATATGGGTGAGTAGTTGCCCTAGCCGAGCTCTAGTTGAACTCCAGAGTACCAAGCTCCATGGTCGAGCTCCGAGGCCAAGTTTAAGGACTTTCATAGCCGAACTTGTGAGGATGACATCTGATACCGAGCTCCTACGTGTTTACATCAATATGGGCGAGTAGTCGTCCTAGGCTGTATGCAAACTTTTTACAAGATGGGCGAGTAATGTACCCAAAGACGCGTCGATGTTAGTCAAAATAGGCAAGTACATTCAAGGGCGTCCTATCTCAAAATAAGTGCAACATGTTGAATCGACAACAATCAAGCGCCTAGGCGGTTCCAATATAAAGTACATGACATGATCATAAAAGTCATTAGTGTTGAAGAAGCCACAATCGGCTTGAGATGTACAAAAGGGATCTTGTCCAAGGGCTGCTCAAGGCAACCAACAAAAGAAAACCAATAAAAAAGAAAAAGAAACATGGAAGGAGTGGCCGCATACAACAACCATAAAAATTTTTTTTCTAACAAGTCCACGCTAGGGCGTCTTCTCCTTGTCTTAAGGCGACCTCTCTTTAACAACTGTCATGTTCTCATGTGCATCAGGGACGAAAATCTCCTCAATCGGCATCAACTGCCCATTGTAGACATCCTTATTCTCGTCCATCTCATTCTCCTCTGAGACACCATACAACAAAACGGCTTGACGAACCACCCTTCGGAAGGACTCAGAGTGAACGGTTAGGACATAGTCCTTAATGCGTTAAGCTCCATCTCCATCTGGACCTTCTCAGATACAACCTCGTCATGGATGGTCGTGGCCTCGACCAAGTTCTCCTCGACACTCTTTAGGTCGTTAGAGAGCTTGCTCAAACTTTATTTTCTTCAATCGCTCTAAGAACTCGTTGCCCTGTTCAGCCAATGACACACATTATCAATGGTTGAACACCGCCCCATGGAGAGTGCCCGTTTTGGAATGTTGTCGGCAAAAATGCAAACACTTTTTGGATAGCTCTCAACCAATAAAGACCAACGATATTTGGAGTACTGATACATCACTTGCGTGCTCGCCTAATCGTATCCAGTTCTATGGGGTAGGTTGCTTTTAACCATTTTCGATGCTAGACGTTCAACGATGTCAACATCACCTTTCATCCCTTGCACCCCAAACCTAGACACCTCCTTGGACATGCCTATAGATCTTTCATCCTTTCATCCCTTATTATAACCATCTAATGCTCTCGTGACTAGCCATCGAGCTGGGGAGGCAAGTGTACAATCAAGGCCGAGTTGCGCACGGTCAGGACCGAATGGTAGGCAACTTTGACCAACATGTACTTGGCCATAGCCTGATGCAATGATGTCAGCTCACCAGACAATCACGTAGCAAACTAACAAAAGTTGCTATGTCAGAAAACCTTGACCAATCATAATGCTTTCGTACCATTCGACTCCTATAAATAAAATGTAAATGAGCCAAGCCAAGCTTTGTTTATAATTTCTTTTTCTTTTGTGTTTGGGAAAATGCCATTAAAGCAATCCCAAGAGTGAACATTGTAATAGTCTAAGCGTGTAGTTCTAAAAGTGTGTCAAGGGGCTCTAAGTGTCATTTGCACTTTCACTTAGGAATTTTGTCTAGTTATTTGCTTTGTTTACATACTTGCAACTTTTTTTCTATTATTTTCTTTATGAGGTCTCTATTGAAATTATAATTTAATTTTCTCACATTCGTTAGATTGACTTTCGTTTGGTCTTTAGGATTTCACATGTACAAATAGGGAAAAATATTTTGAAGTTTTCTATTAAGAGATGTTTTGGAAGAGGACTCAGAAAAACTCTGGCTAAGAAAAACTTGGTACTTAAGTTGTCCAAGTGACGCACCTCTCTTTCCTGGGAGTCTACTCGGAAGACTTTCATTAATATTTCTACGTAGAGTATTTCACCTAAAACTTAAAAATCTTTTTGTGAAAACACTTTATCACTCACTGTTTCGAAAATTTTATTTTTAAAGTATTTGTGAAAATTTTTTCTATACGAAAAGTGAGTGATAAGTTTCACATGCATGAGAGTGTTAGAGATCATCATAAAAGGATTAAGCCTAAAGTTATTTCCATTATACATAGCTTGAGATAAATCTTTATTCTTTTTATGGACATAAAAATGTTGAGGAATATATAGAATAAGAGGTGAAGGTTGAGAAAACTTTTTACTACCACCAAGTGGATGAATTTAGCAAATTTCCACGGTTGTGTTAAGTTTTCAAGAATATGCCAAGTTGTGGTGGAAACAAAGGCAAAATGATGTTATAAGATTAGAAATTTTAAATTGGAGTGAGTTAATGACATGTATGAGAAGAAAATTTGTTTTTCCTTCATATTTGAAAAAAGAGATAAGAGGAGAAGAAGAAGAAGATAGAAATAATAAAAAATCAAGAAAAACGCCTGGCTCACTTAGATCATAAACTTAAATAGATAGAGCATAGAGAAGAAAAATCAAATAGAAAGATTTAGAAGGAAAAATAAAGAAAAGAAAAAAGAGAGGAAACAACAAGAAAGACAAGAAAAATGTTTATCTAGAGTTAAACCAGACATTGATATAAAACCCTCTTCTATAGAATCATCTTGTGAGAAATTGGGTGAACCTTCGTTTGGATCTCAACTAGATGTTGACTCCTCTTCCACACAAAAATCTTGTGAGGAGTTTTTTTTTTTTAAGAGAAACCTAGACATTGACACAAACTCATCTTTCATAGAAAAATCTAGTGAGTATATATTTGTAGAACAGTTTTTATCTAGGGCTGAGCTGGACATTGACACAAAAACCTCACTCATAGAAAAACTAGTGAGTTGCTCGAAATTAAACAGGAAGATCAAAATATTATGAAAACTCATAAGGTAGAAAAACATTTAAAAACTAAAAATAAAAGTACCCTTCAAATCAACTATCCATGTTTACCATCAAGTAAATGGTACATTAAGCTGGGAAGACAGGTTCTTTTCACTGTCATTTTTAAATGTTATGAGAAAATGTCATCTATTTTACTATTTTCATGTTTTTCTAGGATGGTGTTTAATCCTGGTGGGAATCACAAATAAATCAACAATAATAAGGTTGTTGTTTGTAACACATTGCAAAATTCGAGGACAAAACCATTTCAAGAGGGAGGGGATGATGGAATACGCCCGAACCACCTTAGTCAAAGAATAAAGAGGACAAAGAACTAGAGGGTAGATCAAGAGCTTTCTAGAAGATTGGACCCATTTGAGCCTGTTTGGGCCTCCAACCATCTGTCCAAGTCCGTATCCAATCCTAAAGAGATCACTTTAGAGAACATGGTGCATAAGGAAAAGTCATCTAAATTGTATAAATTGTTTAGAATAAGTTGGGCCTTGTATTTGGGCCAACTTATTAGTAATGAAATGTTGTCCATTTTTTGTCATTCTACTTGTTCTTGAGTTCTCCCTGGGTTAGTCTCTTTTTAGACTTAGCCTAGACTCTTTCCTAGTGACTTGGTCTAACCTTTCACTCTCACAAATTTCTAATTCCACATCAATTCATTGAACTTCTTTAGTTTCTAAAAATGCTTTCGCTCATCAAAACTTCTTCAACATCCATCCAAAATAAGAAATCGCAAAGACGACAATAAGAAGATGAGTGTTTTCCATCACTAACAGTTTATGATTCTAATATAAAGAGAGCTAAAGTTTGAGTCACAACATTTTATTTTGAGAAAAGGAACCAATAGAATCCATGTTAGGGAAGTTAAGATTCAAAGATAATAATTGAGATGTATAGTATGCGATTTTTGTAGTGATTGTAATGTGTTATGTTCGGAACTTTGTTTTTCTACTATTTTGGATGTGTAAATCATTGTTTTGTTGTTTGTTGATGATCCAAGGGGTGAAAAACTTGCTTGTTAGGGAGTAAAAATGGAGGTTTACTCCATGAAAAGGTTTGCCTCAAATCTATTTCCGTTCAAGCAAAAGTATGGTGGTGTTCAGATGCCCCAAATCAGTGCAATTTTTTTCTCAAGCAAACTTTTTCACTTAAGCAGAAGTGTGGCGGTGCTGATGTTATTCAAGACAATGAAATTTTCACTCAAGCGAGTAATTTTCCCCAAAGCAAAAAATGATTCAAAAAAATAGCTCAAGCAGAAATTTTTTAGCTAAAACGAAAATAGGCTAATAAAAAGAGAATCAATTTAGACTAATTTTTAAGCAACCAAATTGATTCTCAAGTGAAAATAAACTAATTATCAAGTTTTTTTTTTTTTTTACCTTTTTCAAGGTAAAATTGAGAAAAATTGTGGGTAGGTGTGCACTTGTACTTTGAGGTAATTGATGTGAGACCAAATATATCATAGGGGTTGGTGCCCATAATATATTGATTGTGTGTGAGGCCGAGTAGAGCAAGGGGTTGGTGTCCCATAATTTACAACTTTGTGATGAATTGTTTAGTATTTGAGGATGTACAACTAGCATTTAGTGTAGCGAACTTTGTTAGAGCAGATTCAATGAGATCCTAAGTTCCATTGGTAGACTTGATCACATAGACTAAGGTGTCAGGTGATTAGGAGATAATGAGGAATATTGAAGGCATGCCCTGTGAGGTAGACTAGATTGAGGTAGGGTCAATAGTAGTTTTACCTTGTGAGTAGGATAGTAAGGTCGACTAAGGATATTGACAGAGTGACCCATATGTATTAGTCTATGAATTCGGGCATAACAATGTCTTTTGGATGATGTTTCAATTTCATGTTATATTATCTAATGTGTATGATGTAACGAATATGCATGACAATGATGTGATTACGTGTATTTATATAATGATATTAATTATTGTCAACACCCCATTTTGTCCGAGTAAATAAATTAAAATTAAGAAAATAAAAAAATGTGTTTACAATTAATTGAATAATTAAAATAAAAAAATGAATAAGAAAATAATAAATAGAAAAAACATATACACTTGATTACTTGAGGTTTTTATTAAAAAAAAAACAATAAAACAAATAAAAAGAGGTTTAAAT
>Ga0209700_107339_pt1 | contig 15740 bp, 7 predicted proteins | sample SiratroredBW_FD_187528 | JGI IMG/M metagenome (GOLD analysis project Ga0209700, IMG submission 187528) | Root nodule microbial communities of legume samples collected from California, USA - Siratro red BW (SPAdes) (version 2) | ecosystem: Host-associated > Plants > Roots > Nodule | place: USA...
TTTTAAATTTCTTCAGTTTTTTTTTTTTTTTTGATTTTTTTTAGTTTTAGTTACGAGCGTTATTGTTTTCTCCAACGAATGATTTGTTGACTTTTGACTTTAATTGTGGAATATTATAACCCAGGTGTCTGAATTATTGAAGGGTTATCGAAGGGATTTGTTTGTGTGCTGTGGTGAAAGTGGATTAGGTGTTACTGTGTTTGGAGCTATGAGATTGTATTGTTTAGCTTGTTGTGGTGGTGGTAACCCTCTTGTTGTGTTTGGTGAACCTTAATCATTGTGTTGGTGAGGAATAAAATGCCATCCAATTACTTATCCAGGCTTGGAGCTTCGATTCAGAGATCGGTTTTGGGGAAAGAAAGGGGAATATTGGAGTCCGCTGAAATTCTGATTGGGCAAGGGAAGTTGTGGTTTGGTAGTTCCAAATTTTTTCATTCTGTGCATAGTTCATATTGTGTGGAACTTAGTTTGCTTGTACGCCCTGGTTTTGCTTTAGCTTCTAGCTCTGAATTACCTGGAAAAAGAAGAACATTGTCTGTAGTTGACACACTGTCTCGGACATTTTCGGTTCCATCTGTGTCGGGGCCGTCGCTTCAGTTCTGTGGATACCACATTGGTTCTGCCCTTGGTGGACCTGATCAGTTTTCTGGTGGAGGGACTGGATTTCGGATTAAGGCAATGGCTGCTCACTTGCCTGGGGTAGTGTTTGGTGAATCTTATTTGGACAACCCGAGTTTGAAGGGTGTTCGCCGATCAGTGTGTACCAAGAGTATCGGTAGTATATGTTTAAACACGAGTTTGAGGAATGGTGGAAAAGTGAGCATGAGTTTGAAAAACCATCAGCAGCCAGATAACGGTGCGATTTATGGATATTTTATTTATAATGCTGCCAAGACCTGGTGGAATTCCCACCCTTACATGCAGTCAGGATCTGGAGATTTCCATAGCTTGTCAACCTCGTGTTACTCAGTTGGGCCTGCTCATGACGTACCTTTTGACACCTCTGTCCGTGAGGATCAGTCAAGCAGTTCTCCAGATTCATCTGAACAGTATGTTATTTTCCTTTGGTGTTCACCATTTTAAATGTAGCGTGGATGTGAAACAATATCAATTCTATGTGGTCAAATCAACATTTATATATTGGGGTACTGCTTGTTTGTGGATTAATTGATAATTGTGTCCTTTGTAGTTGTCTGTTTGTGGTTGTGGCTATAATAAACATTGATTTATTATTGAAAGAATTTTAAGAGGATTGAAGAGTGCATGTGATATTGAACATAGAGATTTTAGATAATGCTATTTGGAGTTAAAAAAAAGTTATGGTTGCATCCCATCTTTATGTATATTCTGAATGTGCAATCTTATGGCTTATATTACATGATTGGTGATGTTGACTGCAGGAAAACTCCTTCAGGCAAGACCCTCAAGTTAATATCAGGATCATGCTACTTGCCTCATCCTGATAAAGAAGAAACTGGTGGAGAAGATGCTCATTTTATATGTTCCGAGGAACAAGCAATAGGGGTGGCAGATGGTGTTGGTGGATGGGCAGATCTTGGTGTTAATGCTGGATATTACTCTCGTGAGCTCATGTCGAAATCAGTGGAAGCTATTCAGGAGGAGCCCAAAGGTTCAATTGATCCAGCTAGGGTGCTGGAAAAAGCACACTCAAGTACAAAAGCTAGGGGTTCCTCTACAGCATGCATCATTGCACTTACAGATCAGGTTAACTTCTCCTCTGTGCTCTCCTGTTTGGATTATTGCTGCAGCTTCTGTGCCATCACTTTGACTTATATTGCATTAGTACTGAATTTATCTTCCTTAGTTATTGCTTCCCTTTTCTTTTTATATATTGTGAGTATCTTTTTTCTACTATCCAATGGTCTTGAGGTGATTTGTTTAACCCTTGCAGCTTATTTTATTCATTACAGCATTCATTTGTCGAAAAACCATATAGAGACCTGGAAAATGAGTCAGCAATATATTGGCTTTCCGATAATTTTCATTGTTCTTCTGATAACTTAATTATGTGGGGAAGTATCAAGGCAGTAATAACTTTATAGATCTTGTGCCCTAGTGCATTTTATCATACCATAGTGAAAATTATGATGCAAAAGTACCAATTTACATAACCAAATGCTGTCTTAAATAGTTTATGGTAAAAGTGGTCCTTGATGTGCTTGTAATTGTTAAAAAATACTTTTAATAAGTTTTTTATGTGCTTGTTAGCTGTAACAGTTGATTTTCTGAAATAAAATTTTGTCAGCACTGGATACATCTAAGCATAAGATTACATAATATGCAGCTCTGTCTAATGAAGATGGTAGGGATTGTCAAGTAGTTTACTAAGGTAGCAATATTGCAGTTGTCAGGTCAACTACTTAGGAAATTATAGTTTACTTTTGCTATGTTGTTATGTAATCCTGAAAGAGATCTCTGTTTTGTTTTCATTCTTTTTGTCAACATATATTCATAATTGTGTGTTTCTTGTACAGGGCCTTAATGCTATCAATTTAGGAGATAGTGGGTTTATGGTGGTCCGGGATGGGTGCACTGTATTCCGATCCCCAGTGCAGCAACACGATTTCAATTTCACCTATCAACTGGAATGTGGTAGTAATGGTGATTTACCTAGTTCTGGTCAGGTATTTTCCTATTTATAGACTTTATCCTTGGGAGAATCGGATTAACTTGGTCAATGAAGCAACTTTTATACACACACTCTTAATGGTGGTGTGCTTACCTGATTTATGAAAAAATGTTTGCTACGGCATCTGCTACCTGTTTATGTTTTCTAATATGGTTATTGTATATATAATTAATATAATAAATGTATTAAAAAGTTTATGGTAGTTTTTATTTATATTCAATTTCTTATTCATAAAAATCTATCATTTCCTTCTGTATATCTACTGTAAGATTCAAACCTTGTCTCAGAAGAGTGCTTTTATATATACAAGTATATATTATTTATTTTAATGAAGTTTAAAAGAAAAAATCATGCTAGGCATCTCCATGAAATCTAACATCTTAGCTAATTTTAATAAATTTATAAACACTGTTTTTTACGGTTATTCAATTTAGTCCAGTGCTTTTAAATCTTTTCAATTTAGTCTCTTAATATACCATTTGTATTCAATTAATTGTTACAAACTAGACTGTTCAATGCTTTACATGTGATCTACAAGTGAGTATGTAATCACCAAGTCAGACTGAACCTGTAATCCAATGTTAGTAGTAATCTAATTTAGGCCACAGATAACTTCTGTGACCGCATTAATACAGATCTTAAATATTGGGACTTAGATGAAGAAAAGGTATCAGTGAAAAAACGGATCATAGTCTGAAAACATCATACGTAGTTGATTAAGACATTACTCAGGAGTTATGCCGCACAACCAGAAAAATTTAATCAGAATTCAGCTAGATAATGGTGGCTATTAGAGGGACTAGAATCATATAGCTGTCCAAGAGATAATAAATAAGCAGGCATGCAAAAAGAAAAAAAGTTCCAGATTCTAACATTTGCATTTATTGTTGTCGAGTCAAGCTTATGATGTTTGTCAATGCTGTTAAATAGCCAATATAGGGGTTCTATGACCCCATTGCGTAATAGAATTTCCCGGATCCGCAAATGTGTCCTGCATCCTCTTGCTGTGGTTTCAATCATTGCCTAACTTCCACTACATGCCCATGATTGCTGTCAGCTATATGACAGAATTATTGGTATTCTGCCATATTTTGCAATCTGCAACTAATTACACTAATATACTCAGTTTGTGTTTCATGAATCAAGATTTGGCTGCTGATATAATTGTTAGTGTACAGGTTTGTATTTGAAGTCTAGTTTGTTTCTGGGGGAGACTGCTTGTTTATTCTATAAAACTGTTTAATACATGATTTTTTGCCCTATTTTGTGTCTTGTTTATGCACTATGGTGTTCTTTTTCCTGCTGATATATCTGTCTCTCCAATAAGAATTTAACCATGAGCTAGTACTCAAACTCGCTTTTAGATTATTCTTGATGATGATTGGAGAATAAACTCATTCAGTTTTATTGGAGGTTTGGTTTTATGCATCTTTATTTTTTCTACTAGTAGGATGCTTAGATGGTTTGCTTTGTTTATGTTAGGTTTTTACCATTCCCGTTGCACCTGGCGATGTTATAGTTGCTGGTACGGATGGGCTGTTTGATAACTTGTACAATAATGAGATTACGGCAGTGGTGGTTCACGCCATGAGAGCAGGGTTAAGTCCTCAAGTAACAGCCCAGAAGATAGCTGCATTGGCACGTCAACGGGCACTTGATAAAGACAGGCAGACACCTTTCTCAACCGCTGCTCAAGATGCTGGTTTCCGTTACTACGGTGGCAAGCTTGATGATACCACTGTTGTAGTTTCATACATTACCGGCTCAGCAGATGCATAATTCCCTTTTGTTGTGCCCTCTGTATATAATCTCTTTTGTCTCGGTTGTGACATGTTTTTAAGTTTAACATTTATAGGTCACGTGATAGTGCCATTCAATTTAATATTTCCGTCGTCCTTGTTATGCTTGGTTTGTTTGTCCAACCGAGTAGTCGCTACACTGAGAATAGTTTGTCCAGTTAGAGTTAAAGGGAAGAAAGATATTTGTTCGAGGTGGAGGAACTAAATACCGAGTCTATTGACTTTCTATGGGGTGGAGGTTAATTCTTGCTGTCAATGTTGTGATCAGAACAAATAATGTAGTGTTATCACATAATTCCCTATCACGAATTAGGGTTACATTTTTGTTGATTTTTATGGTGTCGTCACTTCGTATTTCCCATTTTATTTTATACCTGGTTTTTCAGAACAAAAATTGCTTGCTCGAAATAGAATAAATGGAGTGATTTTCTTTTTCTTTCATGTATAGCGCATTCCATCGTCTTTTTCCATTACAATTAGTGAAGTTATTTATTGACCTATTACGTATTTCCATTAGATACTGAAATATTATGTTCCGATTGACTTCTTTTTAGGAACATTGGGTTGAGTAGTGTTACTTGTGGTCGTAATCCTATATATACATGTTCAACAATCAACCTCTACATCACACCACCTCAACCTAGAGTAATGCGAAACATTTCTCGAAATCCTTTTAACAAACTAGAACTTTATCGTGCCTGTACACATAAATGCAGTGAGAACTAATGTAAAAAAAGATAACTATGTTGATTGGCAAATGAATTGGTCAATATGCAATAGCAGTAAAAATAAAAGAATTCCCTATAACTCTAAACAATACAAGTATTCAGTGAAGGATCTGTTGAATTGCTGATTTCTCTAGGCTCAAAACATACTAACACACAAACATGTTATGCTTACATCAAAGCATGCTTTATAAAAAATCACAAACGAATCTATAAAAGACACCAAAATATAATAAAGCAAATGTACATCATTACAAGTTACAACGTCGGAAATAATCATTCCCACATGATATTTTTACACCATAGCCCATCTGAACTGCTCCAAACCTCTTGAAATCAGTGACAAATTACTTAACCATGTATTTATGTCAGCAGCAGGATTTGATGTTGTCATTGTGGAATATGAGCCATATCTTTATTAGCTGGAACAACTTTAGTTGGAAGGTAAGCAAATTTGCTAATACCATCTTTCAAATATACAATCAAACAGGTAATGATCAACACTGAACAAATGTGAGCTATGATTGGAATAAGCTCTCAATTTAATCGCAAGTCATAAAGGAATGCATTGAAATGAGTCGTGCAAGTAATGCATTTGGTCAAACTATAATTTTAACAATGTTAAACGTGTTTAAAATATTGTTAATACATTATAGATAAAAAGGTAAGGAAGTTATGAAACACTTTTTATTTCTTTTTTTTTTTTTTCATAACTTTCACACATATATTAGGGATTACTAAAACCAGCAAATATTCAACAAACTGAACAGATAATTAATTTTTGATCTGTATAAATTGAACCCTTGGCAAGTTTGAAACAGTTACACCCTTGACATGGTTGAGAGAACATGGTTGCTTAAAAAAGGTGTCACTAAATACAAATATTGAGGTGAAGGAATTAAATGTGTCTGAGGGGCGTGGATCCAATTTCATATTAACAATAATAGCAATGGAAAGCCTGATAAGTCAGAGAAACAAATACTTAAACACTTCTTCTTCTTCACTCTCTGCCAGCTGCCACTGCTCCTTCACCTTCTCACTTCAAATCTGAATACCTTTTCGTTCCGTTTAGGGTTTCCAATTGGATCTGACAGCATGGTGGGTCGTAGAGACGCATTGCTCAACAGAGATAAAGGCCAATCATCCGCCGGATCTCGAATCGTCGCCGCCGTCGCCGTCGGCGTCCTCATCGGCTGCGTCGTCGCTTTCTTGTCTCCCAACGGCCTCTTCACCGCCGCTCCCACTCCTCTCATTCGCCAGCCCAAGGTTGAAAACCTTCCTCTTTTTTTTTTTTTTTTTATCTCTTCATATTTTTACGAGTCAACGGCTATTTTGTTCCGGAATTTGCATAGGCTGTTATGTTAGTCGTTGAATTGAGGGAAATTAACAAAGATAATCGAATTAGTTCAAAATTCAAATGATATAGTGTCACTAATTTTATAGTATTAGCATATGTTTAGGATTAGAATCACATTATGTTGTAGATAATGCTAGGAGAAAGAACTACTAATAGTCAGGGAAACCATGCAATTTGAACACATTATCAAGGAAACTTTGGGCTACTTCAGCAGCAGTTTAGGGGTGACTTAAGGCCATAAAGTGGGTTGACTTGCTCAATCTATCCACTACCACATAAATTATATTCTTACCCTGAGAAGAAGGCAATGTTTTATAAAATTCGTTGTGATATGCTGCCAAATCATCTCAGGAGGTTGGAGAAGCCCTGGAGAAGCAGCTGTATCATATTTACACCTTTGGCTGATTTTACGCCTCATAGCAAAATATTTGACATCTTTTCTCATTACTTTCCAATAAACGATAGCTTGCGGCCTCTTCAAAGTAGCATCTCTTCCTGAATGACCAGCAGCAGCTGCAGATGTATCCAGAGAAGAATATCCTCCCACAGATTATCATTTTTGCCAATCACTAATCGACCCTTTCTTTGTGGAACACCTTGTTGCCAGTTATAATGCCTATGAGAACCAGCATTAGCCTGTAATTCCTGTATCATTTGATGTAAGTGAATGTCCTGCTGCCATGACAGCTTAATTCTGTCCATTAAATCACTCTCAGCAGCCACATTTACATTACCTTGTTTGAACTCAATACAGAAGTCAAACTCCATTAACTTGACCAGCCATTTTTGTTGGAAAGCTGTTGTCAACCTTTGACTCAGTATGTATTGACGACTCCCATGATCAGTCTTGATAATGAAGTGTGAATTAAGCAAACAATGCCTCCATTTTTGCACAGCAAAGACTACTGCTAATAGCTTGTTTTCATAGGTGGATAGTGACTGCTGATAAGTTTGATACCCTACTAATAAAAGCAATTGGGTGATGTTCTTGCATTAGGACAGACCCAATACCTGTACTTTGAAGCATACACTTCCACTACAAACTCTTGAAAAATTTGTAGCTATAGCTCAGATCATCCTTTCCCTATTTATAGCTATAACTTCCAACTGTTTCTAGCCACAACAACATAGAACAGAAAAAACAGAGTTTCCGACCATAAAAAGTCCTATATCACAGTACGTAACGAAATTTCGAAATTTGTTTGACATTTCAGGGACTTGTTTAACATATTTTGAATTTTGGAAGTTAATATGACATGACCTACCACTTCCACTGACTAAAGTGGTCGATTACTCTTTGCAGGTTAGGAGTAATGCTATATGGTTCAAATTTATTCTTGGTTAAATCACCCACTTAGTCTCTCAAGTTACAATCGTCTTTTTAGTTTAGATTCTGTGCTCTTACAGTGTGAACTAATCATTCTTGGACTTTTAAAGTAATTATTGGGATGAAACACCTTTTGAGTTCTTGAAAACTAAGTGTTGTGATATTACTTTCTAAAATAAGAAAATTCAAAAAAGGTTCGCAAAGGTGTAATTTATCAAACATATGTTTAAGTGATAAAGTACTAAAGTGACAGTCATGTGAAATCCTGGGACTTATTTTAAATTTTCTTTGTTTTGAAGATTAATATGAAAATACTTACCATTTTTCAAGTACTAAAAGAATGGTATTTTATTGTACTTATTGTAATAGTTAACAAACTTACCATGAATGACGACTTATAATTGGATATCAATGTAAAAATTCTTTATATGTTAATGCGTACACCATGATAATTCCTTGAGATTAATTAGTCGTCTCAGTTATTAGTAATTTTGTTGTATTACTCATTTATTCTCCTAAGACTACTATGTAAAGAAACCATTAATAACAAACTAAATGCAATTAATGTCTTAAAATATATAAAATAGAAGGCTTACTATGTGGAGGGATGTGTATGAAGAATACAAACGGGTATAGAACTATTAGTTACATTGATTGTTACTGTTGATTTTAGATGGTTTCATCTGCGTGTGAATCGCCGGAAAAAGTTAATTCGCTTAAAGTTGACATTCTATCAGCAAAAGAGAAAAATTCCGAGTTGAAGAAGCAGGTGAAGGATCTTATGGAGAAGCTGCGTTTGGCTGAGCAAGGAAAGGGCCATGCACAGGAACAGTTTCTTGTTCTTGGCGAAAGCCACAAGGCTGGGCCCTTTGGAACTGTCAAGGCTCTCAGAACTAATCCACCTGTCATTCCTGATGAATCTGTGAACCCCAGATTGGCCAAAATCTTGGGGGAAGTTGCTATTTATAAAGAGCTAATTGTTGCCCTTGCTAACACTAATGTGAAGGAGATGTTGCATCTATGGTTCACCAACATCAAGAAGGTTGGCATACCTAATTATTTGGTTGTTGCCTTAGATGATGACATTGAAGAGTTCTGCAAATCCAATGATGTTCCTGTATATAGAAGAGCTCCTGATCAAGGTGTTGATGCAGTCGGTAAGAGTGGTGGTAACCATGCTGTTTCGGGATTGAAATTTCGTATTTTGAGAGAATTTCTGCAACTGGGTTATAGTGTTCTTCTCTCGGATGTTGACATTGTGTACTTGCAGAATCCTTTTGATCATCTCTACAGGGATTCAGATGTGGAGTCTATGTCTGATGGTCACAATAATATGACAGCTTACGGGTATAATGATGTCTTTGATGAACCCTCAATGGGTTGGGCTCGGTATGCTCATACCATGAGAATATGGGCTTATAACTCTGGTTTCTTTTACATAAGGCCTACTATTCCTTCAATTGAGCTCTTGGATCGTGTTGCAAACCGGCTCTCCAATGACCCAAAAGCGTGGGATCAGGCAGTTTTTAATGAGGAGCTCTCTTTCCCTTCTCATCCTGGTTATGATGGACTTTATGCAGCAAAAAGGACGATGGATATGTACCTTTTTATGAACAGTAAGGTTCTCTTTAAGACTGTCAGAAAAGATGCTAGACTCAAGAAGCTGAAGCCTGTGATTGTACATGTTAATTACCATCCTGGTAAGTTTGAGAGGATGAAGGCAATAGTTGAATTCTATGCCAATGGGAAACAGGATGCGCTGGACCATTTCCCAGATGGTTCTGATTGATAGGAACATTAGAATTAACATGTTTCTAATACAGACAAGGATTTGTATGTTCCAATTGATGTGATCCAGAGGCAACCATTACAGTTCACCTCCCAGGATCAGTTCTATCTCAATGTACTTTCTGTTGAGTTTTACAATTTGTGACTTTGAGAATTAAACAGGTTTTCTGTGTACCTTATGCTCATCATTTTGTATATATTTCTTATCTCTAATGAGTTAAAATTCAACTCGTCTGCAATGAACATGTCCGTTTCGTTCTTGTTCTTGTTTAATGCAAATAAATTAACTCTTTGTTTTACAGTGTTGTGGATATGAAATTGCATGAAATGGCTGCTCAGAGATTGTTGCGGGGATCTTTAAAATCTGGTTGCCCGCATAGTGGTTTCTGAATTGACCTGGAAAACGTGTGCAACCAGTTGGAAGGCGAAATAATATGCTTGATCTTGTATAATTGTTAGCGTGTTTTGGCGATTCTTGAATTTTGTCAAGATTTAGTGTCTATGCGTTTGATGTGTTTTCTTAAGGTTAAATATATAACTTATATATAAAACACATTCTTAATTTGATTCTTTTTTTTATGGATAGCACATTTTTACTGTAGTTATTATATGAATAAATAATTATTTTTCTCTTGCCACAGTTTTATGTCTCTCGAAATTTTGTCATTTTCAATGTATCTGTTCCTCCCAGTCATATTTTTCCTCACCTCACATGTCAGGTTTCTTGTTTTTTTGTGCATCACATGACAGCCATGCTGAAGAAATGAGTTTTGGGAAAGGCTGAAAATGTGAATGAATGGTTCTTGAAGTTTAGATAAGTCAACTCAGTTAAGGGCGCAAATAGTGCCCATGAAGTTGTGAGAATAATACAACCTGTCATCTAGGCCTAAGTTTTGGTTTCTTCTTTGGGTTTCTGTCTTGTCCGTAACCAATAAAATATTTGAGGGAGAACAGAGAAGATATTTGTTTAGTATTTCCTTCACTTTTACATTTTAGAAATTTTAGTTGTTTTCTCTTTCATAAAATCACTTTACAAAATTACTAAGCATTAGTCTTTTTCAAGTTTATCTTTATTTACATCATGTTTAATAACTCCACACATTACATACCAGCAAGTTTTTTATTTCTCTAATATTAACATATCAACAATTACTAATACATATGATAGAATATTTGAAAAAAAATGTATTAAAAAATATTTCTAATATTTCAAATTAAATATATTATGATGAAAAATAGAGAGTGAAAAAGAAAAAAATGTTCAGCACGTGATTGCGTAGAGTATGAGTCATCAGTGTCACTTTCCTTCATTTTACCGTTTAGAATTTTCTTCTTCTTTTGGCACATTCAGTCATATGTTTTTGAGGCTTTGCCATCTAGGATTATTGCCTGTAAAAGAAATTCCCTCGTGTCTATGGTGTTTTGGGAGGTGTATAACTCTAACTTATAAAATATAGATGTCAATTGAAAATGAGTTAAATTGAAAATACTATATAAAGAAAAACTTTGTAATAAATTTTGAATGAATAGAAAATTAAATGTATACATGAGAGTTAGATATTATTGTTATTTTATTTTATAAATTATAATCTTAGAAAACTTTCCTTTCTTTAAATTTTATCTATAATAAAAAGAGTATTTGATAATTTGTTGTCATATTGAAGATTTGAAGAGCTAGAGTACTAAAGCATCATCGATTGAAGCTTGGTTTTGATATGTATAATAACACTTTTATTTGATTTTGATTTTCTGAAAGTTTATATAAATTGGTTGGATTGGTAAAAAAATTATGAAGTGATATGTAAAACACGTTTTAATCTGAATAAAGTAAATTAATTGTGATATGATAGCTGTTTGGGTGCATAGATTATATGAAATTTTATATGAAATTTTAAAATTAGTAAATTAGATGTTGGTTGAATTGGAGTGGTGTTAATGTTATAATATACATAAAAATATTATTCTTCCATGACATTAGAAAGAGAGAATGAAATGATTTTTTCTTATTTGAAAGTATGTTATCGTTCAAGAGTTTGAGAGAACGTTCAAGTAATATGTTTTAAGTTTGGAGAGGTGATGCACACCTATATTAAAAGTGTAACTATTTGTGTATTTGAAAGTGTAACTATTTGTGACTCATCTTGAACAATAAAGTATTGATTGGATAACTATTTGTGACTCATCTTGAAAAATAAAGTATTGATTGGATACTTAAGAGAGATGATTGTGAAACTTGTTGACTTATTTCTAATAAATGGTTGACATTAATGAAAATACTTATATGTTATGAGATTTTTGCTCAAATAAGGGAACCAAAAAGGATATTACTCTTGGGTTACATTTTCCTCAAACAACAAGAATACAACTCATTTTCCTCAAACAACAAGAATACAACTCAAGTGAGAAAGTGAGAAGGCTGATATCTTATTTGTGGCAGAGGAATCACTAAAGTGAGACAAACTCACTTAAGGGACTGTGTGTTGGAATATGATAATGTTTTGATATGTTGTGTGCTTTATACATGCTTTTCATGACATATTGATGATAATATGATATATAAAAGGTGTGATTAATAATGAAATGCATGATATATGTATGTCATCTTTGGATGACCTTATATAAATATTGAATTCTAATTCGATCATTTTATATATATGTATATGTATTGATATATATAAATTATGTATAGAAGGTTTTAGATAGGTGATTTGTATTGTTCTTGATGAATATTATAGAAATACTCTAATGATATTATGATTTATATTGTGATTTATGTGGTGGTAATAAACATAACACTTGTTAATAGAAGTATTATAGTTTCACTGATGATTTGAGATGATGAAAACTTGAATTAAACTTTCATACGGCTTGATAGAAGGTGAACATCGAATTTGGTAGGTATAAGATGTTTTGTCTCACTGTGATATAAAGAATATATGTTTATCACAGTTTAAAATTATTTTAAAGGATGTCTTGCATTTATTTATTTATGACATGATATATGTTTAAATGTGGCTTTCATTAATATTTATATCCATACTTATATTATTAGCATGATAATAAATGATGGTTCATCATGATAATGAATTTATCCTGTTAGTTATATTATACTAGAGAATTAATGTTAATACGGTTAAATATTTCAATATTAAATATTTCAATGTTATATATATAAATTATATATATATGTATAGTTTTGAGTAATAAGAAAAAAAATTTGTGAGAAGAATTTAAACACCGTATTTTTTTTATACAAATAATTATGTATTGTTTTCCAATTAAAATTTATTTTTATTTTGATAATTTCCATCATTTTTTTTGTTTGTTTTAATATGAAAACTACTGGGATAAAAATTTAATTTAATTGAAAAAAATACTAAAGTACCTGTATATTTAAAAGGAACAAACAAACAGGAGGAAATAAAAAGATTTAGGATTAATAAGATTTGAATTACTCCCACACGTGTCTGAACTTCCACATAAGTTAGTCGTGAATAAAATGTTGAATATAATATATTTATTTGTAAGGACATTATTGATTTGAAAAAAATATTTTTAAAAATCTTACAACACGCTATACAAAAATGTCTTTTCATTGTGATGAAAGACACGTTAGAGTCTGCACTTTGCATTTAATTTGATTGTCTTCTAATTCGGTTTTAATGGTGATGTTCAGTTTTTGTCTTTTGACTTGGTTTGAATAAGAATTTAGGTGAAGAATATGATGAGAACTGTCTTTGGGATGAATGGATGGAATCTTATCTTTGAAATCCAAATAGCAAATTCAATAATGGAAAGTCATCAATTATTGACAAATTCTGTTCCCTCCCTTTTTATCATTAGCTTCTAATAAAAGCACTTATTCACCAGTTATTGAAAGTGTCTTTTTCTTTTCCTCAAGCATGTGATTATTTTCATTTAGTTTATTCAATCCAAGACTCCAACCTATATTGCCAATGCTACGGAAAATATATAGCAAGTATGAATGAAAATATAAATTGTAGTTACCTTCACTCTTAAGTTAGGTTAACCTTAATCTACTCTACGTTACATAACTAATTGATGATAAAAGCTCGATTATGTTTAATGTTTATAATTGACACTTTAATACCAATTATATTATCTACTCAATCTAATATTATAAATATAAAGTTACTGTATATACAAAAATTCAACCCTTTGTTTCATTATTAAACATATATTGATATTTTCTTTTATTATCTCTTTATTTACTCAGTGTGAAAAAATATGTTATAAGTAAAACTTTTTTTATTCAACTAACTATAATGTTAGAGATCGATATTAACTAATTTATTCAACTAACTATATGTTATAAGACTAATTTATATATATATATATATATATATATATATATATATATATATATATATATAACCTTTATCTTACAAGTTGATTTTGTAAGAATGAGTTAGATTTAAATTTATTTTTTAATATGGTATAATGTCCATCTTAACTAAACTTGATGTGCTTATCGGGTCACCATCTAAATATCTAGTCCCTGCCCACAAGTTGAGCAGTTTGGGAAGAAAATATGTTAAAAATCTCACATCGACTCAAAATAAAATCAATTATAATACATAAATATGAACAATTCTCACTTTACAAATTAATTTTATAAAAATAGTTAAATTTAAACTGACCTTGCTCAATCAAGAAGGTCTCTAGTTCTACTATTATGTAAAAGTTCAGTAAATATGTCTTCTTTATAGTTCAAGAAGTATCCTTTAATCTTATATTGAACGATTAATTACTTATTAAAAATATCTCCATATTTTTACTAATTTGAACGTGGAAAAGTTGATAAGTTTTGAACTTTCTAAAAATCAACCATATGTGAAGTTTTGTTAATGAAAAATTGGTAATGAAAAATGAGAAAAGATGTATACTAAGATAGAAGAGAAGAGAAGGAGAAGAATAAGAGTTGGTGAGAGTGAATGCATAAAGTGAGAGAGTGGTTGGGAAGTGTTGTGGTTGGTTGCAGGAGCAGAAGGTCCTACCACTGTTCCTCTTCTCAGCAATCACCCACGTGCTCTTCTCGTTCTGCCATTTCCCAAACCCACAATTCTCCTCTCTTCATTCTTCTCCCAACATTTTTTCTTTTCAATTTTTTCACGAATTAATATAAACCTATCAAATGTTAGAGATCACGAATTTTTTCAATTTTTTCACGAATTTTTTCACAACTTATAAATTTATAAGTAGATAGTATATTATGGTTATATCATCAGGTTTTTTTGTTGAATATTTAGGCTTAATTTTAGGTGGCTGTCATTAATGCAACCGACGACGTTTTGGTAGTGTTGAGGTGTTGGATGCATACACATAAATCGATATTAATGTTATGAATAATTTTTGTGGAATTATGATCTTTAATTAGCACCACAATTGCATTGATTCGACTTTTAATGTGCATTTTTTAGGGTTTTTCAACACCTGCCAACACGAGAATCAAACTGAAATAGTGAAAAGAAGAAAAAAATTAAGAAAAAAGAAAGAGAGAGTGATGATTCCCGTGGAATCTAAGGTATGGAGTAATTAATTACATACAAAGTGCAAAATGAATACTTATCTCAACTTATATGAAATGAAGAAAAATCAGTAGAAAAAGAAAATAAGAAAATGATTAAATACAATTTTACTCATTCTAGTTTGCTTAACAAAAATGTAATTTCGATCACTTTATTTTAAAATAAAGCATTTGGTTATAGTAGAAAATTTATAATGTTGATTTCTTCAATGTTGTATGTTTTATTTTGATTAAATATTAAACATAACACGTTTACTTAAGGTACTATAGAGAATACGTAATCAATTAAATCATAAAATATATATATATATATATATATATATATATATATATATATATATATATATATATATATATATATAAACTGAAAACTAGACCAAAAATGTAGATTCTTTTAACATAATAGTACCAAATGTATTTACTTTAAAATGAGAACCAATATTATCTATTGAGAAAAATAGACACCAAAGTTTTGTTTAAAATTATTTGAAAATGCGAATTCAATATATATATATATATATATATATATATATATGTATATATAAA
>Ga0209700_107340_pt1 | contig 15736 bp, 12 predicted proteins | sample SiratroredBW_FD_187528 | JGI IMG/M metagenome (GOLD analysis project Ga0209700, IMG submission 187528) | Root nodule microbial communities of legume samples collected from California, USA - Siratro red BW (SPAdes) (version 2) | ecosystem: Host-associated > Plants > Roots > Nodule | place: USA...
AAAAAATTAAACAAAAAAAAAAAAAAAAGGTTGTAAGTGTGGGTTCAGCACCAATCCTTGTTTTCAGGTGCAATCAAATCAATCGAAGCCGGTTAATAATCCATGCCACCCATTCCACCCATTCCACCAGGCATAGCTGGAGTATCATTATCATCCTTCGGAAGTTCAGACACGACAGCTTCAGTTGTTGTCATCAAAGATGATACACTGCAGAAAAAGGTCATAAGCATTAACCAATCTACATAATAACAAAAAGTTACACCTGCTTAGGCTATATAGATCACGTGACATCATTCCACTCAATTAAAGACCAAGAGTAGAAATGTATCTATATATCTAGAAGGCCCGGTTATAACCAACTACATAACAAACAAACAGTTTAAAATGCATCAAAATCTACGTAAAATTTCAGAATATCCTACCTTGCTGCATCAACCAAGGCTGTCCTAATCACCTTCAATGGGTCAATGATTCCAGATTTAACCATATCCACATACTCACCTAATTACGGGATAGAAAAACAAAAATAAAAATATATCAGCAAAATCAGTATCTCTTCTGACGAGGAAGGAATACACAACCAGGGAAAATGAAATAAAAGAACAGTAACCCTTGGCAGCATCATATCCTAGATCATGATCGTCCTGTTCCAATAGTTTGCCAACAACAACCGCACCCTCAACTCCCGCATTTGATGCAATTGTGAGCACAGGTGTCTGCATTATATTTGGGGACAAGCAATAATATAATGGCAACCCAAATTAGCAACTTCAGTTAAAAGTCTTAAACAATTTCATAGATCTCATGAATATCAATTCATATAGTGGAATGAACACGAGGATGAGAAAAAGAACTTGGATCAAGTTTTGCTTGCACAAGTGTCAATCAAAATGTAATATGGAGAAGCAGAAGAGAATCAGAAAATAGACCTTTAAAGCATTTTGGATAATCTGGACGCCAATCTTCTGATCGAAGTTAGCAGTTTGAAGTTTATCCAATTCTTTTGATGCATATAGAAGAGCAACACCACCACCTGAAATACCAGAACAAATTGAGGTCAGATCTGATTCATGATTGTAAAACTAATAAACTGTTAGCATTGATATTTTACCAGGTACTATGCCCTCTTCAACAGCAGCCTTAGTTGCATTCAAGGCATCTGTCACTCTATCCTTCTTTTCACCAACTTCAGCTTCACTGGCTCCTCCAATCTGTAGAAAGGTATTTTTCAAATGTTACTTTTGTCAAAATAGAACCTCTGGGATTTCACCGCGGACAAACCATGAAACCAAGATGAAATAAGTATACCTTAAGCACTGCAACACCACCAGAAAGCTTGGCTAATCTTTCCTGTAACTTTTCCTTGTCATAATCTGAGGTGCTATTTTCAATTGCTGACCTAATCTGTTTATCAAAAGTCATCACAAACAAGTCAGATGTAGCATTAAACCTGACATGTCGGCTGGAGATAGAATACATGTATCATGGGAAAACCAAATCTATAGATCAACTCAGTCAAACCTGTTCGCATCTTTCCTCAATTGCTTTCTTGTCACCAGCTCCGTCAAGAATGACAGTGTCATCCTTAGAAATTGTTATCTGCAACAATAATAACCTAAGTGAGTTGTCCACGTTAACCCTGTGCACTTTCATGATAAGAACAGAGAACACAATGAAAATATATTTCAACATCAAACAAGAGAGTTGCTCCAGGAAATTAAACAACCTCTACCAGAACCAGTAAACAACATTAACTGGGAAAAGGTACAAAAGTTCTACAGTGGATTCAAATGTTTTACAAATAAAGCTAAATTCTTACTTTTTTGCAAGTGCCAAGCATATCCAAATCCACCTTTTCAAGCTTCAAGCCAAGTTCTTCAGTGATAACCTATTGGGATACAGAAAAGTTATCATTAATATGTTCACAAAATAAGATTTAATGCAGCAATAACCTCAAAACAGTAAACTTACTGCTCCTCCTGTGAGAACTGCAAGATCTTGAAGACCAGACTTCCTATTTTCGCCAAAACCAGGGGCTTTAATAGCACATACCTACAGCAAAGCTTCATATATAACTTCAACTCCACAACACCAATAATCCAAATATTTAGGAACCTACGGCCAAGCAGAAAATACAAACCTTAATTCCAGCCCGAAGCTTATTTAGAATAAGTGTTGCAAGTGCATCACTTTCAACATCCTCGGCAACAATCAACAACGGTCTTTGTCTCTGGAAATGAGAGTAGGTGTCAGTCAGCCAATATCCACATCTTAAAAGTCAGACGCAAAAGAAAGTGAACGACACTTCTCACCTTCAAAGCTAACTCTAATACTTTAACTACAGCATTTATACTGGAGATTTTCTTCTCGTGGATTAGAATGAGGGGATCCTCAAGTTCCTGTAGGCACAAGACATGCATGGTAAGTATATAAAACAAACAAAGATTCATGAGCAAGGGGTCTGTTGTTGCAAAGTACATAGATAAAGAACATACACATTTCTGGTTCTTATCATTTGTTATGAAATAAGGAGATATGTAGCCCCTGTCAAGCTTCATTCCTTCAACAACTTCTAACTCATTAAATAAAGTTTTGCCATCCTGAAATAATTCAATGATCAAGCTCATAAGCTAAAATTATAAAAGGGGTAAAAGTTCAAACTACTAAACTACTAGTAAGACAGAATAAATAAAACACGCATATAAAACACTAATAAATGGAATGATCTGATAAAAACTTACTGAAATTGTGATAACTCCCTCTTTGCCAACTTTCTCCATAGCTTTGGCAATCAGCTCACCAATTTCTCGCTCTCCATTAGCAGATATTGTCCCAACCTATCAATTCAAATTCAAAAACAGAAATCAAATTCAAAACTCAGTCTATATTAGCATCTCCTGCAATATGCAAGGAAAGGCTTTAACAAAGTTGTTCCACAAACCTGTGCTATTTCTTCAGATGTGCTAATCATCCGAGCTCTGCTTTTCAAGTTTGTTACAACAGCATCAACAGCCATATTTATACCACGCCTCAGGTCCATTGCATTCATTCCAGCTGCAACTGATTTGCAGCCTTCAGTAAATATGGCTCGTGTAAGGACCGTGGCACATGTGGTTCCTTCAAAACAATTGAAATGCTTCCTTATTATTCAGTCACGGTAAAATCTAAATTACTACATAATAAAGCTTGCTAAATGTCAGTGTACAGCCTATAGCATCTATACCATGTACTAATACGATGATAAGATGTAAGATATATCAGCTTACCATCACCAGCAACATCATTAGTAGCATTAGCAACCTGCTTTACGAGACTGGCACCAACATTCTTAACTTTATCCTTGAATTCAATGCTTTTTGCAACAGTTACTCCATCTTTGGTTACTTTAGGGCCACCAAAACTTTGCTCAATAACCACATTACGCCCCTTAAAGAGAATACACTCAACATCAATCAATTATTGAACAATGACAACACCTCAAAACAGACTAGCATTAATATCGTTAATTCTTTTGTTAAATAGAGCTCTTGTCCCTCTAAAGCAAAAAAGTTGACTTCATAGGCAAATGAGATTGCAGCCACAATCATACAGAAGTGGCATTTCTTGTACACTTACCACTTACTCTACCTCCTTCGCAAACAATGAATGTAAGAAAACGACAAACACAAGAAACAAACAAATAATCCACTTAGTTACCTTGGGACCCATGGTCACTTTGACAGCATCGGCAAGCTCTTCAACACCCTTAAGCATCACAGCCCGAGCCTCCACACCAAATCTAATGTCTTTAGCAGCATAATTTCGGCTCCAGCTCAACCTACTTCCAACCTAAATCATGCAGCAAAAGAAAACAGACAAAAAACGAACAAAGACTAAGGATTTACCCTCACAAATCTCCAAATGCCAGCATTACAATACATAAAAAGAAGTGTCATTAAAGCATTAGAGTTCCACCTGTTTGCTTCCATTCCTAGCAATCCTGCAACCAAAGAAACAGCAACTCAAGTCAAAACAAAATCTCCATTAATCCCAGTCAGGTGTTAGCCTCCAAAACCCACAACTGAGCACCAACATGTAAGAATCAAACACACAACACCCAATGAGGTAATGATTAAAAAATTAAATTTTGATCCATGTCGGAAGATTTTCTTTGACCCAGATGGAACAATTTGACTTCCACAGAACACAGGAATAAAAGAGAAGAAAGAAAAGCAAGAGTGGATAGGAGGGTGACCTTGCTTTGGAGGCGAGGCTAGAAGCAAAGCGATACATGATGCGAATATGAAATGAAGAAGGAAAGTAAAGAAAATGCAGCAAAATGCAAAGGCAAAGTGAGAGAATACAGAGAGTGTGCGTGGGGTTTATGAGTGGAAAGAGAAGGCTCTGGAAGAAGCGGCTTCTTCTTCTCTAGGGTTTAAGCCAAACAAATTCAATCGCTAATTTTTAAAAACAAAAACTAGTGTTTGTATGTTTGGATCCAACATAACACATTTAATTATTTTTCATATTAATTTTAAAGTATATTAATAAATAATAAAATTTAAAATGTAGATTTTGAAAATATGATTTTTACTGATAAAGACTCATTCTTGAAATTGAGACAGTTATTTGATGTCAAGATCTTAAATTAATATATATACATATCACTTTAAGGGAAATTTTGTTAAAATAATAATTTATTGAAAGTAATCTTTTATGTTGTCTATTTTTATTTTGTATAGACAAATTATTGATTCCTTAGAATGTTTGCGATTTCATAACATATCTATTAAAAAAGATTTATATTAAGTTAAAAAATAATTAATATGAAAGTTTTTTATGTAAAAAACTGTACAATTTTAAATATTTTCTTTAATTAATCTTTTAACTCAATGCATATATAAGGAGCGGCAATGACAAGGGAAAGTTTTGGTATTTCAACCAGCCAAGATGAGTCGACAAATTCTTCCTGGACCCTGATATCTTCTTTCTGCACCCTGATATAAAATTTTAATTCCACAACTGACCATATCCGGTTCATACGAGTAAAAAAATAAAAGTCGGATGACACTCCCATCCGATTCACATTTCAAAAAAATTGACAACCGGATGAGTATGTCATCCGGTTATCATTTCAAAATAAAATGACAACCGGATGGCACCCCCATCCAGTTGTCATTTGTCATTCGGTTGTCATTTAAAAAAATTCATTTTATTTATAAATGACAACCGGATGGCGTACTCATCCAGTTGTCATTTTGATTTTGAAATGACAATCGGATGGGGTTGCCATCCGGTTCTCATTTCCAAATTTCTCATACATCAAATCGGAAAATTATTCTGTTCGTCATCGACGACACCTAAATCCCAAATCAACTACTCTAATCAGCAATATCACTTACTAATTGCTAATAAACACCAAAAATTACTTACTTATTGCTTGTTTGAAGGATTAATCAAAGATTTGAAAACAGATGAAGTTAAAATGAAACCCGGATGGGATGTCATCCGGTTCTTATTTTATTTTGAAATGATAACTAGATGACATATTCATCCGGTTGTTAAATTTTTTAAAAGTGACATCCGGATGGGATGCCATCCGGTTTTCTTTTTTTTTATATTATGAACCGGATGGGTGTGCTTTTTATATGAGGGTATTTATGGAATTAAAAAATCTCTATTAGGGTGCAGGAAGCGTGTATTAGGGTGGAATTTGTCGGAGGAGTGCACATAAAAAGTATAAGGGTGCAGAAGGAAATGGGGATAAGGTCCAACAAAACGGGTTATATTGTAGGACTATCCACTTCGGAATCCGACCCGAATTCCTTTCAGTTTCCCTTTGCACATGCTCACACAGAGAGAAGAGAAACAAAGCATAGCGTGAAATCCATTTTTTGATTGTTATTACTTTTCCCTGTATTCCACACAACGAGTGGCGGAAGAGAAGAGATCGGAGAAAGATGACGGAGGCGACGATAAGGAACAAGCCAGGGATGGCCAGCGTCAAGGACATGCCGGTTCTCCAGGACGGTCCACCGCCGGGCGGGTTCGCTCCGATCCGGTTTGCTCGCCGCATCCCTAACAAGGGCCCAAGCGCTGTCGCCATCTTCCTCGCTGCCTTCGGAACGTTCTCTTGGGGCATGTACCAGGTCGGCAAGGGCAACAAGATCCGAAGGTTCTTCTTCTCTTCTCTTTTCCATCGTTTTTTTTTCTTTTTGATTTATTTCTCTTTGTTCAGAATCCTTCTAGCAATTGAAGCTTTTACATTCTGTGTGAGGAGTGAATTCCTTTCTGTATTCAACTGTTTTCTAATTTAATCTAGGAATCGTCTTAGATTTCCTCATTCTGATTTCCTCGTATTATTTCTTTAATTTTATATTTTGTTACTTTTTTTATGAATCGTTTGGCTTGTTTAAAATGTTTAAATTATCATGATCAAAGTTTATAAGGGAAAGTTACTTAGTTTCTCCTTCTATTGGTGGTGTTTATGGATAAACTAATCCAAGCTAAACCTTTTTAGTGTTTTTGTGTCACTTTATAATTGTGTATATTATCGCCAGTTACATGTTCTTAATTCTAGTATTCAGTTATTGTTGGTTGTCACTCTACCTTTTGTTTCTCCGTGATTCTTTAACAGCATCTATTAATACATAAATTCATATTTTTAAATCTTGTAATTTGAAGTGTTGTCGACAAACTATGGGATTTAATTGAGGTTTTGAGCTCTTGATTTGTTATTCGAGACTATTATGAATCATTTGATTTGTAGATTTAGTGGTGGCGATGAATTATTACTGTAGGATTCTGCTTCTTTCCTTGATTTCAAAAGGACTACCTTGGAATCTTTATTTTCTTTACTGTAGTTGAATTTGAATGAAATTATGTTAACTAATTGCCCCGTGGTTAAGGACCATGCTAGCAATTGAAGTTTATTCATTCTGTACGAGGAGTGATTCCATTTTGTATTCAACAGTTAGTCTTGTGGTTGTTATCCCTGATTGCATTGTATTATTTATTTTATTTTAATTACTTGTGGTTGGTATCCCTTTTTTACAACAAGAAGGCTTGGGCTACTATTTGACCTAATCGTTTAAATTAATAGGTGTATAAAGTTTTAGTGCTTTTTTGTAAAGCATTTAGAATACTTGGAATAACTTCTATGAAAGTGTTTAAGTGTCTCACACCATAAGCTGTGGTCTTCCTTGATTCTTGGCAAAGTCATCATCAAGTAGTCACTTCCACTATTATAAAAGGAACCCTTAGTTAAATGTTGCACATCTTTACTTGATACCAACCTCTTGATGTAAGCATACAACCCATTGGTAACTCCCAAATCATATTCCAATTCTGCGTTGGATTAAAGGAACTCTAGATATAGGCAATTGGTTATATCCTTGGATTTTCTTTCATTGTTATTGAAAGACTTCATAATTGTTTCCTTAGACTTCTCCATTGCTTCATAGATATCGCCAATGATTGTTTTTCTTTCCCCATATACAAAACAAAGTACATGAACAAGAGGAACTATGAGTCTATGACTTTGAGAATAAAAGCCACATGATTCCAAAAACAGAGGCAGCAATGATAGGCCATAGGCGGTGGTGGCACTGGTAGGCCACAGGACTTTTGGGAGCAATTGTTAATTTATGAACCATAAAGGGAGAGACTTTTCGTTGCTGTGACTTGTATGTTTAATTATGATGATGAGATGTTAATTGTTATTGCTGGAGTCTGCATCTTTCCTTGATTCCAAACTGGCTACCTTGGAATGTGCATTTCTTTAATATATTTGAATTAATATTCTGTGAACGAATGACCCTAACCAAACAATTTTGGTTTGTTTGCTTCCTCTGTGATTTGGTTGTTTCCTTTCTTCCACTTTGTATTTTCTTAACAACCCGGTTTGATTATAGCTTATATGCAAGCCATGTATTGGAAAAATGCTTTACTCAATCCAGTTAGTAGGAAATAATCGAGGATCCATTTTTACAGAAAATAACTTGACCGTGGAAAAAATTTTCAGTTGAAATGAGCTTCTTGATTAAATCATTACATGAAATACTTTCCCAAGAAATATTTTCAGATGAGAACATGGAATACAGGAAAACTGAAAAGGCTTTCCCCTTCTTTTGATGGGTTGTACCGGTTGACCAGAAAATATTAGTATGTACTCTTATTATTTTTTCTTTTAAAAAAACTAGGTTGGATCGATTCTGAATTTGTTGGAAAGTAAACAAAGGAGCCTGTATTTTCCTGTGTAAGTTAATTTGATATTGGAAAATTGTTTGTCTCTTGTGTCTTTGTGGGAAAAGGATATAGACAAAAGACGTTTTAATGCTCTTGGTGTTATTTTTATTATAAAATTGAGTTTCTATTTGTTAACGAGAGGTGACCTCTAATTTTGATTTGAAAAAAGCATCAAAAGCACCTAATGTACTACTCCTTATATTTTGTCCATAGAAAGAAATGGATATTAGTGCATATTCTTGGATATTTACTTCTCACCGTGAGTCTCTGATTTCACTGTTTTTAGTCTTCTTTTATGATTGGTTTTGGGGATTGGTGGGATGTGGTACTGAAAAATAGAAATAGCCGTTCAAGGAAGAACCAGACCAGTTCCCACTCAAAGTAAAATTGATGTATAATGTTTCATTTCCTATAGGGCACTGAAGGAAGAAAAATATGCTGCCCGCCGATCCATACTGCCTGTGCTACAGGCCGAAGAGGATGAGAGGTATTTGAAATGCTTTCACCAATTTTGTATCGTCACATAGACAGGTATTATTGTGCTAACACCATTTAACATTTCCATTATTTTGTTTGTTTCCTTCTCTAGATTTGTTAGAGAGTGGCATAAATATCTCGAGTATGAGGCAGAAGTGATGAAGGATGTGCCTGGTTGGAAAGTTGGAGAAAGTGTGTATCATTCTAAGAGATGGGTGCCCCCAGCAAGTGGTGAGTTGCGTCCTGATGTCTGGTGATGTTATTTCGGCCATCTCCATCAGAAATTGTGCTGCCTCGTGCTTGTTCATTACATTCTGGTACTTTTGTCCAGTCTCTAAAATAAATTTGTATCTGGAACATTTGTGACTGCATTGCAAAATTTTAAAACAAGAATGCATTTTGAATTTGTCCTTGATGTTGGCAATGACACTGATCTCCGATGTATGTCAGTATATGAATGCACATTCTTGGCATTGCAAACTGTGACTTTTTTCCATAAGTTGAGGAAAGAACAAGTCTCAAACCCAAAAAGAAAGAAGTGTGAAATTTTTAACAGTTTTTAAACAGCATTGCTGGTGTTGGGGGGGACTGAATAATAGTACTCCATTTTAGCTCTGATTTCTAGAACAATAAGGCACAAACTTATATGTAAAGAAGGGTTAATTCCAACGCCCTTGGCCATTAACTATTTGGAAAATCTTTCGTGTTCCTTGTTTCATATTTCCTTAGTCACTAGTTTTATATGATTAGGTGATCTCGAAACGGCAGCACTACTATAAAGAACTGGTGCCCGACTCTGGATACTGAAATGTGTGATTAGAAGTTTGAGGCTGATTGTTTTTAGGAATTAGAAACCAAGTGAGAGCCTTGGATCATATCGTATGTAGTTGTTCTCTGATTCTAACAAGTTTTCAAAAGAAAAAAAGGTGAAAAGGGTAGAGGCAAAAATTTGGGGATGTAGAAAAAACATTTGATTCTGTGGGGTTTACTTGCATCCCAGGTTTTCCCTACATATTAAGAATTTTCAAAACAGATCAATTAAATTAAAATGTAGAAGCTTCATAGATTTTCATTCTTCTGTGATTTTAAAAGAATATTTTTAATTTTTCAATCTAAAGTCCTTTTACTCAAACACGTGCAAAAGTACAAATCACATAATTTACAATTAAGTTGTCCTTGAAATTAGATGTCGTTTGAATGATGCATATTACCCAAGGAACTTATTTTTACCATTCTTTTGCTACTTGTCATTTGCGGTTATTTTCCTAGGTTAAAAAAATCGATTATATAGGATCAAATATCATAACGCATATAGTTAATTTTATATATAGATTTTGAGTAGTTACCTTTTTTTTTGTTCTACGTTGCCGTTCTTGGATAGGATAGTTTTTTTTTTTTTAACATTTTTTTATTTGAGGTGTCTTATTATTTATTTTTTAATTCATTTTTTTAAGATTAAGAAGAAGGAAATGATAAAAAAAAAATAGGAAGGAAACAATAATAAAATATAAAGATATTAAAAAAAGTTAAATTAAATAATGACATTTGAAATAATATATGTTTTTCCAATTCTTATTCATAGAAAAGTTACGAAATTGCTTGTATTTTCAAGGTTTTAAAATAAAACTTTGATGTTTAGCTAGGGTTTTGAAATGTATCATTGGGACTTAACCAAGATTGCAAAAACTGTCTTTACTTATACATTCCTAGAGTTTTGACAACCCTTAAATAATAATTTTCTTCTAGTAAGTAATACATTTTATAATATTATTTTCAATTAATAGTTTATGATAGAGTTAGAAAAGATGAATATTTTTTTTTTGCATGCGAGTATTTTAATTGATACTATAAAAGAGAATGTTTTTTTTTTTTCTAAATTAGACATATGCCAATAATTTTAGTATACAATTTAATATTGAAATCAATTTACACATGGACGACAAACACGAGTCTTGAAAAAATTTCTAAAACCAAATACTTATGGATTAATAGAAGTAATTCCTTTATTTATATGCAAATATTTATATGCAAGAAAGAATTGACACACCAATCATAGTTCGTGACTTAGATCATTTTAATTTAATAATGACCAACAAAGTGAAAGAAAAATGTTAACTTTTGAAGTGGATTTGAATAGAACTTAAAAAACTTGGAAAACTTTTTAAAAAATATGCTTATAAAACACTAATAAGGGGTTGTTTGATAGTTTTAAAATAAAATCATAATGTTTCTGCAAAATATTAAAAATACCATATATGCAAATAATAGAAAAGAACAATGAATACTTTGTTTATATGGATTTGCTTAACATGTCCAATTATTTTCTATTAATTAAAAAAATATTTACTAATTAAATATTGATTATTACAAGTATTATTTTGTATTTTTTACTTGTAATGTGTACACAATATCATTCTTTGCTAAGTACGCAAAGCAAGTATTGACCATACAATACTCCATTGTCAATTTATAAAGAAATATTCTCAATGAGGGAGTATATTTAGTGTACAATCTAACTTTACAAAATAAAAATATTTACAAATAAAATCTCTCTAAGTCTATCAGACACATTAATATTTTAAGAACTCGAAGTTCTGATTTTCGTTTTGAATGCAATTTTCATGTAATATGAATGTCTTCACTAATTTATTAGTCTTTTTATATGAAAAGTTTCCTTTTATGAGTGTTTTAAATTGGATCATGTAATTTACATGTTCTAAATTATCCTTGCACCATAGTCTATCCTTGTACCACAGTCTTTTGGTAATGTTGACCTTGTGCTGACACTATTTATTGTTCCATACTAAGTATTTTATAAAAGACAATCTTTATTTTTATTATTTTTTTATTCTTTTAACAATATCACATTGAACACACAGAATCTGATAATTGGTGTGTTATGTCAAAATTATTATTAGATGCATTCTTAATTTATTTTATAACTCCTGAATATTTTTATATCATAATAATGTGTTTATGATCAAGACACTCACTTATACTCTTGCATATGTTTTGCTATGACACTTTGTCTTGACTTTGATATATATCTCACAATGTATCAAACTTTTAAGAATTTCATTCAAATTTTTAATCTTATTTTATGTTAGTTTTTTTTAATACCTATTTCATACTTGACAAATTTATTAGATATTAAAATATAATATTATAAAAAGTATAATATTTTGTATGTAACTTCAGAATTATTTATATCTTAAGAGAAAGACATTTCCAACCTCCTGTACCTTCCATACACCACAATTAATCAACATGAATATTATTTTAGTAGTCAACTTTAATAACCCATTTCAATAATTGATTTTAATAATTTTTTAAATGACATCTCTTAAATTAAAAATATAATCATTTATCTTGGGAAAACATTTATTATGCAACCGAACATTACTAAAATGTTTTAGAATATTTAATATATTATTAATAAAAAAAGACCATCCTACTAGTTATTCAATACAAAAAAAGACCATCCTACTAGTCTAGTATATACATTTAATATATAACATAATTACTATTAATGTTTAACCTAAAGTCTTTTTTTGTCTTAACTCATGACACATGCTTGTCCAACCCTCCACATGTCATGGACTTTGACAAATTTTGAAAGAAATTAAAAAAAATATATATAAATATAGTGTTACTCTCGCTTAACTTTTTTTATTTATTTTATTTTATTTTATTTAATGTATACATTAGTTTATAGTCATAACATTAATTTAAAAAAGATACTTTTCATTAAAGAGAAATAAGAGTATTATAAAATAAAGGAATGAATTTAATTCGATTCATTAATTTTATATTTTATAATTTATGGATTGAATATATTTCCTTGTCAATCAACATTGAAGATAATAATAGATAGATAGATTATCGTCTGAAATTAATTTAGAGTATCGGAATAAGAAAATAAAAATAAAACTAAACATATTACCTAATGGGTTGAGTTTCCCTAAAATGTATGAATCATTAAAAAAAAAACCTAAGGATAAGTTAAAAAGTCAAATTAGATTTGCTATTAAAATAATTATGAAACATTTTCTTTCATTTTGAAAAAGTTTAGCATGAGAAAAGGTTTGAAGTGAAATGGCACGAACCCATGTCCTCTTCGGTAATTTCCAGCAAGGCACCCAAATTAGTTCAAACTCTCATCACCTGCTTTCATCTTCTCAAATAATAAAAACGTTGCAAAGCAGAGCCAAAAAATATAAACAAAAATAAAAAGCCAAAAATACAAAGAAAACCCCAAATCCAAAACCAAGAGAGAGGCCCAAATCTCTCTCTCCGATCAGATCGGACACCGTCTCACTGCGAGCAATTTCGATTCCTTTCTTTCTCTCAACGTTTCATTTCTCAAAATTTCAAATTATTCCCTCATTTTTATCAATTCCTTTTTCTGCACCGTTATCGTTTCCGATTTCCGCGATCTGCGAAGTTCCTTCCGACGCTACGATTTGGTGCTGTTTGATTCGATCCATTGCGGCGGTGATGGCGATTAGCGCGTTCAGGTTTTGAATTTGGGCTTATTTTTTCGTTATAGATCGTTTCTTCGTGGTTCTCTAATGGCGTCGGCTCAGGTGCTGCCTAACTCCTCCGCGTCGTCGCGGAAGCAAGAGCATCTTGAAGCTGGCAAGCGCCGGGTATGGATTTGTTTGGTTGATTTGGTTTTGCTGTTTTGTTTTTGTTCTGATTGTGGACTTGTTGGAGATTGAGATTGGGAAATGTGTTGTTGATTTGCTTAATGCTGTGTTTCGTGTTGTTATAATGTTGCGCGTTTGCGCACGTGGGAGTAATGTGGGTAGTTTGGTGTAGGGTTTAATTTTTGTGGTTGGACGTGGATGGAATTTATTATTTTTGCTTGTCGTTAACATTTTGTAGCTCTTGGATTGTGTTACTGATTGTGATTGGGATGGTAAAGGGAAGGGAATGGTGAAATGATTGGAGGGGAGCTGAAAGGAAGTGGAATCTGTGATCTTCGATGACGCAGTTGAAGGGCAGGGAATAATGTGGGTGGTCCTGTTTCCGAGTATATGCAAGAGATGGAGCTTGGTGATCTAGTACCTGCTTGCACGAGGATCCATGTTTTGGGTTTACAAAGCTAGTGATATTTTTTAGGCTGCGACCAAGGTTTTAAATTATAGTCATGATTCAGTCATGTAACTTGATATTGCTGGAAATTCCGGACAAATGTGGTTACTATTGTGGTGGCGGATATTCAAACCAAAAACCATGACATTACAGCCAAAGTTGTGGTGGCAGGCCGTTTTTTAAAACCTTAGCTGCTATGTTTTGTTTTGGGGATAGTGAGAATAATCTTGGGAGAGTATCTTTTTCCCCCTTTTAGGGATTTAGTTATCCTTCTTTTTGTACGTTATTCATCCATTATTTTGCATAAACCTCAGTCGCACTTACGCTTTTTGTTTAGCACTTGACGACTTAATATCTATAAGGTACTAGCTAGTTTCATTAGTAGCCTGGTTTGTTTCTTTAACCACCAGGTTATTTCGCATTGAATCTTGGGTTTGATTTGCATCATACAACCAGGGAAGCTGTTTGATGAATTGTAATATTATATTATTATAATACTGATCATTCTTCCCAGTTCCATTTTTCAAGAGTCCTGTTTTGAAATAAGGTTCAGTAAACATAAATAATTCAAGCATATAATAATTTACTATGCCCATTTGGGGAGTGATAAATTTACAAAATTATACCATGGATAATAATACACTAGTTAGTTTATCATACAACCAGGGAAACCATTTACCGAATAGTAATGTTGTATATTCACCATTTTCCCATGAAAGAGGCCTTTTACTTCCAGAGTAGTCAATAGCAGACTATAGCAGCATTGTGGTGTCATGGCTATGGCCATGGCGACCACTATGTTGGCTCAGAGACAAAACTTTCTACTTTCCCCTTGAATGACAACATTTGGTGCTGTGTAAGGCGTTTATTCTTGGGATTTTCCTTCTTTTAATGATGAATATGCCTTTATTTATGGATATTTTTATTCTTGAGCATTTATATATATGTAATATAAACTATTTAACTTATATCTGGGATTTCATAATGGTGGTTTCCCGCCATAACAGTTTAGGTAGGTTGGCCACTCTGTGCTCTTATCTGAGCTTAATAACTGTTTTTTTATCTGTTTAAAGAAGATTTTCCTTTGGGTGCTAAATGCCTCACGTTATATTTTTATGTTTTGTTTTAAATGTTGGACTTTACATGCTTTGTAACATGTAGTCTATCTCAGTAAATCTCACCTTGATTTAGTTAATCTAATTCTAGTCCCTTTATGTTGTTGTTCTAGAGTGATTTAGCCATTTATTAGGTTTAGAATATTATTCCTTTTGGAATGTTATTGAAATCAGCTGTCATATTGTCATTAATCAGACCCAAAGTTTCTGAATATTTTTATTCTCTTGGTTGTAAAAGTGTTCGTTACTTCTCTTAATCTCAGAATTCTCAGTTAAATTACATTGGACTCTTTGAATAAAAAAGGGCGTTTTTTGTTTCTAATTTTTACTTAGAGGTTCTATATTGGTGTGTCACTGTCACTGTGATAGTTCTTTACAGTCCAGCCTTTCTGTCCAGAACCCACTATCTGTACTTAAATTGTTGGGTGAAGACTGAATGTGCTTTTTTATATTTGACACCTCACCTTAAGCAATAATGCTTTGGGCTTGAAGTCTGGGCAATTCAAAGGTCTACCTTAATCTGTTTTGAAATTAACTTTTAATTAAACGAATTGGGCCAGCTAACAAGGATCAAACAGTACATCGCATAATCATTAGAGGCTTTAATACCTTGTCAAGAACTACATCAAACCTAAACTCAACATGAAGGCACAGCTGAATGGTTTTATATCTAATAGATTCCTTATATTTTCTATGCAATTTGACTACTCATTTCATTATTAATTCTAAGTTATTGTGTTGTGCTACTTTGTAGTTTGTACTACTTCTGAAATGGTATTCTCTTTTTGCCTTTTTTTTTTTTTTCATTTTAAAATTTTTTG
>Ga0209700_107343_pt1 | contig 15732 bp, 7 predicted proteins | sample SiratroredBW_FD_187528 | JGI IMG/M metagenome (GOLD analysis project Ga0209700, IMG submission 187528) | Root nodule microbial communities of legume samples collected from California, USA - Siratro red BW (SPAdes) (version 2) | ecosystem: Host-associated > Plants > Roots > Nodule | place: USA...
ACACACACACAAATATATATATATATATATATATATATATATATATATATATATATATATATATATATATATATATATATATATATATATATGCGCGCGTGTAGTGAACACATGACTTGGCATGCTATAAACTTACACTAATTTGTAAACTACATCGACAATAATTAATGTGATGGGAGTAGGAAGATGACGACGATGAATATTAAAAAAAATAAAGCACTAGTGGCGCAAAGAAATATTGAAATATGGAAAGATAATAAAATATATAAGACTTACGACATTACTAGCAAATAACTTACGGTTCTTTTTAAACCATTGTAGAGAAATGTGATGATAACATTTCTAACAAAATTATTATTAAAAAGTGCATCTTATCCATAAAACTTTCACTGCATTTTTTCAGTCACTATTCATAAATAATAATTATTGAAAAATGTGATTTAAATCATAATTTAATAAGTCATACTAAGTTTATGAAACAGAATAATATATTATCACTTTGTAATAATATAATTTGTCATAATAATAATTATAACCAATTTATAGAAAGGAATACATGAAACGTAAGTAGATACATAATTGGAGTAGCATTTAATTAAAGTAGTGAACTTGAGTAGCATATTAATTGCACAAAGAGACAAGAAGTAATAGTAACGTACTTAAATGAAAAAAAAAAAAGGAGAAATCAAAGCAGCACAGTATTAACAAAAATACATAGGAGCAATATGTTTACTGAATTATATATTATAAATTAGTAAAAGACAAATATTATCTTAAAAACATTATTGTAAACATTTTGTAAAGTATAGAAGAGAACTGGAACAGATACTTAAAAGCTTTGAGAAAGAAGGGTGATTCAAGAAAACAAGTCATGAATAACTTTTGTTTTAACACATCCACTGTAAAGTCCTAACTTAATATCGTCTAATGTAAAGTAGTATTAATATTAATAATGAAAAAAAAAAAAGGAAAGTGAGAATGAGAAATGTTTTGAGGGCAGGTTGTAATTAAGGTTTTTTTTGCTTATTATTATTTTCTATTTTTTTTCATTTAAAAGTTAAAAAAAAATGTTACCAATCTGACGTGGTATCACCCTCACCGCACATATTACACACAAAACGTCTTTCGGTCTTATTCTCTTGTTGTATTCTGTCTCGGCTTCTTTATGGCCGTTTCACATATAGCAGGCATTGCACGTGACACGTCACTCATTCTCAACCAATTTCCTTTGACAAAAACTGTGGTGATATTTGGACACTTGTGTTCATTACGTGGCACACACTCACATAACCAAATTAACACTTTCTTTTTCACTGTCTTCCTATATGAAGGTGTACGAGAAAACTATGGAGGTGCAGAAGAAACAGTGATTTTTTGACACTTGTGCATGGTTTTTCCCCTTTCTGTGATTGTCACCCCTCATTATTCATTTGGTGGAACACACTCACATACCCTAACAAACACCTTTCTTTCTTCTTTCTCTCTTTTCCTCAATCTTCCTTTTTTTAATTTCCTTCTTTTTCACACCCTCTGATAGGCTATGGTACAGTACGGTGAACTTGTTTTCTTTTCAAGCCGAGTCCTTTTCAATTCTAAAATTTTAATTTGACATTTGATTGATTACGTCTATTTAATATTCATTTTTATATTTTACTGTAGACGGTATTAAAGTATTGGGATTCTTCTTAATTTGGATTTTTGTTACACTAATAGTTTTTTAGAAAGGGACCCCAAAACCTTCCTTGCTGGCTAGCTAGCATATAATGTGTGGTGCCTAATTAATTCACCTGTTTCTTCATTGGAAAAATATACTTTGATGTGGATAATTCTGATGTGTTTAATTATTGTAATTAATATTGATACTTGAATAGGCAGAATCAGTTGCCATCGGGTTAATTCTTCCGTTAGCGTTTGTTTTCTTAGTAAGGTTATAACACAAGCAACCTGGAGGTTTGTAACTTTGACTTTGATTATTCTATCTCATCCCACTTTGATTATTCTTTGTAACATAAAGAATTTTCTATTCAGACTGAGCTACTTTACGAGGAGAATATCAAATAAAGAGACCAATAGTGAGATTCTTAAGATCAGTCTTAATAAAGTAACAATCACTGTTAGGGGGTCTATATAAAGCATTATTTTGGAAAGGTAATGATATATCTTGTACTTCATGCATGGTTTGGTCCAAGCAAAGACTAAGCAAATATATTAATTAATAAATATGTAAACGCTTTACCCAACATTCCAAGAATCAATTAACGCACACCATCCAACAAAACTAAATTTATAGAGTGTTTATGCAAAATTTACCAATGAGAGGCAGTTAATACAAGAGAGAGAAAAATGGGTCGAAACTAAATTACTATCAGGAGACAAAGTCTAAATCACTGTAAAATGATAAATTTATATTTTTCCTTGGGTTTCGTAAAAGGTTTGCCGTGTTCACAAAAATAAAACTTTAAATTCATACAATAACCTTTTTTTTTTTTTAATTTGGACTTTGCTAAGCAAGAATTATGATTGTCGTGTTGCGAAAATCTTGGACGCCGTTAGCCTCGTTATTGAATGAGTTTCTAACTGCTGCCCTTCCTGCAATGATTAGTAAAATGCGTAATGATTAGTAAATTGGACTCTGAATGTGGAGAGAAAATTGAAGAAAAATCACGTTGAGGAATACGTTTTAAATGAATTGGTTATAGTAAAAGAAAATGCTTTATCTGGAAGTATAAAATTAAGGAAGCAATACTTCCAATGACAAGTTATCTATTTTTCGTTTTTTTATTAGTTGTACCCAATTTGACTGGTAGTTAGTGTGGCCACACGTCTCAACAGTACACTGTTTGAACGCAAATTCATAATAAAATTCGAACACATACAACCAAATCAAAGCCGCATATGACCCAAATCCTAGGAATAAAATCCCCTAAAATTGGTGACCCCTTCTTCTTCTTCCATGCATATGCCTTTATACCTTGACACTGTTTTAGTTTTCTACTTTCACTAATATAATATTTTATTAAAAAAAAAATTGTAAAGTTGAGCTATGTTTTAAACAACGGTGTCAAATATCTATTTTTTTTTTCTCAACTCTCTCACCTTTCTGAATGGCTACCAATGGTATCAAAACGTTTCTAGAACTTTGATGAGGCCTTCTTTTAGTATTGGAACACCATTTTAAAACATTTGAGAAGAGATAGTACACTTCAATCCCGAGGGGACTATTGATTTTGAAAAGGGAAAGAATTAATCAGAGTTCATTTGTCGTACACAAAGTACAGCAGGTTTGGTTATTTTGAGTGAGTTTGATAAAGTATATCTTACCTTCAGAAAGAGAATATAGGTCATTCGCATCTGCAGTTGAATACCCTAGAGAAGGTCCCCTTGATACAGCTCTTCTCAAACCTATGATAAATGCCTCAGCAATCCATATGACAGTGGTGGCAAGAGCTATGGAAGCACACACCGGACGAGGAAAGCGTTGCAGTGATTCCAAGTTGGGAAGGAGCACCTGGGATAAAGATGTGTTTGGTTATGCAACCATCTGTTTTGGGACCACATAACGCCCATACATACTAGCTACCTATAGGTCTAGCTGAAAAGTATTTTGCTTTCTTTTCTTTATATCCACATCCACATCCACATCGTAACTCTTATTACGTCAAACAATATCTATAAATAAAATATTTATTTATCATTTTCACAGCTGTAAACTGTTTTCATATTCTTTTCTTTGGGTGAGGATGCCTTTATAATATCATTTTTTTCTTACATTCAAATTATAACTCCCTAAATTATATTTAGTATAAGATTTTAGTTATATGTATTTATTATTTTAAATAATATTTTATTATGAAAAGTAGTTGTGAAATGAATATAGTTAAAAAAGTGGGTATCAAGATAATATTTGTCCTTTTGTTTGCATCCCGTCACAACTTTTATTGTGTAAACAAAATATATTTTGTACTAAAAGGTCTAAACTATTTTTCATACTTAACTGTCTACGAACGTACCTGCAAGTTCAGTTTTGGGTTACGTCTCCACCTTCCAGTGACGACGATGATTGTCGAGTTGCTGAAATCCTGTCTTCCATTACCTTTGTTATTGAATGAACTTGTTACAGCACCCACTCCTCTCCTAGCTTCAGACCTTATGAACATTAATCAAATCTCAAAATTATTAGCTATTGATTAAGGACAATTCAAAAAGGAAACAATTTTTATAATGATACTGTTTTTTTATAATATCAGTAGTACAAAAACAAAATTTGTTGTTTTTTCTTAATTTTAATTTTTGTTTCTTTGGTTGACAGTCACACCCATCGCTGCAAGGTTGTGGAACCCACAAAATCTAAATCTAAATCACATTCTTACCGCCAACAACCACCATCCATTCCGGCAATGACGCCGCGTGTCTGGAAACAACAAAATGCGAATCTGCTGCCCACCTCTTCCCCTGCTCTCTTCATGCTTCCTTCTCTCTTCCTCTCCCGACTCACCGTATCTGACTGTGAAATCTCCTTCCACTCCGCTCTTGCTGTTTCTAATATCAATAAACATATGTCCATCACCTATATTTGACAGGCTCTGCAATAAGAACATCACAGAGAACGCATTGCTCCCTCCCTTCTCTTTCTCTCACTCTCATCATTAGGTAGAACCGCAAATTCCCTTGACTTCACCGCCACCTTCACCGCCGCACCTCAACTACCCCCTCATGAGTCGAGCCCTCTGCGCCGGGGTTGCCGAAGCTACATCTGATGTGCAGCTACGGCGGGCAAATCATACCGAACCGCCCCCAAAACCCCGTTTGCTACGTCGGCGGTGACACGCGCGTCATCGTGGCGGAAGGCGACACCTCACTCGTGGACCTCTCCACGGGACTCTCGAAGATGTTCCGGAATTCAATTCCCTCATCTCCGTCACCACCGACGAAGACCTCGTGAACATGATCGAGGAGTGCCACTCCGCCTCCTCCACCGTCTCCGTCACCAACTCCGTCGTCAAATCCTCCAAACTCCGCTGATTCCACCATCTCCGTCACCAACTCCGTCGTCAAATCCTCCAAACACCTCCGCCTCCACCATCTCCGTCACCAACTCCGTCGCCAAATCCTCCAAACACCGCCGCCTCCATCATCTCCGTCGTCAAATCCCCCAAACTCCGCGGCCTCCACCATCTCCGTCACCAACTCCGTCGTCAAATCCTCCAAACACCGCCGCCTCCACCATCTCCGTCACCAACTCCGTCTTCAAATCCTCCAAACTCCGCCGCCTCCATCATCTCCGTTACCAACTCCGTCTTCAAATCCTCCAAACTCCGCCACCTCCATCATCTCTGTCACCAACTCCGTCGTAAAATCCTCCAAACTCGATCGTTTAAGTGTTCTCTTCGTTCTCATTCTCTTCAACCATTTCCATTCTGCGCTCTTATCTTTTTCTATCTCATTCATTCCTAATGCGTTGAATTCCCTGATGAGCTTTCTCCGGCGACACTTGGGGGTCAAGAAATAGCAGAATCCGATACCCGCAGACGGGCCACGGTGGAACTTCTTGAGGCACACGTTACGAGTCCACAGCGTTACAACCCTGCCATTGCCGTCGCCGCTTCCCGGGAAGTAGTCGAAGTCGTCGTGCTTAGCACCGCCTATGGGCTTGTCGCCGAGCTACCCGCTAAGGCGGATCATCCCCTCCGGCCGCAGGGAATCGGCCGTCGGCGTGATGATTCAGGTTACTTGACAAGGAGGGCTCTGAGACACTTAAAGGCAGTTGCATGAGGCCACATAATGTGAGAAGGAAAACTACAGATGTGCCCAGACCCATGACGAAGACTTTGGTGCGTTCCACAGCATTCCATGACAGTCTCACCACGGCAGTCTCCAATGTGCCGCCGGAGAGAGGTGCCTATGATGTTGAATTTTGTGTTGGGAGCCGATGGTGAAGTGGGCTCGGCGGTTTCGGAGGTGCTAAGTGATATTATTAAATATATTATCTTGCATAATCTATTATTATAAAATTTAAAAACTTGTCAAATAAGATACTACAAAGCTTATGAACACTAAAACAAATTATTTAGAAATGATAGAATTGTCTACATATATATGCATACATACAAGGCTATGTAGTATCCCAGTGTGAAGGAGGAAAACATGAGAAGCGATATGAAAATGAAAAATATCGGAATCAGCATAGTTGGGGTGTGATGTGAGGAGAGAAAGGAAGAAGTAAATAGGGTGATGATAATTTGAGAGCATTATTCACAATCCACTCTTATTTAATACTATAAAATATTTTATTAATATAATAAAGTATTAAATGGATCTTATTAATAACAGTAGTAGTGTCAAACCATTATTTTCCAAATAAATATAGGTCAGAGTTGCACCTTAACTTCGACGTCCTATAGAAGGCCTATCTCAGGGGTATAGAAGGTGGGAATGAGTCCAAACTTGGGACCACCCACATTCCGTATTACAAACATGTAAGAAAAGTCCCGATACATGAAGAGCAATAGTAAGGCTAACGTGGATAAAAAAAAGTAGTCAAAGAATATTTTCCATTTGTCCACATAATAATAACTAAATGTAGTAGGTCAAGTTAGGCTTAAGTGGCATTGATGTAGTTAGAGATTTAGCGAGACAGGTTACGTTAGATTTTGCCTTACAAAGTTAGATCACACAACCTTTTTTTGTTCTTTTTCTTGTAAGGAGTGTCGTTTTGTGGATGATTATTTATGGCCATTGTAAAATAATACTTTTACTCCCTTTAAAATAAATACATCTTGAGAACACAATTTAATAATATAATTACCCATATTAGAATTTTAAGTTAAAAATATAATATCTAACCAAATATTATTATTATCATGAGCAGTTGAATGAGTGTTCTTTTATTCGTTCAGTATTAAAATATCAAAATGGATAAAAATATTGACATAAGTGTTCCTATTTGACATTCTCATAACAACCGTAAATAATAATATATTAAATTAAGTTATTTAATTAAAATATAAATTAAATTATTGAATATAAAACTAATAAAATGGGTTGTAAAATGAAAGTATAATCTTGTAAAGTGACAATAAATCAGACCCTATTAAAAAAATGATGTTTTGAAAATTCAGCCTCCATTCAGAACTTACTATAACGTGCGTGGTCATTAAAAGAAAGTATAGTTTTTATTTATAACGTCCCTATCCCTAGGCGCAAGAGATAGATTATGGGTTTTGAGGCTAGTGGGTCGGGTATATGATGAGGAAAAAAATGGCAAAAAGAGGGTGCTTATTGTATGAACGAAGAGCTAATGAGAAATGTTGTGACACGACTATTTTTCTTTCACATTCAAATTGCAACTTCATAAATTATTATAGCATTTTATTTATATTTATTATTATTTATAATATTTATTAAAATACAGTTAAAAAAAAGTAGGTTTAGAACAATGGAAAGAATCTCAGTTCTTAATGCTTATAGCTGAATGAGATCAGTTTGAGCGTGACAGGTAAGAAAGTTAGACCAGGTGAGTTTGAGTTTCTTTGTCCTGCTTTTTAGAGGGTCCCTCTTAGCTTGTCTCTCGGATAAAGAAAAAAGAGTGTATTGTGTAAGAAAAAGTATTTACATAGACCAATATAAGTTAAAAAATTTATATAAAAATAAAACTTAATTCATTTAATCATAGAAAACTCCATTATTCATTTGATTAAAGTAGCAACAAGTTATACATCGTTATATTAGTATTAATAGAGGTGGGCTGAGTTTGAGATAATGGGGATACTAAATGGAACCGATAAAGTTTAATTTAATAGTTATATATTAATTTTGTTTTCTTCTTCCAGTTTCATAGCCAAAAATAGTCAACGCGTAATACGGATGAATGGGGACCACACCAAAACAGTGAAGAAAAAATAGCACACCAAAATACTCAACACAACACAAGGCATGTATGAATAGAAGATAATATTTTGATACCGAAAATAATAACTTACTTTTATTTGACACTAAAAAAATATTATTTTATTAAAATATATTTTATTATAAAAATCAGGAGTAAAATGGTGTTATAGGGATATCAAAGTAAAATTATTCCTATGAATATTCTAATAGCATGCAAACGTGCGTTAGATTTAAGAGAAGCGTATAGCTGATGAATATAGGAGCTATGATCTTCAGATTGGTCCCACACAGACCACTTTGTCTTTTCCCACTCTCACACAACAGTCCATGCATAACATTCAGACACCGCAATCTCGAATGAGGTTGGTAGCTATCTTTATAACTTTTGAATCTCTCTGAATAAAAATCCACATTGGAATCATCGTCACTTCACCTTCTGTCTGAAACACTCGTGCTTTCTCAATCTTTTTTTCCTTTGCAATTTCAAAAGCTCATTCTACGTAATTGTTCTCAGAATAATATACACACATCACCTAAAGCAAAATATATTATCTCTTTTTCCATTAGTGGAAGTAAAGAAAACGTATTCACTCTGCTGCTCTTTTTATATGCAAAATATCGTTTTTAATAAAACTAAAAAACTTGACTTCAACCACAACATGCGATTAAACAAATTGTAAATCCTAATTTATGCTCAAAGAAGTACACCTGTCCAACCATTAATTAGGTTAATTCCAAACCATTAATTAGGTTAATGTAATTAATTTTTCTCGAATAAGTCCATTAAACTCCATGCAAATATGTTTAATACACAAATAATACAATATCATAAGAAATTCACAACATAGTAAGTTAGAAGGTAAACGTTAAAGGAAGAATAAAAAAATGACACAAAAGTAGCATAATTCAATTAACAATTCAGATGCACTATAAAATTTATTATAGTCAAATATTACAACTCGTAGTTTTTTTCTCATAATAAATTTTCAGTCAAACACTTCAAACATTAACTATCACAAATGATGAGAGATTCCTACCATCTAGATTATTATGCAACTCATAATACAAATTTTATATTTTGAATTAAATAATTTCAAATACAAATCATTACAAATTTAACTTTCGGATTCTTGAATCTAAGAAGTCTATAGATTCCACATTTTAAAATTGAAAAAATAACGTAAATGGAAAACTAACCGGGAAGGAAACCAACATAACTACATACCACCACCACCAGCCTCTACCATCAAACACCGGCACCACCCATGAACCACTGTCAACCACCAATGCCACCAACTACCAAAGAAGGGAAACACCACAACCTTCACTATAAACTAACAACTCCAGTACACCAATACCTAAATTCATTTTTAAAGGCTATTTTTTTATATTTTAAAAATGCCTTCTGAAATTTATCAACTTTTGTAACCTTTTGTTTGATTTTGGTGCAGTGGGTCTTTCGGGTCCCACTTGGACTTCTGTCATTTTTATTTTTACGTTTGATAAGGGATTCTATTATTTCTCATATTTCTGTGAATACTTTTCACCTTATTGAAATTTTCCAATAAACTAATTTATTATTTGTTGTTTGATATAAACATACCATTTTTTTTAAGGAAAAACTTATACTGTATAGAATTGGAAGTCACAAGCATAAATTAAGAACATATAAAGGTAGGAACGCCAGACGCCATTGGGTCTAGTGCAGCATTATGATCATCATTCATCTTTGTAATATTGCGGAGTCCTCTTTTCAACTAACGAGATGGACTTTAGTAGCCATTTTGTAGTAATATCACAAAGGATTTTAACAATACTAGAAGATTTATCACAAGTTAAATTAAAATTCCCCGTTTTCCGTACTGATTTAAAAGATAGTTTTTTTTTTTTTTTTTTTTTTTGTCTGATCAGATTTCTTTTAGCTCATCACCGTAATGTAGTTTTTTACTGATTCAATGAGTTTTCAAACATAATGGAAATCTAGTATGAATTTCCCCGTTTTGTAAACTAACAAAATTTGTGTTTCATCGTGGTAGGTGTAAAAAATTGTTAAACTAGGAGTCACATATGGAAAGCGAGATGGAAAAGGAATTTCCGTTTAAGACGAATTGATTGATCCTTTTGGACAAATTGATCTCTTCCCTTTTTTACTATCATTTCAGTAACATTGTTCAATGGGTAGTACTCGTTGCCATGGTTTTGGCGAAACATGAACTGATTTTACCTGTTTAGATTCAACATTCAACACTTCATTTAGAATCCTACTTCTTCAAGTTTTTTGGGCTACATTTACAAGACTGATAAATGTATTAAAAATGGCATAGAAAATTTATGAATAACAAAAATAAACAAGAATTATAACAGGAGATTTATAAATTAGGTCAATCAGCGCTTTTAATTATAAAAGCTAATGGGAACTGGGCATTGGCCACTGCCAATCAAGATTAATGGTCCACTGCAAAATTGTCCAAGAATGTAATACCAATAAAGATTAATTATTATCTTAAGAGAAAGCTAAACTTAAAAACAAAACTTAGTGAAAAAGTTGTAGCAAGTTGTTGTAGCAAGTTGTTGTCCAATACACAAATTCTTTTGTAAAAATGATCGGCAGAGTTAATTTTTAAGATTTACTACGTACACAAACATAGTCCAAAAGAAAGAGAGAGCAAAGTTCACAACAATTAATGTCGTGAATCGTTGTGGAAAAAGTACAACTCTTAATCACAACAATCTTGCACCAGTAGTGATATTGTTTCCGAAGAAAATATGTGTCGTGCGCTGGTTGATTAAAGTGAAAATGACGACATGTCGTTGTTACCCTTTGAATATATTAACCTTAATTAATGCATGTCAAAAAGATGATTCCCTCACCGGGTGTGGTCCCAAAATTCCACTACTCTTCAATTTCTTCATGATGCCATGAACTTTAAAACCTTACGTTCTTCAAGGTCAATCTGGTCCCACTGATAGTAAACCTTTTACTTATACTATTATCAGATAAGAAAACAGCAATATGAACAAAATAGGGTGTATCTTTATCGTGTGTTATTATTATATTATATTGACATTAAGATCCCTTTTTTAACTATATTTCATTTTCGGGAATAAGAAAATAAATTAACTATTTCCATCACGCTTTTCGTCTATAGAAAACGAATCAAAAATATATTGATATGCATACAGAGAATGAACCAATTGCATGACTTTATTGTCTTTCTTTCACCAATGCAGATCAAACTTTGCCTGTCAGTGTCAGTGACAGAGATACCCAGGAGTGTGACCAGCTCTGTACCCCTAAAATATATATAAAACGCTTCTAGACTTTTAAGCAAAGTCATAGATATTATCCTTATATAAGCAAAAGTTAGACACGAAGAGAAGACTAGCGCTGTTACATATATGATAATTAACATGAAAAAAGGTTATTAAATTATTTAGTAACATCTTATTAAATGTTAAGTATATTTATATTTTTAACAATATTTTTACATATCAATAAAACATTTCTAAAAATTTTACTAAATTTTTTTAATAAAAAATAACATTTTAAGAAAGTTACTAAATTTTTGTAGTAATATTTTTAATAAAAAATATCATTATAAAAATATGCTACTAAAATTTTTTAATAACTTATTTGAATAAAAATAAAACATTTTAAAGTTATTACTAAAAATTTTCGGTAATTTTTCTTCTCAATAAAAGTAACATTATAAAAGTGTTATTAATATAAATATTTTCTACCATTTTAACAGATGTTACTAATTTTGTTTACTAAATTATTTAATAGAGAAATTTTTAAATTTCTTAAATTTATTCTTTTGAATAAGCTGTCATAAAACATTAGCAAATATCTAAGATATTTGTTTTATTAGATTAAAAATAAAATTGTAACGAAATTCTTTCGGCACAAGCTAACAAAATACTCTTTCAACGGTAGCTGAAATTTATCGAAAATTAACGGATTTTATGAATTCAATTTAGCATTTCATGAATTCCGTTCATGATTTGGTTACTTTTAAAATATTTTAACCAATTTTTGTATCAGTGTATTATTAAAACTTCTTATAATTTTAATATTAGTTTTAATGAACATATTACTTTAGTGGTTTAACCACTTATTAGTGGAATCAAACCAATAAACGTGAAACAGATTAATAGGATTCATGATAAATAAAAATTTACTTTTAAGTTTATGTTTCTGAAACAAAAAGTTACTTATTCACCCTCTTTCACAATATTCAATAAGAGACACAAGGTTGCATGGTGTAATCTTGATACAATTCTATTTCTACAAGAAACTCTCTCTATACAGTGAATCCTGCTTTCTCCAATAAAAGTGACATCACCAAGACGACCTTTCTATAAGATTGTGTTTGGTTTTTGTTTGACATAGAATTGGTCTTTGGGTAGCTATCACTGCCCCCTTTGCACCGTCATTTAGTTTTTCATACAAAAGAATATTTTTTCCATATAATTTTATTTTTGTGATAAATTTAAAATTTACATTATAGGAACTGGATTATAAAAAATTTAAAACTAGTAGATATGTGAAGGTGGGAGAAAAAAGAGAGGTGTAATATAGGAAAAAGGAAAACAAATTGAAGGAAAAGAAATATGAAGAGCAAAATGAGGATTTGAGAGCAAAATAAGGATTTGAGTAGCATGGGTCATAAAAGATAGATTGGTTCCGAAGTCCAGTCCATGAACTCCCAAGCTCAACTAGCAGGCAATTGCATTCTGCACCCAGTAATTTAAAACCGCATTCTCATGTGTACTAAAATTTCAAATTTATCGTTTAAAAATTATATCCTACATAGAATATTAAAATACATTATTTAATATTTTATTATTTTTTTAGAAAAAAATATTTTTATTTACAAAATAAAAGAAATACAAATTGAATAAGTCATTCATTGTAAAATAAAATACATTTAGACAAATGTGAAATTTACATAAAATAAGTACCTGATAAGTTTCACAAAAGAAAATTGGAAAATGTAATATATTAATAATTAAAAGTTGTCATACAAAATATTTTTTTAATTTTAAAATATAAAATCTAAATAGAGTAAATGGCACCCTCATCTGATCATGTGATAGTTAGGAACAGCACATCCGTATCTAATAATAATATTGTCCATCTTTGTCTAACTTCCGTATTGTGATGGTGCGTCTTTATTTTTAATTGTGTCTCCGTTGTATATAAAATTATTAACTAGAATTAATTAAAAAAAAGAAAACTTTTTCTAACATTTTTTATTCTTGAATTTTAAAAAAAAAATATCAAATGTGTTTTAGATTTACAATACTGACATTTTCTGCATTGAAACGAAAAAGAAGAAACAGTTTATTATAAAATGATGGCACATGTAATGGAATCAACAACCATTCTTGGAAGTATAAGAGAAATGAGAGTAGAGTAGTATGTAAACTGACCTAGAAATATTTTGGTCATTTCATAATCAGATGAGAGTGTACATTTAAATGATGGGAGTGCAGAATGAAAGCCCCAATCAGCGCTTTAATGACAAAAGCTAATTGCAACTAGGCCGTCTGAATCAGAAGAAAAATCTTAACCCAAGAAAGCTGATAAAACAGACAAATATTCATTTTATAACAGGAGAGAAACTGTATCACTGAATTATTTTAAAATAATACTGTATAATTTTACTTCATAAAATATAACAGAAGTGTAGTTTATGATGCTGGTTAAGGAACAAAATGATATTAAAATTTGTGAAAATTAGGGGATATAGTTATAATAGGATAGCTAAAAAAGTTATTTAATTTTTTAAAATAAAAATTTATTCAATTATTTGTTTTATTAAATATATAAATAAATTATTTTTATTTATTAAAAGATAAAATTATCTGATTTAAAGACGATACTAAAATAAGTCATCCAACCTCTGTATATAATGATATGAATAATAATTATTGAAATAAAAACATTATTAAATTATGATAAGATTTTCATTGAAAATAATTATAAAAGTAAATACTTTTTTCATTTTATTGTAGATAGTTTTTTTATTGTATTGATAGTTTTTTTTCTTTTTTTTATCGTGGGTAGTTATTTGAATTTTAAAACATAATTACTTAAAATGTAAAATCGTAAAAAATCCTGTACACAAAAGGTGTATTCTTTTTATATATTACTACTTGAAGTGTATCCACATAATGAAAGAAAAAATATAAATAATTACTTTTTTTATTATAATTAGTTAATTAAATTTAAAACAATAAGAATAAAAAATTTATATTAATAAGAATATAATTAATAACAAAATGTATATACTAAAAATTATTATAATATATAAAAATAATATTATAAAATTATTGAATAGTGATTAAAATTAATGACTAATAATAATGACTGAATGAGTGATTATAAAATTCGGTCATAGATTATGGATTTTGTGAGGCATTATTATACAACCCACATTCTGTATTACAAAGAGTCCTCATGCTCTCTCACATGAAGAGTGTCAGATTGACGTGGATAAATCAGTGGTGTCAAACAATATTTTTCCATTTGTCCACATAATAATAACTAAATATAGTAGAGGAGCAAGGCTTAAGTGACATTGATGTGATTAGAGATACGGTCATTAAAAAGGTAAACTTTTTATTTAGAACGTCCCTATTCTCAGGCGCAAGAGATAGGTTATGGATTTTGTGAGGCTAAGTGGGTAGAAATTGTTTCTTTCACATTCAAATTACAACTTCTTAAATTATTATAACATTTCATTTATATTTATTATTATTATTATTATTATTATTATTATTATTATTATTATTATTATTATTATTATTATGTAATTTATTAAAATGCAGGTAAGAAAGTAGGTTTCGAACGATGGGGAAGAATGAACTTGAGTTTCTTTGTCATGCTTTTTAGACGGTCCCTCTTCCCTGTCTCTGCCATGATGAAATCAGTATTTATTCATTTGATTAAAGTAGCAACAAGTTATACATCGTTATACACCATTTATAGAGGTGGTCTGAATTCTCAGCGCATAATACATATGAATGAGGACCACACTGACACACAACCGTCCATATATATAAATTATATATAAAAATGATACATAGAATTGCATATATATATATATATATATATACATACCAATTGATACCAGAGTCTGGGCAGAAGGTAGTTATGATAGACATTTTATCGAAAGTATTAAGATATATGAAAATACTTACAAAGAGTATCAAGATATATGAAAATACTTACAGAGATTTTAAGATATCCTGAATACGTTCAAACACGATTCTTTTAATATGAGCCTGTCTGAACTCTAGGAAAGCATACAAGGAAGCAATGTTTACAAGAGAGAGATGGAAGGTTATCACGGATGCCCCTTCCTTCTATCAGTCTCTCTATTTATACATGTATGCGGACATTAAAGTCTCGCTAAATTCGGATTTTAAATTTTACATTTTGGTACAGGAATAAACTTTTACTGTAGACATGTCTTTTCCTGTTTTTTCTTTTTTAACGTGGGGTGGCCTGTCATCTTTTGGCATGCTTTGTCAAGATTCTTCATTGAGTGGAGTCTTTTAGCAGGAGTCTGACCGGATTCTCAACAGAGGGTTCCTGTCTTTTTACTTAGCTGGCAAGATTCCCAACAGGGCCGTCTTGCTTTAGTGGGGTCCAATTTTAGGAAGGATTCCAAAACAGTCGTCCTCATTTTCATGGAAGGGGTCACTGATTTCTTCTTCTTCTTCATCTGAATCTAAGGAGGAAAGAGCTTCTAGTAGAGTTGCTCGTATTTCTGCTTTGGATTTTCCTTTTAATTTCAAGTTGTTCCTCTGTGGTTGGACTTGCTTTTGAGGGGT
>Ga0209700_107344_pt1 | contig 15727 bp, 8 predicted proteins | sample SiratroredBW_FD_187528 | JGI IMG/M metagenome (GOLD analysis project Ga0209700, IMG submission 187528) | Root nodule microbial communities of legume samples collected from California, USA - Siratro red BW (SPAdes) (version 2) | ecosystem: Host-associated > Plants > Roots > Nodule | place: USA...
AAAAAAAAAAAAAAAAAAAAAAAAAAAAAAAAAAAAAAAAAAAAAAAAAAAAAAAAAAAAAAAAAAAAAAAAAAAAAAAAAAAAAAAAAAAAAAAAAAAAAAAAAAACTCTTAAAATCTTGTAGGATTTATCTTTCCTTTTTCATCAACAATATAATTCTTTTATCAGTCTACATATTTTAAAATTATATGGATTCTACATATTACAATTTTTAAGCTCAAATCTACTGGTTTGTTGTGCTTGTCAAACTTATGTTTACAGAGTTATATTCACATAAGCACTTTGAGTAAAACAAATATAATATATATATATGATTGATAAAATTTAGTTATTTACAGTGTATATAAGGCTTTGTTATAATTGCAACCTAAGTAACCAAATCATGCTGATTTAAAAAAAAAAAAAAAAAAAAAAAAAAAACAAAAAAAAAAAGAATAAAAAAAAAAAAAAAAAAAAAAAAAAAAGTGACGAAATAGCCGTAACTTGTTCTACAGAAATTGGTGACTCCATGTCAAAGTTGCACTTAAATGAATTGGACTTTTTTCTTCTGTTTTCAATGCATTAATTGATTCATGGCTATATTTCTTGGGAGGTTGCCTGCCCAATGTAATTCAATCTTCCTAGTCTTTTTTGCTACACTGTTGTCATAAACAGATCTCAATAATGTAAATCAGAGATAATTCATCAAACATATATATACATCAGAGAAACAAAAAGATATTAAAAAGAAATGGAAAAAAGGAGTAATATTTAAAATGATTTGATAAGACGACGGATGCATTTTTAAGTTATTTGTATGAATTGAACAATTAATTCAAATTCAAAAGAAAAAATTCAAATAGGTAATTCAATGACATCGATTCGAGTATTAGAGTGTAATCTAAACCCATACCACTTTATATTTTTCATTGCATATTGTGTATTTCTATTCTTTTATGCTGTATAACTATTTTATAACTTTTTAAAGTATTCATCAACTTTTTTTCTTTTATTATGAAAATCTTTTTTTTTTTCTATCTTTGTTTTCTTATTTTATTTCTAATTCAATAACTCGACTCAGCTTGAATAATATAACCAGTAAGTTGTTAATAATTTTTTTTAAAGAAAAAACACCAAACTAAAACCCATTAATATTGATTGCGTTGTGTTAAAATATTCCCTAAGTCATACTAACTACATCCTTATAACTTTATAACATTACAACAAATGTTTTATAGTTTTTAAAGTTTGTCTTTATACAATTAAATTTTTATTTAAGGATAAGTTCTATCAACGTTAAGTTTCCAATTTTAGAAATTAAAGATATTTATAACTAATTTAACATTCCCATAAGTCTGTTTTGTTAATATAACTTTATCTTTAACGTTCGTTATATTTTGAATTTTATACTGAATAGTACTATTCTGACTATAAATAACTTTTTCGAATTTAATTTGTGTTAATATACTCATTAAGGATAATATTTACGAATTACAAGTATATTTAAAAAGCCCCAGCAAAGTATAAACACACTTTTTAAGTTTCTTTTCATATTTTTTTACAGTCTTTTTTTCATTACATCAATTGTCAAATCTACTATTTTTTTTTTTTCGTTTTACTTCATTTATGCACTATAAAAAACTCGTACACTCCATTTACGGAATGTACTATTTATCTTAATCTCAAAACTTGTATCTATAAATGCGAAATAATTAAAATATAATACTTTTAATTGATTGTAAAATGAGTTTAATTTCTATATATTATTGGTACAAAAAAGTTTACACAATAGATCAACAATAAATAATATATTTAATGATGAACAGGTGGAGAGAATGTTTACTCTTTTAAAATTGCATGTTTTATAGTTTGAGAAGAGATTAAACCATTTTGAATTGGACTTAGGAAAACGAAAAGAAGAATAAAAAAAAAGTTGAATAATAATAAAAAAGAGTATTATAAAAAGGAAGAAAAGGAAAAAAAAAAAATAGCAGTATTGTGAAGTAGTAGAAAAAAAAGGCAGCTTTTATATTCCCCGATAAAGCCCTCTTCCCTTCCCTTTCCTTTCTCAGTCCAATCACTCTCTCTCTCTTCTCTCAGATCTCACTCTCTCTTTCTCTCCGATCTTCTCAATGCACAAATTCAAGTTTCTCGCCACCCAATGCGCCGTCGCCGGCAGCCCCACCCGCAGTCCAACAACCAGCCCTGTCATCCACCTGCGCCGGCGCAAGACCCTCCGCATGTTCCTCGCCCGACGCCGCTTCCACGCCCCGCCGCAAGATCCCCCACCCCTCCCCGAGGCCCGCGTCCGCCACAAGCTCAAGGACCTCTTCGTCTCCTCGCCGCCGCCACCTCTTAACGAAGACAAAACTATCTTCCATCAACAACAACAACATCAACGAAAAGAAGAAGAAAAAGAAGATCAGCGCGACGAACTCATCCTCCGCACCGGATCTCCCTTCCGGCGCTCCGCCGCCGCTCTCCGCCCGGTATCCTCCGTCTTCCGCTACCGGTTGCTGAGAAGAGCGTGGCGGCCGATGCTCGTCACCATCCCTGAATAGTACTACTCTCCACCGTGTCATAACTGTACGGATTAATTCAATTCCCCAATTTTATTTATTTTTACCTATTTAATTCTTTTCAATTCTTCCACAAATAATATAAAAAAAAGAAAAATAATATTATATTAATGTTAGTTGCTAACATGCGCGGGGTGCGCTTCTGGGAAAGCCGTGAAGGTAGTAAGTAATTAATGGAACTAACACTTTGCCGGTTGCCGAGTCAGCAAAACGGTTATGATGATGCGACGTCGTATTTGTAGTTCTATCTCGTACTTTTCCACGTATGTTTTATTCTTACCACACGCCAACTAATTTCGGAATTATCGTTAATTGTTAATACTGGTATAAAATAACGTGTTTTGGACATTAGTTAACAGTTATATTTCATTTGAATTTTCAAATCCAATTTATTATTTATCGATATATAATATGGAAATTATGGTAGTTGTTTTTTGTGTTTATTAGTATGAATGTAGATGAAGAGGGATGAGAGATAAGTGGTTGTGAGAAAAAGAGCACCATACTTTCCTACAACTCTGTCTCTATTCGCAGCTTCCCATGTGTGTTTTCTGAAAGGTGGATTCTGTATTTGTCGTGTCCCACTGGATCCAAAGAGGTTTTGGTTTGTAGTAATACTTAAGCAAAAAAAATAATCTTTTTTTAATCATATTTTCCTGATTATGTTTTTTTTTTAATGAAATACATCTTTTGGTTGTTCCCTTTAGTATGCTTAAAAGGGTAGTAATAATAATACGTTACACTAGTATGAAATGGTGTCCCAACTAAATTATGCAAGGATCATGCACATTCCTTTGTACTTGTCTATGGTTTATGCTCTTGATAAGGTAGGCCCTATGTACGTGTGTTGATTTATTGCGTAACGTCTGTACTGTAACAGGTGTACCTTTTTAATCTTTAATTATAGGCTTCTAAAATAATGATGTTGAGCACAATGTGGGCAAGTACTTGAGATCCAAGAAGCATTAAGGGCATTATCCCTGTGTTTATATTTTAATTTGTGGTTCATCATTTGTCTCTGTTGCATGGGGACTAGAGACCCAATGACTCATAAAGAGTTTTGTATTTGTTCAAACCAAACCTTCAAGGAATCTTGGTGTTTCAAAGACCAATTGTTCAGCCATTTTGTTTGTATTATCTTGTTGAAGTCACCTAAAAAGGGTGCATTGCTGTGCTCCCTAATATCCCATTTAGGATCTAAACAGCCCCACCATGGCATTATTGAGGGCATCTTGTCTCTAGTAGATTTTCTTAATACACTTTAGGGGGTGTCAGATAATTCTGAACTCAACTTCATAAAGAAGATCAAATACAAAGGGAGTAAGAAGATACTTATTAGGGTATAATCATTTTTTGTGTTGCATTGCATAATGAAGAAATCTTGTCAAGTTGTTAGTAATCTTGTGAAATGACTCGTAAGTACTTGAGTTAATAAAACTAAATAAAGGTGGATTGGAATTAGAAAGTGAGTAATTATTTCCACATAATTTATATATTTAAAATTAAAACTAAAATACTAATTAGAGTGTTGGTAGTTGCTGATTTTGCTATTTACAGAAAGAGTTGTGTGTAAATTGGCTTATTGCTTTGGCTTGAAGTGTACAACTTGTGGTGTGAAATTCTTTTGGACACGTTAAGATGAATCTCTCTCCCTTCTCCACTACCTCATCACAACAAAAGCAAATGACAATGAAAATAACACTTAAATACTTTTGACTCAAATGTTTCTTTCGTCCCAATATTCAGTTTTCAGTTTTTTTCTCTTATATAGTTTTACAACACACTATGGTGACATTTAGACATAATTTTAATAGGTATTTACAAAAAATATTCATTCAATAAATAATATATTCACACAATTTTCTTACATTGCTAATCAGTTATAATTGTCACGTTTAGTAATTTTGTTGACGTTTACATGAATTACTTTACTTAAATTTATCATAATTTCCTACTGGTTGACGTGTAACTTTTTTATACTAACAAATATACATTTTTAATACCGAATGAATAAGATGATGAAAGCAACTCTTAACGGAAAGCAAATGGTGATCACATGGAATGCTGGTACTTTTGCCTTGTTGGGTTACATTGGAGAACACACATGCTTTTTTAGATTGACACTTGGACAAATATTTACTATATTACCGTATTCGTTTGGGAAAAAAATATATAAAACAATGTTTAATCAATGTAATTCGAATTTAACAAAAAAAAAAAAAAAAAAAAAAAAAAAAAAACTATTGGTATCACTAAACTCACAAAGTGTATGGTAGAGTAATTGATTGGTATTATTGAAGCTATAACTATGATTCACTATTAATATTCCACTTTAGTTGAATTAATCTCTTTCTTTCTTGATGGTTGTTACTACTCATAATTACTTTCTACCTAATGCTTTGACCAAAATCATCGCAGTTGAAGAATATATACCTGCGACTCTCTTATCCGTTGCTCCTTAACACCACCTATCACCTATGCTTGTTGCCAAAGGTTTCTTTTTTCTATTTTTTTCTTCTTTTTATGCACTTTCTATATACGATAAAAATAGAGCTACTCCATGAAAACTGATAAAAAAATTGCTTGCAAAGTGAACTAAAATAAAGATAGGAAATTAATGTATTATTATTAGTATTAATGATCATTTTTTTATCTATCAGTATAACCCGAACCAAGTTCAAGAGTAACGTCAATACGGCTCAAATCTTACTTTACTAAATCTCGACTAATTGAATATAAAATTTAAGTATATTAATTGATGAATTTCGATAATATTATTAAGGTATTTAAATCATTTTAATATAAATTATGATATTAAAGAAAAAATAATTAATAATAATAAAATAAATAAAAATGGTAAAAATACGAATTTTAGTTAAAGATGAGATATAGGTAAAGACTAGTTTACAAAAGAACCTGATGAAAAGAAAAAGGACAACTTAATGTTTTAACTAGAAAAACTCTAATCATTTTTTCTTGTGACCTCTTCTGGATATTAGACGAACAATTTGTTATTGAAAAGAAAAGTGAATGTTTTTCGACCAAGCAAGAAGGGAAAGATTACTTGGCCAATATTAAAATTGATACGCAAAGGAGCAAAAATAAGAATAATGTTTATATTCATTATGAGATAAAAAAAATACGATTCAAAGATAAATCAATAAACTAAGCTAAATTAAGTTATATCTAACTCATTGAGCTAAAAGAGGTCATATTATACTATATGTTAAGATAGGCATTAAGCATGTTGGATTTTCTATAATGATAATGTAGAAGTATATTTATAACATTAAAAATATTGAGAGAGTTCAAGTTAGAAGCATTCAATTTATCTTGTCTACAGTAATACTGTAAAAGGTATGTTTATAGCAGTAAAAAGATTAACGTTCGTCCTTAAATTTAAGGATAATAGATCTTGTTAAGCAAGATGAAATAAAGTATATTTTTTTATTCTCAATTGGTGTCATCCATATAGGGTCTTGTTGTATATGTCTCTTAGGATTAGTTATCGTTTATGGATACATTAAAATCTAAACCTTAACTAAGATTATTTTATTCCCGATTTAGGAATGACCAATATCTAGTACTGTGTTCAACCAAGGATTGCTCATCTGTACTTAACTTATGATACTTAACTTATGACTGAGACTTACTATTTAGGACAAACCATAATTTCTCTCAAACTTTTCAAAGCGAAGAGCCTAAACATATTCCTGTTTTGGAAGAGTTAAGCTTTAAGAATGATGAGACTAAAACTTTAAAACTTGTTAAGTCTTAAATACATCAAACAACAAACAGGTTGTAATTGACTAATTTATAATAAACATGTAGATAAAATCATTTTAAAAGAAAGTAAGATGATATTTTGAACACTTTATGAGTAAGATTACATGATATATAAACTTTTCAAAGAAAACATAAGTTTTCTTAACACAAATTTATGAAAAATCGTAGATATATTAATGTAAGCAAATTGGAGTAAAAACATATTAAATTAAATTTTAAATTTATTAATATTAAGGTAATAACTTATCGAAATGAAGACCTGTTAACTTTAGGTTAATAAATTGGGATTGAGGTTCATTGGCTCTTTAAACTAATAATAAATCAGGATCAATCTTTTCAGTAATAATAAATTGAGGTGAAGATCAGATAATTCTTTAAAGTAATAATAATTAAGTGTTTAAACTAATAATAGATGGGGCCGAATTTAGGCTAAAAACCCATTAGTTCTTGGGTTAGTAATCGAAAGAAGCCACGCATGCCGAGAAATTTGACTGTAAGAATGAAACTCACGTCATCAATCAATGGTTAACCTCAATTCAACCTAATATTTTTCTTTAAAAAACAAACATTTCACCAACACATTCAAAAAGCACTTTCATAAAATTAGACATTAACAAAATCAAAGGTTAAGCTGAATTCAACTTTTTCTTTTTCTTTATTAAACAGTCTGCGCACAGAATTTCAAAACCACTTAGAATATTTGTAATCCTCGTTCCCATTCAATCAAAGAAAATAGCAGGGTATTATTATTATTATTACTTCTTTATTATTCTAAGGGTTAAATTTTGATATAAACATTTAAGGTGTATTTGGTGATGTCATCTAATTGAAATATAACGAAAACTTTGTCTCAATAATATACATGAATATGTAATAAAAGTTTTTATTAGATAAATCAGTGGGATAAAAATAAAATTTCGATTAAAAAATGATACTAAAAACATATAAATAAGCATTTGAATTGTTCTTTAAAAAATTAAAAAACTCACAAGCAAAATAATACTTTAATTTATAAATAAAAGTTAATTGGTTTTAAGTAATGAATACAATATAATAAAGAAAAAGTATATGATAGAATGTGTATATACTTCCGCCATTGATGAGTTCTTTGTTACAGTGATGATATAGAAGCATATTTATGAACTTAAAAACAATTAATATCTACCCTTTTACTCGAAGATAGTGAGTTTTGACAAATAAGATGAAATAAAATAAGATTTTTTTATTTTGACCGTCCCGTTATAAAAACATTACGGTTTAACTGGAAAATATACAAATATTTAATTTTATTCAACTTTACATTCATCATCATATATTTTCCTTTACACATTATGCAATTAAAATTTTTTAAAGCATGTTTTTCTCATGGTAGAAAAGAAAATTTTGAAGATAGAAATTGTTCTAATTTGATTCTTTGATTTTTCACCATTCCACAAGATTTTTTTTTTGTTAATTAGGTCAATTGTGTGATATCAGAAAAAAAAAAAAAAAAAAAAAAAAACCTTGTCATAAGATTTCCTCCATGCAGATTTGCTGTTTCATGATTTTCAGATCAATACAGCAGCAAATGTGCTGCTTTGGTTCTCTGCAGAAGAAGTTCATATATAACCAATCAATTAAACAAGGAACAGTTTGGACAACTGAATTCAAATGAAAAATTTTCACAGCACTTTAGTGGAAAAGGCTTACGTGCAAAACATGTTGCTATTCTTACTAATGCTTGTTAAATTTCTCATATGTCTCGTCCACCACCAATGAGCAGGCAATTAGAGAAAAGTTTCAGCATCATATTCATATACCATATATGCATGTATTAATTTTCAGATTCTCTCAGCTCAATTTCCTTTCTCTGATGCAGCTCAGCCTAGAATTGCAAAAAAAAATCTCAGTTATACAGCATAACAAATAAAGTTTTCTGGTAAAATGTAAAAGACACTTAGAGATACTTGTTATTTGTTAATATTGCTTTACATGAATGCCAGTTTCAAGCACAGATTGTTGGTATTTACCAGTTTCAGCTCTAACTCGGAGATTGTCTGCTCTCTCTGACGAGCAAAAAATTTAAGCGACTGAAACAATATTAAGAAAATTAGTGTTGAATGGCAAATGAAGCTTAATCAAAAGAAAGTACAAATAAAAGAATTGCATGCAAAAGAAAGCAATCGCTTACTCCAATTCTTTGCATTTCAAGAGATCTACGCAATGCTTCTCTTTTAGTTAGAAGATTTTTTGCTAACTTTACTGAAGACCGACTATAGTTTTTTCCACGGTATATAATAATAGCATGGCCCTGTTTTAGTTTATCAACTGAAACTAAAATTCCACCACTTTCTGTCTCCAGCAATTTTGCAGTGTTCATGACCTGACTGAATAGTCTCTGCATCGTAATGACCTTCACTACTTCTCTGTGTTTCCAATGCTGATGTAGACCTTCCAATACACCATCAAAGATTCCACGTCTTCCTGCATTCATTTATCAATGTAAAATCTCAGACCAGGAAAAATTTAAAGCAGCTTTGTAAATGTGTATATCCAATTGAAATTGTAGAAGTGGAATTTCTATACCAAGCAGTAAGCAACTTTGCATCTTCAATCCTATCTTTCGAAAACATTCTCTCTCTTCATCTGTCATGATTTCCAAATCAGTATCCTGCTCAGTAGGCGTCCATGCAGCATTTAACTTTGACAATTCGTTCCCCGATTTCTCTATTTTCTTGTTAAGCTGCAGAATCCACACAATTAATTAAAGAGTATTAATATATATGATAAATGAAATCGAAAACTTTAATTAACTACATCTTACAATTAATGCTCTGTGTTGTTCCTCTTTCAATTCCTTCTCCAGTCTACATATTTCTGCTTCCAGTTGAATGTTTAACTCTATGTTTCCATTTTTTGTATCCTCAAACTTTCTTTGAATTTCCTTGAATTCTGTTAAAGTTCCACTTGTACTAGTGTCTTGTGGCACTTCATCAATAGGAGAAAAGGCTTCAAGTGCTTTCATTCGCGCAACGTCTTCATGAAGTTCGCAACTTTTAAGCTCCAATTCTCTGTTTTCTACCAAAGCTGCAACTCTTTTTGGAAGGAAATCGTTTCCCCTATAGAATATTATGTAAAACTTGTTGCGCAACAACAAAACTCCTCCAGTGAGACGCTGCATTAAATACATAAAATATTTAGACCCGTTTCTGGATACATAAACCAAAACCATTAAAAGAACTAATGTACAAGCTACAAAAGATAGTCCAAGCGACCAACTCCACCAGTATTGCAAGACTATTAGACATAGAGCATATATGCAAGCTAATCTGGAAAATATAGTTGGTGCAACAAGTGATTTTTTCTTCCACTAGGCATTGTGAAAAAGTCCCGTTCAGATACATAATATTGTTAATGAAACCTACACCTAAATTTTAGGATGTCTTGCATTGGATCTCATATACATGGGACATTTAAATTTCTATCAAACTTGCCTTTAGTTCATTGGCCATCATTTCATTGTCAGTGTTTGGAATTCCATACTTGATAGCAATTTTTGCTATAAGACTCTTCTCCCACAACTTTAAGATAGCAGCAGCTAAGCCCTTGAGTCTTTTGTTCCTTCCTTCATAAAAAAGAGACAAAAATATTTAATTAACTTCATGCACAAAGCTTCTACGAAAATAGCTCTGCTTGGCATTTGCTTATTGAAGCTAATATTAATTTACAAGTAATTAATTAAGATTTTCCTTATTGAAGTTATTGATTAGATTCATCATTCTTGAAGAAATTACTTCTTGATGTGGATACCGCTTGACCAATATTTAGTGGATAAATATTGGATCAAGAACTCAGCCCCATTTAAGTATGCTATTGCTTTCTAAATTGATAACATTAAGGTCATAAGATTAAGACATAAGAACTATAACCAATTGTGGCAACTGACACTGAATTTTATATATAGTTGTTTCCAAGAATCCCGGCCAACAGACTCTTTGCATCGAGTCTCTTTCTACAAGTATAAAATAAGTCATTAAAAAAAACATGGATGCTCCTGCTTGCAAAAGAAGAGTTTATGTCTTATGCACAACACAATAAGTTATTGGCTATAACCTACCTATAAGCTAGTATGTAGAAAACTATGTTTATTCAATTCAATATATCTGAGGAAAGAAGGATGACAGAATTCAGAACCTGATGAAATAAACAGCGTTGTTCAATTATGGATAGGCAAAAAATTTACTAAGTCAGCCATAACAGCAAATTAATCATAAGAAGATTGCTAGCACACACTCTTTCCATGAATTTTAACAGTTGAAGTGTATTAAAAACTATGATATCATGATTGAGACTGGTGATATAAAGTGAAATTCACACAATATTGTGATTTTCAATAAATTTCGGTCAATAATGAAGAGTGTTAGAAAGTCTGTTGCTAGCACTTCTCATGATGATATAAAGAGCTGAAGATATCTCAAGATAATGATGATGATAACGACCAAATTGTCAACAAATATGAAATCAAAGCAAATAAAAAAATATAAATATATATTTTGTTAAGCAGAGTTATCCTGGTAATTATTTTATATAATTTGCACACCTACTAAGGAAAGTTTCGAAAATAAATTGAAGGATGGCAGAAAAAGGAGGGTACCAAGGACAAAATGAGTCGGTAAAGGTTGAGCAAGCTTCCTGAAGTATGTTAGTTCATAATCACTTAGTTTAGCAGAAGAATGAGGTGGACAGAGCCTTAATGGAGGCTGAAATCCAGGAACATCTTCAGGAAGTAAGTCAGCATCTACTGGAAATGGCTTCGGCATCCACCAATCAGTGAAGCGAGGTCCTAAGTCATCCAATAATCTATCAGTTTCCCTCTCATACAGTGAGCCATTGGCCGTTTGAAAATTCATATTTTGTTCACTAGTTGATACAGAATCCTTATCCTCAGCATTGAAGTTCAGCATCTCACTCAAACTCTGGTTGGAATCAACCGAGCATATATCACCGGTGGTAGCTGATTCCGCCTCACTCATTTCAGAATGATTTATTCTTAGACTGGGATAACCTTTAGTTGTCAACCGATAATTGCATCCACGGTAAACTACAAGAAAATCCATCTTACTCAAAACAACTAAGCCTCCAGTCTTTGCCTATTCAAATGGGAAATGAGAACTAATGTAGTCATAAGATAACATAGAAGGATAGCATGAGACATGTATAAAACATAACAGAAATAATTATGTACATATCAGAACAGTTTGATTAATATTACATCATTGACAAAACTAATTCATATATAGCAGCACATCTGCATTATATAGCAGTAACAAGAAACTCGATATTATATATCAATAATTAGTCAAAGTCAAACCAGCTTATATCAAGTTTCAATATTGAACACCTATAACATACTTGCATATTTGAATCCTTATCTTAGCTTTAAAAGTTGGAAATTCTATCAAACCAAAACAAATACTTAACTGGCTAAAACACAATGCACAAAGTATGAATGGCATCAACAAATACAACTAGATTATCAGCAAGCAAAAAAATAACTATAAGTCTAACTTAATGATCCATGACTTCAGTAATATAATGATGGCAAGCAGTTTAACAAAAGTCTACTAGTGGAATATGAACAAATCAAAACCTCAACAATTTCTCGAGCTCTATTCATATTCCTGCATAAAGGGATGTCAAATTTAACCATGACAAGCTCATTTCTCCTCCAGGTCCATTTAATTTGATCCACAACATCTTGTGTAACACCAGCTTTCTTAACCTTGATCCAGGTTCTCATCCTTGCAGCCTCATTCCTCAACCTTCGAAGTAGTACCTTATCAAGAGTCAACTCTGCAGCAGTGACAGTCTTTTTCCTTTTAATTTTCTCATAAACAATCTTCTCATCGTTCTCCCATGGCATTCTCCCCTTAGTTCTTCTAACTTCCTCATTTTCATTCAAACTTTCCAAAACTCCTCCAAAGTTTTCAACATTGGGAGAAACAATAAGAGCCTCAGCAGAATTGTGAGTACTGTGAAGCTTTTCAACCTTCCCCGCAATTTTCTTCATGGCCTTCTTCCCCCTGGCCTCTTTGCCCATCAAATCTTTATCAGAAAGTTCTTGTCTTTCCAACTTGGACTTCTTGGATTTGGCTTTGGACAGGTCAAGGAGTTCGTGGGGTTGGAGAAGAAGAGGACCCTTCATCCATGGAGGAGTGGGGGCTTTGATGGGCACTTGAGAAGGGGGCTGCTGATTGTGAGTGTTGTTGGAATTTGACAGTGAAGAGGAAATGTGAATGTAAGAATATGAATACGAATTTGGAGAGAAACGAGGACGAAGAGAAGGAAATAGCATGATTGGTGCTACCCACAAACACGGATTGATGAAGCTTAGCAACTCAACTCAACTCAACCTTCTTCTTCACCAGTTCTTCATTCTTCTGATATTTTCTCATTTTGCTTTCCATTTTAATTTTCTTTTCATTCTTAAAATACTACTCTCTCTTTAGAATAGTTTTCAAAGAATATATTGAAATTTAATTTTGATATTTTGAGATGGGAGCATGATTTTTTTTATATTATAAATTAATAAAATATTGTTGATGTAATTTTAACCTTGTTATTTAAGTATAAAATATTTAGTTTCCATAGTCAAACATGATTTTAACATTTCAATTAATTAACTAATTAATAATATTAATATATTTCAATTCAAATTTACAGAAGATTTAAATTTGAGTTAAAAATATATTTGCTTCAAAATTATGTGAAATTGAAATTAAGAAAATGGCATTATTTAAGTTTCATGAAAGAAAAAGTTCAGTAAATCAATTTTTAAAATAATTTTGAAATTGATCATTTTCTTTATATTTAAAATTGTCTTATTAATATATTTTTATTTGACCTATTTCAAAATAGTATTTAAAAATTTAATTAATGATGAATAAGTTACATTTGATGAATAATATTACAGTCAGGTACAATTGTTTAGACATGTAAACCAACATAACAAATAATTGTAATTAAATTTTTAAAATAAATTAATATGAATGAAAATGAAACATAATGAAAAAAAAAAAAAATGATGTATAGTGTCTCTTAACCAGTTATGTAGGTGATGAGTAATTCTTATACCAAATAATTACGAATGGCTCAACTAGAGTTCAATAAAATAGAATAAGATAAACAAAACTAATAAGTAAGTATATTCTCTTTATATCTTCAATTAAGAAAAAAAATTGAAAAAAGAAATACAAAACTAATAATTATAAAATAATTTTTCATCCTTAATATCTCTTACTAAAATTTCTGCACTGATATATTATTGATATTTATAGGATAATATTTTTAACAAAGAAAAAAATATACAAATATATATATATAGATATAGATACACACTATCATATAGTTATATAAATTAGAAATACCTAGACATAATAATATAAAAATTTGTAAATTTAACAATGCATGTCGTAGCTTGTTACACCACTAGTGTTATGCCCTATGTTTATCCTTAACATAAGATATCATCTAAAAGATAGTAATAACTTTTTTTCTATAAGGTGTTCTTTTGTAATTCCAATAAAAAATTTAATATATATTTTTTCTCCTTGTTAAAGACTTTAATAAAAATTTGTAGTTGGTTTTTAGCAAGAAAAGAAAGAAGAAGTGAGTTGTTGTGTGAAGTATTCTCACTGAAACATCTTTACAACTTTCACATGGGCATATTATTAATGACAGTGATTATTAACTTGTTTTAATCTCATGAATGCTACTGATAAAAATTCAAATTTAAAACTGTAATTTTATTGATAGTAGTGTATAGTGGTTCAAGAATTTAATATTTCCAAGTCATTTAAAATTATTCCATTTGTACATTCAAAAAGATTTCAAATAAAAATTAAAGATTTTGATGTTGTGATGAATTTCTCCATAAACATTTTGAGGATAGGAAAATGTAAGAAATAAATGTTTTTTCTTAAGTTAAAATTACTTTCTATATATACATATATATTAGAAATAAATATTTAGAAAAAAGTGTATGAAAAAAATTCAATAAATCAAATTACATAAACTAATTTTATTGCAAAAAGCAATTTTTGTTTTCGTGTTTTTCCTGCACAATAATGCTTATATATAATTTTATTGATGTCTTTAACGAAAAAACATAGTCACCAAAGAACTTAATTATAATAGAGTCAAATTGGATGAACTTATTATTAAACTTTTATAGGAAAGAAAGAAATATAACTTCAAATTCTTTGTAAACTAAAATGAGTTAATGGAAAAATTAAAAAAAAAAGCAAAAAAATATAAAAAAAAAAAACTGAAAATTAATTTATAAATAAACTTAATATTTGAATTTGTAAATAATATAATTTTTTTTTAATTTTCTCTTCTTTTAGAATTTTATATCAACGTAAAGAATTCGGCTACATTTCACATGGTATTTCTTCGTGCACCCCGCTACTTTTCTTCTTCGATAAATATGAAAATCTTGATTTTATCCTTTTATTTAAAGCTTAACTTTCAAAAAGTATGGATTATGTCATATGGAAATTATCGTTTTCATAAAAATATTGATCTAAAGAGTACTTTTGATTTTGGATTCCATAATAGAGGTTATTTTTTTATAAAATAATTTAAACTGATATCTAAAATTCAATTTTAGAATCTCGACTGTACACTTGGAGAGTATTTTTGACTTCTCACAATTCAGAAGTACTTTTTATGTGTGGAAGTCAATTTTTTCATTAAAAGAATTTCTAAATTATGTAATTCAAATATAGGAGTTACTTTTTACGTAAAGAATCTTTTGAATTATGAAATTTATAAGTTATTGTTGAAGATTGAAAGGACTTCCATTAAAATGCAATACGATATATTATATTATCATCATCTAAGTAGATAAAATTTAAAAGATAAAAAATATAGGACCAGAAAAAGACACAATAAAAAGAGTGGTTCCGGAAGGAAGTAAGAAAGGACCAATGACATGGATATAAAAGAAATGGTAAAAACTAAGGAAATTTTTGTCTTTTACACCGGATGGAGGTACCGGAAGAAATCATAAGAGGTAGCGGAAGAAATCATAAGACTGCATGAAGAAATATCCCATTTCACATGGATATGATCCAAAGCAAAGCCCAATCTTTTTATAAAGAAAAAAAAGGACTGCTTCTTCCTGCACCTCCATATCATCTTCCTGCACCTCCATACTCTAGGCAAATTTACCATTTAACCTTTTTTAAAATATTTCATATCCCATTATACCCTTCACCACCCCTTTTACTTCTTACGGCTTCTACAAACCGTAGACAAAAAAAATGTTCTACGGTTTGTAGAAACCGTAGAAGCATTTGCATTTTTTTTACTTCTTACGGCTTCTACAAACCGTAGAACAT